>Ga0080013_1005542_pt1 | contig 11702 bp, 12 predicted proteins | sample ETNvirenome_6_85_FD_69236 | JGI IMG/M metagenome (GOLD analysis project Ga0080013, IMG submission 69236) | Marine viral communities from the Pacific Ocean - ETNP_6_85 (SPADES assembly) (version 2) | ecosystem: Environmental > Aquatic > Marine > Oceanic | place: Pacific Ocean | collected 2013-06-19
CAGGCTTGGCCGCCGAACATACAAAGACAGGCCAAGATGAGGTAATAGTTTTCGCTTGATATGGCTGTTATTCTCTCCATCTTTACTGTCCAACACCCGCCATAATATGGTTTCGTTCGATAAGATAGAACTTACCTCCCGAAAGATCGATCTCACGAATGACGTGGATTGGGACAACTACGTTGCCCTCGTATTTGAACTCGGGATCATTTATTACACGAACGATTTTGTAGGGTCTTTCCACTTTTTTATAATCTTCCGGCAATAAAACTACGCTGTCCTGTTCTTGGGCCTCGTCGAGGAGTTCTACTAATATCCAACCATTTTTCGGTTCAACTTTCATTTGATTTCCATAGTTTGTTTTGTATTTACAATATAACACATATTTTTGAGTATGTCAAACATTATTTAACTTCGCAACTTCCGCCCGAACAAGCAAGCTCTCCTTGAAGGTCTGTGTCATCCTGGGTTTCCAGCACGTTGATTAAATCAACTTCGGCGAGAGATTTCATCATTCTGTTATAAGTTTTCTTGTCGCACTCCTCGAAAGGTGCTTGAATATAACTGCCTCCGTCGAAAGGCAACACGGAAAGGCCATTATAACTCTTCCTGTGCTTCCACATCCACTCTCCAACTCCGGCCCACTCTTCGTCTTTGATGGTAATGGTCGCTGAGACATTGTGGGTGTTTTGGCCCTTTCTATATCCTGGCTGGACCCACTCTTCGCTTACCCTCTTCACCCGTTCCAATAGTTCCAGGCCACTTTCGGTGCGAAGGATGGCTCCGGAGGGGGCCTTTTGAGGCACTTGGATGATCGCGGTGTCGTGGGGGCGAAAATACTCATCCTCAACAAGCTCGGGGTGAAGATCGGCAAGATATTGATAGATTGCTTCGTTTTTGCCGACACGGATGCGCCGGATGTAATATTCGGCATGCCAAGCGTGAATACCAGAAGAGGTTCCCAAAGTTAGGCTGGTTGTTCCAGCCGGCTTGACGCAGGTTGTTCTTGCCGCGGCGTTGATGCCGATCATTTCGGCCACGCGGCGGTTTTCCTCTTTGACGATCTTGGCTGCGGCAGTCATATCAAGCTTAAGGACGTGCCCGGACGCAATGCCCGTCATAGAGACCCCGATAAGAGCGTCTTTTTCGGTGGTTCTCTGCCAAACTGGACGGAGATAGTGGAAATCCGTATAGGAGGCCTGTAGGGTGCCTATAAAGGCGGCAGAGCGGACGCGTGCTTCGTATTCTTCCTGATTGTTGATGTTCGAGACATTGACTTCGGTTAGATTACAGAACTGGTATGGCCGAAGGGCGATCTCGCAGCACGGGTTGGTGCCCCAGTCCTTATCATAGGTGAAGTAGAAGCCGGGCTCTCCTGTGCCGGAGGCTTTCACACGGTTCCAGAGATCTGTGAAGAATGACTTTGTGATGATATGCCGCATTAGAACAACAGAGTTGTTTGCTCGGCCTCGTTGCGGGTTCTTTTCCCACCAGGAACCAGACTTACAAGAGATCATTTCGCCGTCTTCGGCTGAAAACAGCGAGATAAGGGCTGCGCGGCGGATTCCACCGGCAAGGACAGCATCGGCGATATAACATACCATATCATGGACTTCGATAGGCCGGAGTTTATCTCCGTTTTCCTTTGACTCCAAGATGCCTTCCAGTTTGAGAAGACATTCTTTGAGTGGCTGCGGTCCAGGGGCTTTACCGCCCGATGTTACTAATCGTGCTCCTTTGGGCCTAATATCTGAATAATCAAAGCGCAACTTAGATGTTCCACGAAAATAGGAGTTTATTAGCGCCTTCACAGCATCGGCCCAGCCTTCAATAGAATCACTTATTAAATAGCGATATGTTCGCTTGCCGCTTGGTTTATTGATCTCAGGTAGGCTCTCAACGTGGTGCCTTTGGACTGAATATCCGACGCCTGTTCCGCCGAGAAGGAGAAACATAATCTCGCCGAATGTCCTGATGTCGTCAATGGGCATATAGGCGCAGTTGAAAATACGGTTTGGGGCGACTTCGATTGGTTTCCCGCCGAACTGCATAGATCGCATCGATGGGAGAACTTTCTTATCATAAACAAACTGGTAGGCTTCTTCAATCTCTTCCTTTAAGGAAGGAAACTTCTTAATGTGCATTTTCTTGTTACGAGTAACAAGCTCTTCATATGTTTCTCTTCTATATTCCTCTGGGAGATATCTCGCATATTTCATATGAACAGTAATGTCTGATAGTATCTCCGAAGCCAATTCCATAGTATTCTCCTTTGTTATTTCTTTAAGTCTTTGCGGAACTTCTTGTATTTCTCTTTTAGTATATCTGATTGCTGACTAGCAGTAATCGCCTGATTTATAGGGCTTTGTGCCCCTGTTAGTGCTGGTTTGACTGCGATATGGACATTTGCCGTCTCCATTTCAATAGGATAGATAATCCCATCAGGGCCAAATCGATTCTTTGCTACGAAAATCCTACCACCATTATTCTGTTTGTCCTCTATCGTTCGAGAGACAGTAAAAATAAAGTCTGAAACGAAACATTTAGAGAATGCCTCAGAGATAGATTCCATTGTATTGACCTCGGCATTTAGCCCAGATCGGTTTGTTTGACTCGCTGTCCAGACAGGACATTTAAATTCTTGCGCTAAACCTCGCAGTCCTTCATAAATAGATTCCAACTCCATCCTTTTCTCTTTATTTCTCATAACCGGTCTAAGAATGTCTCCATAGTCTACAATAATCAGATCTGGGTGGATGTCGCGAGCGATAAGTCGTTGTAAATGAGCGTGAATAGTTTCCACGCTGGCGGATTTTGTAGGGTATTCCTTTACGATCAGGGTGCCGTCGATTTCTTCGACTGTTTCCCTAATCATATCTTTATACTGGAAAAGTTCGTTGAGTTTAACTTTCGTAATACAACTATCATATCTCTGAGCCGTCACTACATCGGAAAGTTCAAGAGTATAATGGACTACTGTTTTTCCTTGCTTAACAGATGTTGCTCCAAGGTGGACAAGGACCATAGATTTTCCAGCCCCCGTTGGAGCGATGACGACGCCCAGTTCACCAGAACCCAAGCCGCCAGCAGTAATAGCATCAATCTCATCCCATCCAGTAGAAATCGCGTTGCGTGATTTTGCCTCATACCTTTTTTCGAAGTCCTTAAGATAGTCATAACCAAAATCGGTTGAACTACCCATTTTGATCGCCTCGTTAATTAGTACGGCGATCTCATCAAAGGACGAATTATTTATTAATTTTGCAGATTTGATCATTACTTCTTTTAGTTTCTGCTTCCTACAAAAATCCAAAGAAGTGTCTTTAATGAACGCTGAGTTCTCGACGCCGGAACTGGCGAATACTCGCGCAACGAAGTCAATCACCTGCTTCTTTGTTGCTTCGTTTTCGTCACCAAGACCGGACTTGATGATCGTCACCATAACCTTGCGGTTAGGATGCATTTTATATTTATTTCTGTGTTCCTGAACCTTCCGGACAAAGACCCGAAGATATTTGAGTTCCAAAAAATTAATATCAAGTACTTCAAAGATCTGATCGGCGAAAGGCCTATCATCTAAAATGAGATGACACAAGTCCTCTTGGAACCCCTTACCATATTTTGAAAAAGACGCTGACCGTCGCTGCATTTATACCTTCTTAGTTTATTATTATATCGCGTTGCGCTGCGAAAGTCAATCTATTTATTACTGTTTATGATTCTACGCATAGAAGCTACTAACTCAGACCAGTCGAAATGCGCGAAGCCTCCGGTGAGGGATATGGTTTTGAGCGCAGTCGCATTTAGCTGAAACTCGAAGTTATCCACAGCGTAGTTGAGCTTGGTTTTTCCTTGTGGAGAAATGCTCGGTGGCAAAAGATTCATAATCTTATAGTTCGTTTTTACAAGTTCGTAGTGCTCACAAACATTCTGAAAGAACTTTACTTTACTAGTGGTTGTCTGTTCTTCGCAATACGCGTTGATCTCGTCTAGGTTGTGGTCTTCCTGTTCCACCAGAAAAGGCAAGCGTTTGGCGATGGTGGCTAGGCCAGCGCGTGGGACACCAACTAGGTTGTCGGAAGGATCCCCTGCGATTGCTCTGGCTGCTACAAAGTTCTGAGGTGAAATACCATAATCTTCAATAACCGTCTTCCTGGTGTAGACTTTCTTTTGAATCGGCCGCAGAAGCACCGTTTCATCGTCCAACAGTTGGATGAAATCCTTATCGGAGGAGACAACTACTTTTTGCCATCCGTCGTAAGCCGGGTGCCTAGTGATGTAAGAGATGATGTCGTCGGCTTCTACGTTGGGAAGCATCAACTGAATCATCGGCATTTCGTTTATGATCTCCAAGAGGGTCTGCTGTTGCCAGATCTTGTTTTCCCTCTCGCTCTGCTCGTCCATCCCATCGACTTCGTAGTTCTTGCGAAGAGGCTTTCGCCCCAACTTGTATTCCTTAACGATCTCGCGGCGTTTGAGTGAGCCTCCGGCTCCGTCCCAACAAATAACCACCTGATCTGCTTTTGTTTCTCTTATTAATTTTCGCAGGATGCCTAAAAAGCCCAAAACACCGCCGACGGGGTTGCCGTTGGCTGACATGCTGGGATTTACAATATACGCCCTCACAAACATATTTAGGGCGTCAACGACGACCACTCTTTTCGATTCCATTCTTACCTCTTGGGCGTTTGATCAAAACAAACCCCTTATGTATTATTATTATAACACACAAGGGGCCGTTATGTCGAGCATTAAGATGTTAACTGATTGTCAACGACTCGTATCGGTGTCTGGATCTGTATCAACATCGGTGTCCGTGTCGGGATCAGTATCCGGGTCCGTATCAACATCGGTATCGGTGTCTTCAACATCACCTGTGTCGCACTCTTCCTCGACACACTCTGGCTCCGGGCAACCAAACATTGTCGCTGCAAGCAGCGGCAAAATCACGGATTTCATATAGCTCATTTTTCTCCTAAAATTAAGGCACCTGTAACCCCGTGCCTCCCTGCGGGAAATTGTATTAACGTCGTGGGCGCTTGGCGCGCTTTTTCCGCTTTGGTTTAACTACTACGACCGGGGGCCTTGGCACTGGCACCACAACAGTGGGCCGGGGGTGAGGCACTACGACCGGTCGGATTCTGGGGCGAATGACGACATGTGGCCGTGGGGCGGGGCGAACCACCACCGGCTTTGGCGCGGGGCGAACCACCACCGGCTTTGGCTTGTGGTGATGAACCACCACCGGGGTCGGTGGTTTATGGATAACCACAACCGGTTTTGGTGTCCGATGATGAACAATAACCGGTGTGGGGGCTGGTCTTTGCTGAATAATAACAGCGGCCGGGGGTGTATAACTGGCCGCTGGTGCGACCGGGATCGTATGGGAATGGCCGCAGCCAACCATAAATCCAAGACATATAATAAGAATCTTCATTTTGTTCTCTCCTTGTTGTTAATAGACGTATGCTGTTGGGTTTTATTCACTTTCGGCATCGTCGATATTGTAAAAAGAGGAGGCATCTCCGACTCGATTCTCAAACTTAACAATGATTTCTTGTTCCATTAGCTCTAAAACCCTAGCTCTAAACTTCTCTTCTTTGATTTTAACAGGCCAGTGGGCTTGTTGAAACTTTTCTTCTGTTTCGTCATCATAAACCAAAGTATACCAAGCGCCACTTTGTTTAATGTTTTTCGAACCCTTGATGGCCAAAAACCAACTTTCTTCGTCCTGGATGGTGGCTTCGCCGCCCGCCCAGATAATCTTGAATGTGCATTCGCGATTTTGTGAGCCGAAACGAGACTTCTTGATCTTGGCCTTTACTTCGGATCCGATCTGAAACCCCCGTTCGTCCAGGATATAGCTGGCTTTGCTTTTTCTTCCCGTCAGCCAGATCCGCAAAGAGTAGGCATATGCCGGTGCTTTGCCGCCTGGGGTGAAATACGGGTTGATCATAGCCTCAATAGCATTCCTCGTGATGTTCGTTTTGAGTTGGTTCAGAATCAATAGAGTTGAATTCGTGTTCGCGATGGGAACTGTGAGCTTTGAAAAAGCCTTGCTTAATATGCGAGGCTTCATCGCCATAGTTCTCATCGGGTTGAAATCAGATTCAATATCGGTCTCGCAGGGCGTATTCGCCAAGGAGTCCCATATGAACAACATTCTATTGTCGTTCGATCCTAGCAACTCTTCTATTGTCTCTAAGACAAACTCTGTTGATGATGCTTGAATATATAACAACCTATCCAAGTTGCAACCGGTTGATTCTAAAAAGGCCGGATCGATTGCTGACTCTGAATCAAAGTAAATAACATCTATGTCCATTTCAATAGCATTTGCGGCTATTTGTGCGGCCATATATGATTTACCGGCTGATTCAAGGCCGGCGATCTCAACGATCTTTCCGACTGGTATACCAGACAACTTTCCCCTACAAATAATGGAATCCAACCAGCGTGAGCCAGTTGGAATCCAATCTGTTACTTCTGTAGGATTTGCTTCGCGGAGATTATGAGCGACTTCTTGCCCAGCTTTCTTGTTAACAAGAGCCCTCATATCTCCGATGGAAAGTCGGCCCGCTTTTGTTTCTTTCTTTTTGCGCGCCAATCACCCTCCCTTAAATATCGGCAGCTTCGACAACATATGCGTTAATAAAGTTGTCTCGGGTGATGTCGGTATTATAAGCGTGGGGAATGCCCTCGATGACCTCTTCTGTGGCCTCCTCAACGGCGTCTTCGGGTGCTTCCTCAATGACCTCTTCGGTCTCGGGGAACACATCAAATACTTCCGGATCCTCTATAAGTGTATCAATTTGTGCGGCTGGTGTTTCCAGGGCACACATAGCGAACGACATAATCACTGCAAGCAGTAAAAGGGCGCTAGCCAGATATCGGTACTCATATACTTTAGTACCCACTTCTTTAATCTTCTCAAACATTACTCTTCCTCCTAATAAGGCACCTATTTTAAAGTCAATGCCTACCCGAGACTACTGTTCTATAAATAGTTTTGTGTTTGTGTTTGTGCCCTTTTCTGGCACAAGAAACTATTTAGCATTCATCAACTGCTTGTATGCTTCGTCGATTTCGCTGACGGGCTGCGAGTTATAGTGAACCTTGTCCGATCCACCTGAATCTTCGTCAGCCAAGAACTCGTCCAAGATGTTCCGTGCGTCTTGTGAAGAAGCGCGGTCGAACAAGTTCTCAAAGTCCGGCATAGACGCCAAAAGCTCGGCGCAGCGGTCGTCGCCGCCGATGTCGTCGCCACACAACACGCTGGTCTGGCGTCGTGGGCTAATATCGGTAGTGGGCCAGGTCTTGCCTGACGCCTTTTCGTAGGTAATGACCAAATCGGTCCCCTCATCAACATCCGTGATGTCGCCGTACTCTGGATTCAGGACAAGAGACAGAAGCTTCTTGTAGGCCGTGATTCCATAACCCCAGGCACGAATACCTGACGCTTCCTGTCCTCGGACGAAGACCGGCGAGAAATAGCGTTGCTTGACGAAGAGGCCCTTTGCTGCCTTCTTGCCGTTCTCATCGCTGCTTGAAACGGAATCCCGCCAGAGAGATGAGGCAAAGTCGCAGATCGCGCACTCGTCTCCAAAGTTTCGCTTCGGGCACAAGAGTGACTTGCGCCTGCCGCCTGCTTCCAGATAATGAAAGTGGAACTCCTTGAAAGGGTCGCCGTCGCTAGGACAGACGATGCGAATATCCTGGTTGCCGATTTCTGGCTTCCAGAACTTATTATCGCTGTTGCCGGCACCGTCGAGGGTGGCCTGCTTTTGTTGCATTTTGCTTAGATCAATTCCCATTTTATATCTCCTATGATTTTAATGGTGGGCTATGCCCTATAGTCAGCAGGAAGATTTATTCCTGCCGCTGTTTGTTTTGTATGAATGATGTATGTTTCACAACATACCCGATGTCCCTATCATAACTGGTAGGGAAAATTCCAAAAGACACGTTAAGTGTTTCAGTCAATCTCGATTTGAGATCTTCTTTGATGTTTTTCAGCAAATCGTTTGATTCTCTTAACTTGTTCTTATTTATACCATAAATATAACACGATTCGCGAGCGTTGTCAAGAGGAAAAAACATCTTTTCTTCTCCTGTCTCCAAACTCTTTGTTCCAACCACCGATATGCGGCAGGCATCTGCTGGCATCTCAATGCCGCCCATAACAGGCGTGTTGTTGTAATAGACGTTTATCATATGAACTGTTGATCCGATGACCTCATTTATCTTATCCCAGTACCCTATGACTGGAACATCGCCGATGATGTCCTCTATGGTCTGGTTGTCGAACAAATAGATCCTCTCGAACCTTCCGGACCTTGTAAGCTCCTGAAGGACGTTGAAAATAACTTTCTCGTTCAACTTCCTGGTGGTGTTGAGCATCGTGGTATCTGGCTGGATATAAACCAAAGTTATTTTGTGTTCCTTTATGGTCTCGGCCAAAATCAAAGCCAGGGCGGAAAGGTATGAGGCCCCATTGATAAATATTATAACATCATCTCCACCAAGTTGCTGTAAAAGATGTGTGAAGTCTGGTGGATTGGCCTCATAAGCCTCCGGGTGGTGCTGCTTTTCGACCTTTGTGGTTTGATTGCCGTGTTCTTCGTCGTCAATATAAAAAACTTTGTATTGTTCGTGGGCCTCGAAATATTTGGCCACGCGTGATCCTGCGCCGGCAAGTCCAATAATATTCATACTTTTAACTTCTCCAGGTTTCCAAAGGTTTTTCCCGTGCTTGCTGTCGTGACGAAGCCGTCAGATCGCATTATCTCTAATATCTCGCCGATAATATGGCGCTCTTCCCAATCCATATCAATAACTATTGAATCGTGGATGCTAAAAGCCAACTTTGTTTTCATTCCTTCGAGCAGGTCGTGAATATCAAGCATTTTTCGCAAAACATAATCGGCGGTGGTGCTTTGGACCAAATAAGAGATGGCATGTTCTTTATCTGCTTTGATGATCCGGCCGAAAGGATTCGTTACTTTCTCACCGTCCCAATATGTTCTCAAAATATAATCCCTTCCATATACTTTTTCAAGCTTCTGGTCCTTCTTCCCCAAGTCATAGAGCCAGGAAAACATCATCCTTTTGGCCATATCGCGAGGGACAGATGAGCCAAAAATGTTCTTGATATTCCATTCGTGAATATCCAAATCGGGTTGTTTTTTGCCCAGGATGTAGAAAAAAGACCGCAAATCGGCCGCATTATAGTCAAACTCGACAAACCAGTCGTTATTCGGCTTCAAGAAATGCCTCATATCCTTTTCGAGGCGCAAAATCGGAAATGACTTCTTGGAAGTGGTCAGGCGACCGGTGATGGATCCGTAAGGATGATACACGATATTATCATCGTAGTTTTCCATCTTTTTGGAGAATATCCTCACTTGTTTGCTGTGCGACTGCCTTCTCATCGCCTCGTGATCCATATTGATCCGATATTTCTTCATTTTCTCGAACATCGCTGTGGCTGCGACCATAACATCGTGATTCTCGGGTCGTTCATAAGTCTTAAATACCCATTCGCAGATCTGATTCTTGATTTTGCAGTAGTTGATCAAAAACTGTCGCGGCACCAGATCAAAAAAGCAGTGCTCATCCAGATCGATCTTCGCAAAAACAAAGGATCGGTAAAAGGCTTGGAGCTTTTTATCAACCATTTCCCACTCATCAGCGAGATGGCTGGGACATACCTCTCCGGGAGGCTTTCCTCCGCACCATACGCTCGCGTATTCAACGCCGTCGGGTAAATAGGGAGCCCAACCCCAGGTGTGGGTTAAATCGTCAGGAAGGCCCCCAAATAGCAGTTCATCGTCAAAATATCCGCCGACACATTCGTTCTTGTTGTCTAGTGTTTGGAAAATCAAGCGCCCTCTTGTTCATATAATATAACACACCCTTTCAAGGAAGTCCAGCACTTTCTTTTTTTCAAGCGAATAGAGGGCCTTTTATGGGCTTATTTATTTTCAGCGACACCCAGTGCCTTTTATTTAACAGGAGGGCGCCACGGAAGCGAGAGGGGCCTCAAAAACGATATATGGCTCATAGCAACTCATAGTGCGGCAAATCCATAAAGGTCTGGTCGCTCACCTTCGTATCACCATCCCAATCTCCGCCCCAGCGGATTTCAATATCCATTTGATCTGCGAGGCCTTTAACATAGCCGGCGAAATAGTAGAATCGCTCTTTATCATTCCAGTTGATAGGGTATGGCGCAACGTCAACCGCCAATGACGGAAGAGAATTGTGCTTAGACATAGGATATTGTAGCTTTGATTTACCAGTACGATAATATTCATCTTGAAGCTTTTCTCCGCGGTGGCCTTGGAGAATCACACAATCGAAGTACTTGACCACTTCCTTAAATAGTCTTTGTAAATCGGGGTGACAACCTCGAAGTGCTTTATTGGATCTTTCTGAAAACTTTGGCACTTGTTTCTCCTCTCTTAATAAATTTTAAATATCTTACTTGCCGTATCTTTCTTTATGGCGTCCGAAACACTTTCATCGATGCCTTGATCTCTGAACGACAATTTCGTTAGGGTGTGGTTTACTGACCCTTCGAAATGATTGTTGGATATGAACTTGTTATTGATATAATTCACAATTTTCAGCAAATCCGTGGTTCCGGCCAAAGAGCGGACGGTCTTCTTCATTTGTTTGATCTCGGGGATCCCGAGGTTCATAGTGGAATAGCGATTTTTCAGATCGACATACTTCTCAAGCCAATAAGTGGTAGTCAAGGAACTCAAGCCTTCAATATTCGTTGGCGTTCTTATAATGAACTCGGGTGTTTCGTACTCGCAGCCAGTATCAACAAAAACCTTTGTTAATGGATTCTCCGACACGAAAAAGTTATATGCTTGAATATAATCTTCCATCATTATTATAAAGTCCGAAAAATCGACAATATCATAATTGTTCAAAATTGTATATGTGTTGGAGACTATATCGGCGCCGGCGTTTTTGATGTATTCCTGCATTTGCGGCGAACTTATATCAGCAACCAGTCGCCAGGGTATATTCTTGTCTATATTGAATCCGTAAGCGAATGCGGTGGCTTTGTAAAAATCAAAGTTGTCTGCTTTATAGAAGTTTTCAACTTTATAGTCGTCTTTATCATAAGGTGCTTTAGAGATTTCAATGGCCAGACCGGTGTTCAATTGAGAGTTCAGGGCCGAGCGGACATAATCGGACAAAAAATAAGATGTATTTCTTTGGGAAAGAAGGTAGTTTTCGTAAAATTCAGAAAAATCATATATATTTCTTATCTTCTTTTTGTCTCCGATCCCAATATAGTTGAGGACAAAGGTGTTTCTTGCGCGAATGCGGAAATCCGTATATTTTGCAAATGGATCAATATATCCCTTGTGGGCACGAATTTGAACCAACTCGTTCGAAGGGTTGCGGGCAACGTTGTTGTTCGATATTTGGCCTGAACGGAGGGCCTCTTCGAACCTTGCGGCGAGATCATCAAACGCGTCAGCAACAAAGTCTAAAGCGTAGATGTCTGTGGAGCCTTTGAACTTCACGCTTTTAATCTTTTCATTCCTGGGGATAATAGGGAAGTCTCCTATGGATATCTTCCCTCTCAAGTTCTTTTCTGCTATTTCAAAGTCTTTAACGTGGAGTGTTTCTATCGTTGGGTTAAATAGAGAGACAGGAGTATAACCAGGAGAACAATT
>Ga0080013_1005543_pt1 | contig 11701 bp, 27 predicted proteins | sample ETNvirenome_6_85_FD_69236 | JGI IMG/M metagenome (GOLD analysis project Ga0080013, IMG submission 69236) | Marine viral communities from the Pacific Ocean - ETNP_6_85 (SPADES assembly) (version 2) | ecosystem: Environmental > Aquatic > Marine > Oceanic | place: Pacific Ocean | collected 2013-06-19
CTGTTCCAACTTTAGCTTTCCAATCTTTTAAAAATTGTTGATTTTTTGTAGCTCCTAATACTGTAGTTACACTAGGAAGTCTATAACCAACTATGTCATAAACCCTGGTCCCTGTTTCGTGATCCGTGATCTGTTTTCCTTGTATATAGCTGTATTTATTTGATTTTTTCATTCTTTTTCATTATACATTCTTCAACAACTTCCTCCATAAAGTTTACGATAGGATGATCTTTAAATAAAGATCCAGTAGATATCATCATATCCACACTACTAGCTGCTTGTTTTATTTTTTCTTTTGTTATGGTTATGGTTATTTTATTTGATTTTTTCATTCTTTAAATTTTTGTCCTTATCTCTCATTAATCCTTTATGTACTTCATCTATATTAGACCATTTAATCTCTGAGTATCGTTTACGATACTTGTCATTTGAAACTCTAGACTTTCCATCCCACTTAGGTTTTTTTAGGGACATAGAGTTTATATTTTAATGTGAGTTCTTCTCCTTCTTCAATATCTTCAATAACCATAATATTCCATCTATCAAATCCAGGTCTAATTCTAACCTGAGATCGTTCACAGTTAGGTGTCTCAGCATGATTAATAAACCCTCCAAGTGGAGTCCTGATATATTCACCATCAATTCTATAATGAGAGATTCCTAATAGAGTTCCCATCACTAACTTTCGAGTCGCAAACAATCCTTGGCCCGCGATTCCAGAATCCGCTACCACAATTCCTAAAGGAAGTGGTTTGTATTGTTCTAATTTATCCAGATCGTGAAATTCTTCTATATCTTTATCACTCATCATATTCTTTTACCATTCAAGATACTATGAACCACATATCTTCCTTTTTTGTTTTCATAAGACATAAACCCTGTCCATTTTGGGTTAGGAATAACTAAAGATTTCAGCAATTTCTTGAAAGACATCGCTTCCTTTTCTACTTCTTCTTTACCATCTTCAGTGACTTTAAATTTATATCTCATAAAACCACCACTAACATATAGATAGACAGAAGAGTCATGAGTCCTAGGAAAGAAAATATTATTTTAAATACGGGTTTCATTGGTTCCCCAGGTGATTGACAATTTTTTTACTCCAATTAAGTAAATTTTTATTATTATATTTATTTTTCATAATATTAGCCATATAACAAACAAACTGGATGTTGCCACGAGTATATTCTTTACTACTATCAATACGGTCTACGGAGATATTGGTTAAAATTTCTCCGCGTCCAAGAGTATAAGTCATTTTTTCTCCAGAGATAGGACAGATAAGTCCTGTTTTATTAAATTGTTTTTTCCATTCCTTAAAGAATTTATCACTAGTCAATGAGACTTTTCTTCGTCCTCTATATCTATGGCAATCTTGTAGAAGAGTAGCTATTCTTCTCTTTAAATAAGCATCAGCACTGGCACTATACTTATCATTATCAAATTTTACTCGGCATGATCCACACTGGGATTGAAGACGTTTCTTAATTTTATCTTTATATGAGTAGTCTGTTTTCCAGTGAAACTTTAAAGTACTTTTTCTTTTTCCACACTTTGAACAAACACGAGTCTTGCCGAAAAGTTTCTGCTTTAAAGGATCTTTTCCATCCGGGTACTTTCTAATTGTTTTACCCGTTCTTTGTAGATGATAATAAAGTCCTTTCTGCCAGGTCAAAAATCTAATCCTTGTGTTAAAGTAGTTCTTAAAATTTGGCCCAGAGCTTTCTTATTTTGTTCAGGTTTACCACATGAATAAAGAGCCACAATTAAAAATAAAATAAAGTGATATATAATTATTTTTTTAATCATTGGAGTGTTTCTTTTTTAAAGGGTTCAACATCAGTTTTCAAAATTCTTTCCATTATTCTATCATAATCTTCGGGAGTTAATATAGTCTTATAGATCCGTGATCCGATAGCCATGAGCGATGCAGCCACCATTCCAGGATCGTTACTCTCGCTTAGTTTAAGCGAAGTTTCATATAAAGTTTGATAAATATTAGCTAAATCTTCTTCCGGATATTTAGGCGGAGTTAAAGTTTCTTTTATTTCTCCTTGACTTCTACATTTTTTACACTGAATCGTTTCACCTTTAACAATAGTAAAACCGTTTCCATTACATTTATCACAGATCATTGTTTTATCATTATATAGTTGTAGATAGGATAAGAAATAATATTTCCTGGAACATATTTCTTTTTATCTTCATCCCATATTTTATCTCTTTGTTCTTTAGCCACTCTTTGTTGAACTAAAGTTATAATATTTTTATAAGTACAACCCCATTCTCCTTTAATACTCCCTCGATATTGATATTTCTTATTTTTGAATGGAATATTATCATATTCCATAGCGAGATTTCTTGCTTTTCTAAAAACGGATTCTTCTTTTTCACTGCGACGGTCAAATGTGCTTCCAGTATAATAAATAAGCTGATCATTTTTCTTAGCGCTTTCCAGCCAACGTTCTATATCTTTAACACTTAGAGTTGATTTAGTTTTAGGTATAGTGTATTTTATTTCTTCAATTATTTTAGAATGCTTCTCTTTATTAATGGTTACAATAGAATTTTTAAGATCGGTAAATTTTGGAGGAGTTACTTTCATCTTATTTATTTCTTCCAGAATCTTTACAAATATACGAGTATAAGATTTAGGATTTTCTAAATTATTTTTAATTTCGTCTTTAAGACTACCAGACATTAATTCAAATGCCCTCTTCATCACATTTTTTGATATCATATCTTTCTTTTTTTTATTATTTTGCTTTGCCGTTTAATTTTTTTATTTTTTCATTAGCAATTGCTTCAACTGTTTTACTGATCGAAAGTTTAGTTCCGTCAGGAAGAAGAAGTTTGGATAGCTTAATAAGTACTGCATAAGCATCTTTTGATAATGAGACATTTCTATATTTTTCTTTGTCCATATTTCCTTTCCTTTTTGGCGATTATTATAACATTATTTTATATGATTGTCAATTAAAAAATAGGTATTGACTACCATAAAATTATGTGGTAAGGGACCCTTTCTCACCTTTAATAACCGATTTCTCTTCTCCCTTTGAGGAGTCGGTGCGTACGGGTCCACAATTTATACACGAATTGTCGTCAGCCCATTCATCATGAGATGTAAATTCATTACAAATTGGGCAGATATATTTATCTTTTCTTTTTGACATTTTGGTTTCTTTTTTTATTTCTTATACTACCCTTATACTTAGGTTTTACTTGACTTTTGTAAAAATCTTGTAACCAGGCTTGAGTTATTACAGGTCCTTTTCTAGTCATATTTTTTATCCTTATTTATTTTTTTATTTCTTTATATGAAATTATACCACACTAATGTGGCAGGATTAAGGCAGCTAGAAATTAAATAGATGCTTCTTCTTTACATCTATACTTCATAGCAATTCTATCTCTATTAACTACTTTGTATCCTAAGTCAGACATAATTTTTACAGATTCTTGATGTGCAGCCCGTGAACATTCATACCAACTACTATACATAACTGGAGATTGAATAGGGGGCATACATACCTGTCCTTGTAAAAAAGAACACACCCACATTGTTAAAGTAAATTTTATCATTTTTAAGTTCCAGTTCTGGGAAGATATTTTCCCATTCTTTTTTCATGCTTATTTCTATTCTTTTTGTGGCGTCCGGGTCGTTTTTTCTTGGTCTGCGTACGATAAGTATTGAGGCCGTACTTAGGTTTTCGGGACATCCTTATTTATTTCTGAAGATTTAGTAAAAAGGGGTAAATATCGTATACTACCATTAATATATTGCTTACAGTCGGAACCACAAGTAGTGCAGCGAAATATTTCTGGATTAATTGAAACGAATAATCCTTCATGATCACAGATAGGACAAACCCCATTAGTTAATTGCGTTGTTAAATCAATTGCTTTCCCAAAAGGACCTTTTTTGTACATGTTTTTCTTCTATATTTAATTTTATCTTTTATTACTTGCGGTGTAAAGAACTTTAATACTTTTATTTAAGAATAATTTTTTTAATTGATTTTGAGCCATCGTTATTAATCTCGATTTCAGCTTTAGTCTTGATGCATTTATAGGATACAGTTTCACTATACTGTCTCTCCGCTTCACGTTTCCCGCGAAGGCACATTCCCATGGACTCCTGGATACGATGTTCCTTGATTTCAAAATTTACAAACATTAAAAGAGCAATTACAACTTCCATATTTATTTCTCACATTCACAGGTTGAGCAGTCACATTCACCACTATATTCACTAGGGGGTCCTCCCCATGTTGAATGTTTTTCAAATTCACAGTGGCATGGACAGTTACATTTTTTACAAATAATTTCTGGATTCATTATTCTACTCCTCCGTTTTTATAATGGATTTCTCTGTTAGCGTCTTTTAATTCTTCTATATCTTCTAAAACTTTATCCATTTGTTTTCTTAAAAATTCTATGTTGACTTTGTTTAAAGCCATAGATTCAAGATGTTTCTCTATCTTCCCGGTGGTCGTATACAAATCCTCGATCATCATAAATTGCTCAGAATCCGCGGGCAATGAACCTAGCTGTCCACGTGGCCATTTGATTCTAAACTCTGTATTCTCAGTTAAATCTTTAGACATTAGTTCTACTGTAGTTGAAATTTTGTTTTGGGTTTCAATGATACCGAAGTAAGCCCAGGTCCCGATCGCTACCAGCGCGATGAGGCTGGCTACGGTCTTCATAGGCATTTGTACCGCTGCTTCTTCTGAAATTTTAAGTGCCATTAGTTATATCCTAGATTAAAAATACCAGGACTAACATTAGGGCAATTATTAAAGCCTGAATAGCCTTCGCCGTTATTTGAATTTTTTTTCTTGCGTTTCTTCTTCTTTGAAGAAGTTTTAAAGTCCTGTACTTCATTGATAATTCCTTCCGTCATAATTAGTTACAATTATCTTTACTTAGATCTACCGGTACTTCTTTAGTAAACCAGAACCATGATGAAATCTTAGTTCCATCTTGGGTATATGTGCATTTTTGCCCGACTGAGCACGCGCTCAATGCGAATAATGCTATTATTAAATATATTTTTTTCATATGTTACTGTGATAGTGGGTTTGATGTAGCGATTTTAATTTCTTCGATTTGAACTTTTAATAATTCAATTTCTTTTTCGTTAACTAATGTTTTAGTATGACCATGCTCAACTGGATGTTCATGTGAAGTGTCAACGTTTTCTAATTTTGTTACTTTTTCTTCTAATACTGCAATTTTACTTTCAATTGTTGAAGTATCGACAACAGTTTCTTCTCGAGCTTCTATTGCATCTAGTTTAGTTGTAATTTCTCCGTATTTAATAAAGCCACCACCAATTGCAACGATGGCTGCAATTAAAGCTGCTATTCCTGCGAGTTGGTCTTTAAGTTTACCCATTTTTTAATGCCTCCAGTTCCATTAAAAGCCTTTGTTTCTTAATATTTATATCATTAAGTTTTCTGGCTTTAATTTCTATTTTATCATTATTGACATAGGTTGCAAGATTAGTATTTGGGTATATTTGTCTAAAATCAAAGATATTTAGTTGGTCTAAATATATATCCTTTGGCTTATAAAACACTGCATTTTGATACATATCCAGGGATGCTTGCTCACTTGTCATAGCTTCCATTTTTATAATATTTTTAACAGCTAAATTTTTAGATATATCTTTGATATCTTTGTCAACTTTATCCATTATTTTAGCGAGATTTTTGACGATAGCTTTTTTCTGTTGTATCTTTTTTTGTTTGGCAAGCTTCTTAGTCTGAACAGCGGACTTCTTAGGAGGCTCGCTATCAGATTTCTCTTCTTTAATTTCTTCTTCTTCTTCATTAGTTGCTTCTACCATTTCAGTAGGCTCTTCTTCAATAGCTTCTTCTTCAGTCATTTCAGTATTTTCTTCTTCCATTACTTCTTCTTCAGCCATTTCTGTTGGCTCTTCTGTCATTTCTTCCTCTTCAAAGGTTTCAGCCATCTCAGGTTCTTCTTCCATTATTTCTTCTTCAAACGTTTCTTCTGTCTCGGTTGATTCCATGAATATGGGTCCGTCTGACTCGATGAATGATTCCTCAGATGAAAATTCCTCTTCCTCAGAAACCATCGGTAAGAAAGTTTCAACGAGTTCTTCTGTTTCTTCATATATTTCCTCCATTTCTGTGTCTGTAAATTCAAACATTGGACCATCATCAAATGTCATACCTTCGTCTTCCATAAAGAACTCTTCTTCCATAAAGAATTCCTCCATTAATTCTTCTGTAAATGTAAATTCTTCCATCTCCATAGGCATTTCCATTTCAAACTGAGGCTCTTCATTAAAAGTAAAAGTTTCTTCTTCAAAAGTAAATTCTTCTATGTCTTCAAAGACTTCTTCTTGTAATTCTTCAAAGATCTCATTTATTTCATCTTGAATAGATTGGTCTATAGGTTCTGATTCGTATGTAATTGTAAGAGAAGGTTGTTTTAAATCAACCGACCAGTGACTTGTACTATTGGAAGTATCTGTAAAATCATATCTTACATTAATGTCGAAGTCTGTTTGAGTGCTTCTAGCTATAGATAAAGTATCCGATCCAGATTGATAACTACCACAGTTAATACTACCACAACCCGTAGAATTATATGTCCTAATTTGTGTTGTTGCTTCACCATCAGCTCCAGTTACTGTTACTGTTGATTTAACTGTAGAATTATAATTATTCCAATGCCAATATTTAAAAGAATGATTTGATGTAAAACCATCTTGTAATTGAGCTTCTGTTAGATTTGCATCGTCTTTTAAACTTACATCATCTGATTTTATATAGGTATTATTAACGGCAGCAACAGTACTATTACCATGCCTTTGAGTAGCAGTACCAGACCAACCTGTAGAAAAATCTTGGCTAAGTAGATTACTTGTTGTTGTTTCGTCTGCTGAAGTTGTAAGGGTTAACATCGTCAGCAAACTTATTAATACGATATATCGCATATCCCGCTCCTATTATCATTATTGTTAACCAAATCATTATTTAACCTTTATTAAATTTTTTAATTCTTCTTTGGCAACTTCTTTATCTGCTTTTTCAAATTCTTCAGTCATTTTAATTTCTTCTTTAATTCTTTTCTTTTCTTCTAAAGCTATTTTTTTAGCTATTGCTTTTTCTTTTTTTTCTCGTTCCTTCATACGTTTTACATATGTGTCGTAGTCAGGTCTTTCGTGATCATATTTAGTCCAAAGTTTTTTAGCTTCCTTACCAATTTTACCATCAATTGGACAAGGAGTCCCAGCTTGTATCATTGATTCAAACACACGTTCATCCTGGCAGAGAATAGCAACGGCTGCTACTTTCATACCAAAGTCATTAAGTATTCTTGCTAATTTTAATCTTTCACAATTTTTATCTATTACATGTTTTCCACCAGATAAACCTATACCAAATGTTTGTATTCCTGCAGAAACTCCAACAGCACATACATCTTGTGTCATAGCATTGTAAGATGGAGCAGATGCTGATGGTGGTGAAGATTTTATAGTTGAATTTGTAGTATTACTAGTTGTTGATGTAGATTCAGAACCTGATTCATATGTAGTTGTAGTAGTTGATTCATATCCACCATCAATTGAAGTGTTTGTTCCTGATGTATTTGTCTGTGTAGTGTCCCCCCAGGCTTTTGGCCCTCCGAGTAAAGCTAACATTGTTATTAGTATAATTAATATTCCTGTAAAATAATAATTCACTTTTCTCCCTATTGACACGATTCACATTCCCCCGTGTCATCTACCACGACTCCATTATTTTCATAAGATAAATCTTCAGCTTTAGAGTGACAATCACATTTTCCACATTGACATACATCTAAATATTCATCTATGTGTTCTCTACCACCACAGTGACAGTCATGATTACATTGTTTACATTTATTCATTTTTTTCCTCAATATCGTAAAAGAATTTATCTGTGTCCTCAGTCTTCCATTTACCAGTATCTTCGACATTCCAATCACTTGTTTGTACTTTCCAATCAGGAACTTCATTCCTAACTGTGAATGATGGAATACTCCATAGGATACGATTGTTTGGCTGGGCCGCATAATTACCGTCATCTAACGCTAATATATGAGCGCACTTATGTTCGTGCGGTATTTCAGAATGATCTGTATCTACTATATTACTCTCTGGATGCGCCCAGTCAACAGTAAATAAATATTTTCCTGGATGTAATTGCTTATCTTTTCCAAAAAACTTTCCAGATTGTCCGTCTAGGATATCATAAGAAGTGACAGCAGGATAATAACTAAAGCAATTCCACAGCTCCAGCTCATCAAGTCTACGCCTAGGTACTTCTTTGACGTCAAAATCTCTTTGTATAAACGCTGAAATTGGCAGCCGATAGAATACAGCACCATTTTCCATGATTGCATGAAAGAGTATAGGACGCCCTGTAATTGATGCCAGGCCAAATATAATACAGTCTTCAACTTCTCCATGGTGATCTTTAAGATCGTAGAGATATTCTCTCCTGATCTGTGCATAGGTCACAGGAATGTTCGCATTTAAATAGGCCATGCATAAATTAATTTATTAAGCTAATTATTATAATAATGGCAACAACTACACCGATAGCTATTTTTTTATTAGCTACAGCTAGTGTCCATAATTGTTTTACTTTTTCCATAGTTTTTCTCCTTGGTTTATTTTATTGTACCCCAATTTGGCCCAGATTCATAGTCTACTTTATTAGGAACTTCAAGAGTTACGGCTTGTTCCATAACAGTTTTTATCAGTTCCGCGTGATCTTTATCTTTGATAGATATATCTAATTCATCATGAACTTGTATATGTGGTATAATTCCTTCTTTATATAAATCAATCATAGCTTTCTTTGTCATGTCGGCAGCGGATCCTTGAATGAGTTTATTTAAAGCTTTGTATGTATAAGCACGTTTAATCCCTGGTCCGTGTTCCGCGAGCGCTGCTTCATGCGGCAATGCTTTATGAATCCCGAACTGATTAGGTTCCCATAAATGGAAGCGACAAAGCCGACCTAGAAGAGTTCTAATTCTTCCCGAACTTTGAGCCCGTTGCATCACTGCATTCATAAGTTGTCTAACAAAAGGAACTTGACTATGATATTTTTTAAATAAATCTTCTGCGGATTCTTTATTAATTCCTAGTTCTGCTTGTAGTTTATTTTTACCCATCCCATAGAACAGGCCAAGATTTATTGTCTTAGCCTGTGTTCTAGGTATATCTGCCATCTCGGATACAATACTGTGAAAATCTGCTTCTCCTTTTTTATAAGAGTTTAATACTTCATCAATTCCCATAAGATTCTGTAATGTTGCATAATGCACGACCAATCTAGGCTCTTGCTGATTATAATCAAAACAACCCCATGTATGGCCTTCCTCGGGTATAAATAATGATCTAATAGCTGGTCCCAGATCCTTGTTCCGTGCAGGAATTTGCTGTAAATTTGGATTAGAATAACTAAATCTTCCAGTTACCGTTCCTCCTGTATCTCCTCTAAGTTGATTAATTTCTGCATGAATTCTTCCCTTGTAAGAATGTTTTATTATGGTATCAATGAATGTGGTATGGGCTTTGTTTATTTCACGGGCTCGGGTTATTAATTTCACCAGTGGGTGGGGGTGATTTTGAAGGAAGTTTTTTGTAAATGAAGGAGAGTTTGTCTTATCAGTACGGTCAAAAGGTAGGTGAAGTTTTTCAAAAACTTGGGCAATGGATCTTGCTGCCCATATTTGAACATCTATTCCTGTTTCTTTTTTTACTTGTAACAAGTATTGCTTTTCTTCTTCAACTAACTTGGTTTTCAATTTATGCGCGTTTTCACCATCTACTCGAACTCCTAAGAAACGCATATCAACCAAACAAGGAAAAAGATCAGTTTCCATTTTAAAAACTGCTTCTAGATCCTGATAAAGTATTTCTTTTTTTAATTCTTGCCACAGGTCTAATGTTATTTGTGCATCCTTTTCTGCGTATGCACCCACATAAATGGCAGGTAGTTTATACATTTCTGCTTTAGGATCTACTCCCCAGCTTTTTGCAGCATCATATAAAGCTGCTTCATCTTTTCCTTGGCCTGTGTATCTCTTAGAACAATTATTTAAATCATATCTCATTTGATTTTCATCAACTAAAGCTGATGCAATCATGGTATCTACAATTTTTCCGTTAATTTTTAATCCTAAAGATTTAATCCAACATACATCATACATTGCATTATGAAATATTTTGTCTGAATTAGTATTTAAAACACTTTGAAACCATTTCAATACTAATTTTCGATCCATATTACCACCACCTTCATGAGCAATAGGATAATAACCACACCAATCTTTTACTGCGACAGCTATTCCTGTAACATCTCCATTTTTAACTACGGAACCAGACCCCATACGAGTATTTAAATTAGGGTCTTTTGTCTCTAAATCAATTGCAATTTCGTCATGCTTAGATAAATCAGGAAACTCTGTTGGAGGTGTCCATTCTGTTTGTGGTTTAAATAGTGGTACTTGTATCATTTATTTTCCTTTCATTTGTTGGTTTGTTTTTTTCCTTTTATCTTTAATACTATTTTGTAAGTCATCACTAAAAGACGCAAAAGGGCTTGTATGTTGCTCCTTTTCCTTTCTTTCTTCTGTTTGTCTTCTTGATTCTTTATAAGATTCTTCTAATTCTTTTTTCTCTTTCTCCGCTTCTTCTAAGAAATCTTTTTTATCCTGATAGTCACGTTCAATCGCCATTTGACAGTAATGAATTGCTTTTTCTAAATCTTTCTTTTGTCCTTTCTGCTTGTGTCTGCACAAATATTTTATAGCATTCCCTTCTGCAAAAGGAATATTATTTTTATTTATAAATTCTGATGGTTGAATGACCATAGATTTATAATGAGTTCCACCCACCTGCTTTTTATATATATCGCTCATTGTGTAACTTCCATGATTTCAATTCCTAATTGTTTTTGAGTTTCAGTTAAAACTCTATTGATTTTTCTAGCTTTTTTCCATGTTTCTTTTGTTTTTAAACGATAAGATGGAGTCTTTACATCTATTAATTTAATTTCTCCTGTAGGAGTGACAGCTACTAAATCAAATGGACACTGTGGGTCCACTGCTTTAGCAACGTGATAACCTTTACCTAATAGATCAACTATCATTTTGTGTTCTCCTATTGAACCTTTAATAGATTTAGGACTACTCATATTCTAAATGCCTTATAAATATCTTTGGGTTCTATAATATGTAAATGGTCCTTGGTCCTTGTAGCGCCAACATAAAATAATCTATTAACATCATCAGGAACCCTTTCATATTCTTTTAGAGTTTGTCTGCTTAAATCAGTTAATAAAATTACATTGTCTGCCTCTCCACCCTTGACCCCATGTATTGTAGATAGTAAAATACGTGGTTTTTTATTTAATTGCTCTCCATTCTGTCTCATTTTTCTAATATAATTTACTTTTTTAGAAGGTGCATTATTGAATGCGTTATACCAGACATCGTCTACCATTAATCCATATTTATTTTTACATTGTTCCAGAGAGTAAAAATTATCTTTATTTAAAAGTACTAATGATTTTTTGTTTGCATGGGATTCATCCATATAACTATAAATTCTTTTTATTCTTGTATAATCTAAAGTTTCACCTTTTCTCCAGGATTCCCACTCAGTAATTGCTTCGTATAA
>Ga0080013_1005545_pt1 | contig 11698 bp, 7 predicted proteins | sample ETNvirenome_6_85_FD_69236 | JGI IMG/M metagenome (GOLD analysis project Ga0080013, IMG submission 69236) | Marine viral communities from the Pacific Ocean - ETNP_6_85 (SPADES assembly) (version 2) | ecosystem: Environmental > Aquatic > Marine > Oceanic | place: Pacific Ocean | collected 2013-06-19
ATAACACCTTGGCGTTCTACCGACGGTGGTGTTCAAATCGAATTTACTAGTTCAACATTAGCAACAAACAGTACTACAAATAAACAATGTACAATCACTACAACATCCAATCATAGTTTAGAAGTAGGAGATATTATTGTATTGGATTCAGTATCCTTACCTGGGGGTACGGGTTTAAATGCAACTGATTTTGAAGATAAAAAATTTCAAGTTTTAAGTGTTCCAACTTCTGTAACTTTTACTATTGACTCTTTAAATCAAGCTTCAGCTGTAGTGTCTACAGGGGGAAGCATGACAGTTCAACCTTATGCAACTGTGGGTCCGGCAGCACAAACTTATGGATATGGATTTGGAGTGGGTAGTTATGGAGGAATTATAGCGGGAGTTCAAACTGATGAATTAGATGGAGCCTTATTAGCCGATACCGCCGGTACAGGGGGAGTAGGTACCAGTGTAACTTTAGATTCAGCGACCGGGTTTCCAACTTCAAATGGAACTATTCTTGTGGAGAATGAATTAATTTCTTACACAGGAGTTTCCACAAACGATTTAACAACAATCACCAGGGGTGCTTACGGAACTGCAACAGTAGGAACTTCGAACGGCCAAACTCATGCAGATGCAACAGCCGTTTATAATGCAACCAACTATACGCCATGGGGAAATGCAGTTAATGCTTCTGACGTTACACTAGAACCAGGTCTCTGGTCACTAGGAAACTGGGGTGAAGTTTTAGTTGCAACGATTGCAAATGGAAAAACATATACATGGAATTCAGGGATTAGTGGATCAGCAAGATTTACCAACAGAGCTTCAATGACAACAACGAGTTATGTAACCGCAATTAGTGGAACTCAAGGAAATCCTACAGCTAGTAGATTAACTCTAGTTTCTCCAACAACTCGACACTTAATTCATTTTGGAACTGAAACAACTATTGGAACAGACTCTAGTCAAGATGATCTGTTTATTAGATTCTCGGATCAAGAAGCTGTTAATACCTTTGCTCCAACAGCCGATAACAGTGCGGGCACGCAAAGACTTCAAGATGGTACAAAAATTATGGGTGCCATTAAAGGAAAAGAAAATATTTTAGTCTGGACTGATAATGCTCTCTACTCTATGAAATTTGTAGGAGCACCATTTACCTTTGGTTTTGAACAAGTTGGTACAAACTGTGGATTGATTGGACAGAACGCATGCTGTGAAATTGACGGTGTGGCTTATTGGATGGGAAATAATGGTTTCTTCTCATTTGATGGTACTGTTAATACTTTATCCTGCTCAGTAGAAGATTATGTTTACAACGACTTTGATACCCCTAAAGGTCAACAAGTATATGCTGGTATCAATAACTTATTTACAGAAGTAATTTGGTATTACCCAAGTTCTGGTGAAACCTACAATGACAGATATGTCGTATATAATTATGGAGAAAGAACTCAACTTCCAACAGGAGTTTGGTATACAGGAGTTAATACTAATTCTATTAGAACCACGTGGATTGATTCTATTGTTTATCCTAACCCTTATGCAACTCAATTTAATAATTCGGCAACCGGGACTTTTCCAAGTATCATTGGTGAAACAGGATTAGGTCAAACCGTTTACTTTCAACAAGAAACTGGAACCGATCAATTAAATCCTGATGGATCCACAACTGCTTTAACTTCTTCTCTGCAATCTTATGACTTTGCCATTCAAACTGATAAAGGTCTGGGAGAATATTTTTTAGCGATGAGAAGATTCATTCCTGATTTTAAAACTTTAACCGGTACAGCTAAAGTAACAATAGGATTAAAAAATTTTCCTTCCTCTTCAGGAACAGATAGTACCTTAAGTCCTTTTAGTGTGCTTCCTAGTTCTACACAATTCAATACTCGAGCCAGAGGAAGATATGCAAGTGTTAAAATAGAAAACGAAAGCGCTGGTGAAGACTGGAGATATGGTACTTTCCAAGTAGATGTCCAAGCGGATGGGAGAAGATAATGGCTAAAATAGTAGTAAGATTACCAGAACCTCGAAAAGAATATACAGAAGATAACCAAAGACAAATCAACAGAGCTATTAGTTCTGTTATAGAACAACTTAATTCAACATACATGCAACCTGATAAGGATGATCAAGAAAGGGTTAATTTCTTTTTAAGCTAATGGCAAACGTATATAAAAACATTCAAAAATTATTAGACAGTACCAGTCCCACACAGGAAATGTATCTCGTTCCTGATGAAACAACTTCTATTGTAAAGACTATTAATTTATATAATAATCATGGAAGTAATCTAGATGTCACTGTTACCGTATATGATGCCTCTTCAAGCACCACTTTTGAATATCAAAAAATAACAGTAGATGCGAGTAATAGTGTAGATTTACTAACCTTTAACAATGTGTTAATATTAGAGGCCGGAGATAAAATTCAAATGCAAGCGAGTCAAGCTAATGCTATAACAATGACGGCCGCTGTGCTACAAACAAGCAGATCATAGGAGGATTATGCCATTTATTGAACAAGAAGCAAGTAGAGAAACCCAAGAAATTGATGGGAAAACAGTCCATTTTATCAAGCCACAAGTCGAGATAACTCTTACCAACCAAGAAACGGGTCAAGAGTATATGTCCGATAAAGAAGCTGATGATGATGTAGACAACCCAGCTACAGCTACTAAAAGAGAACACATCCGAAGAGACGTACATGTAAAGGTAGCACAGATCCATTTAGGAGCTGATACAGGTAATGTATAATATATTGACGATAAACCAAAAAACAAGTAAAGTGATAGGTTCAGGTGAAATCCCTGCGATTTTCATATATAATCACACAATAAGGAATTAGAAATAATGTTTAATTGGTTTGATAAACTTTTAGTCAAAATAGCAAAAAAGATATTAAATAAATACGCTCCAACAGGAGAGTTTATTGCTTATATTAATGAATACGAAGAGAAAATATTAAAAGATTTAGGTGGTTATGGACAACCTGTTAACGAAACAGGAGTAAAATCTTTCTGGGGAGTTCCAGAATGGATGAAGACGGGCTGGAACAAGTATAAACAGTATAAAGATATTATTGATCCAGTCGTAAAAACTGCAACGTCACTTGGTAAGTCTTATCTAGATTATAAAACTCAAAAAGAAATAAACGAATTAACAGAAGAAGCATATAACCAGTATATGAGAGAAAAAGAAGCAGCTGGCCAAGAGGCACAAGCGGCTATCGACTTGAATCTTACGCCTATGCAAATAACCAATATTCCACGAACTAAAGCTGATGTTACAGATTTTACTGCAGTTGCAGCTAAAGGTGGTTTAATGAATTTACCTACAAGACAAAGAAAGAGATATGCAAGAGGACCTCAAGAAGTTGACGTAATGGAAATGGATGAAGAAGTAATTACTCCTTTTGAACTTCAAAAAGAAGAAGGAGTTCCCATAGGTCCTATGGCAGCATTTCCTGACACCGGAGACCCTATGACCAACGCCCAACAGGTATGGCAATCTGGCGCAATAGATCAAGGAATTTACCAAATGGATTTTAATATTTTCTTTCAGAGTGGAGATTGGATGGATTATATTAGTAAAGAAAAAGTTCAAGGAGACATGAAGATGGCTTCAAATCCTGATGACTTTATGACTACCGACGAAATGCAAATTCCTCAAGAAGAGATTATGTCTATGATTGGTGCCCAACAAGCAGCTAAAGGTGGTATCATTGGTTTAAGACACGGTGGAAGACCTGGGTATAGCATTGGTGAACGTGTAGAAGATCAAGAAACCATATTAGAAACTCCTAACAAAGAAGTAATAGAAAACACAGACACGGCATTTCTTACAGGAGAAGGCACATGGGGCATAGATAGAGCAATGAGAATTTGGAGTATATTACCAGACGATATTCAAGGTGGGTATGGAAATGATTTTATGAACTTTTTTGAATCAACAGACTGGCATGGAGTCAACATGGCTCAAGGCGGAAGAGCTCGTTATGCTGACTCAGATTGGATTGTTAAAAAATCTGATGTGGAAGAAGCTGGTGCAGGTCCAATGAGTCGAGCAGGAGCAGGATTATCACCTGAATCAAATACAAAAGAATTCGACATGAATGACATAATAATATCTATAGATGATAAAAATTTTGGCACTACGTACGGAGGAGAACCTATAATAGTACAGGATATAATGACTGGAAAATATAAAGTTATGGGCAACGATGGTAGAGTAGTAGAATTTGACACTATAGAAGAAGCTGAAACATATAAAAAACAACTGGCACCTTTTGCAAAAGGTGGCAGAGTTAAAAGAGATAATGGTGGTATCATGAATCTAGGAGGATTAGAAAAAGATTATAGAACGACTGGTGGCTTTGTTCCTATTGGAGCTTATGAAAGAAAAGACGATGTTCCCGCAAGATTATCTAAAAACGAATTTGTAATGACAGCCGATGCAGTAAGAGCTGCAGGCGGTGGTAGTATTAATAAAGGTGCACAAAGAATGTACGACACGATGAAACATTTAGAAGCAAGTCCAACAGCTAAAAGGATGACAGCATAATGGCTGAACAAGGTATTAATACAGCGGGTTTACTCCCTTCAGGCGTCCTTCAACCTTATGGACAGAATATTCTTAAATATGGTATCGGGCAACTAGGGACTCCTATTGACGTCGGTCAGATGACTGCAAAAGTTGCAGGTCCTTCCGGCTTCCAACAAAAATCACAGCAACAATTGGCGGACATGTATGGCATGGGGGACATTCAAAGAGATGCCACAGGACAACTTACAGGTTTTACTGGTGGTACAGGAATTGCAAGTTACCAACCTTACTTAGATCAAATTTCACAACAACAATTATTAGATCCATCTCAAGGATATAAAGATTTTATGTCTCCTTACCAAAAGGAAATCATAGACACAACAATGCAAGAGTATGACATCCAAGCTGGAAGAGGAAGACAACAAATTAGAGACAATGCTTATACAGCAGGAGCTTTTGGTGGAGCAAGACAAGGCGTTGAAATGGGTACCTATCAATCAGAGTCTGACAGAAACAGAGCTGCACTATTAGCAGGTTTACAAGGTCAAGGATACAATCAAGCGTTAGCTCAACAGCAGCAACAACTAGCTAACCTACAAGGTATGGTTGGATTCGACGCTGGATTACAAGGACAAAAAATTGCCGGACTAGAAGCAGTCGGTGCACAAGCACAAGCATTAGAACAACAAAAATTAAATCAACTAGCAGCAGCTGGACAAACAGCTTACACATTACCAATGAACAGACTAACGGATGTGGCAAATATCTACGGTTCAATTGCAGGAGCAATGCCTGGATCACCAACACAGAAATTTTCACCTAATCCAATCGTTAGTGGTATTGGAGGATTCTCCAATATGTTTTCAACTTTAGGAGGTATGGTTGGAGGAGCACAAGGTGTCCCAGCGGCTAATCAAGCTAGGTATCAAGCAGGAAACCCTGGAGGAGATTCCGGTTACTATTTTAGAAATTAATTATGTACAATAGAATTTTAAAAAGACCAATGTTCAGAAGAGGAGGACCTAGTTTCCAGGCTCAAGGGACTGGCATCACGTCTCCATTCGACACACCTAGAAGAGGATTAGTACAGCACCCAGGTGGATATGCTGGAAAAACTATAGAAGAGTTGGCAGTAGAAAAAGAAGAGATTTTTGCACCTAAACCTTATGAAAATATCAATGATATAATTTCATCTTTTGGTGTTTATGCATCTCCTTATAAAGAGGATGGTACAGCTATGACCACTGGTGAAATGGGTGCTCTACAGGCTGAAGGGATTAAGAAAGTTAGAAAAGAAAGAGAAGAGAAAAGACAATTAGCAGCTCTTTCTAATGTTGAAGCACAAGAAGCAGCGATTGCAAAAGCATTAGAAGAGGCAGAGGCTATGAAAAGAACAAAAGCGGGTATCCGACCACTAGATGTAGATGCTAAAAAAGCACTTGTAGAACAGGCTAGAGACATGTTGGCACAAGCAAAAATAGACTATGCCGATAAGGTAAAATATCCTGATGGAATTCCTCAACATATAAGAGATGAGATTGAAGCATTAAATACTTTAGCCCTAGGACAAAATTACTGGAGTGTAGCAAGAGCTTCAGAATATGCTGCTTCAGTTTACTCGACACAAGAAGTTTTAGAAAACATGACGGCAGATCAAATTAAAGCAGCAATTGATGCATTGATAGCTAAACTAACTGGTAATAGATTTGAAATAGCTAGAGGTGGAAGAGTCGGTTTATATAATTCTTATCCTGGAACTGTAGGAGATGCGGAACAAATTACTCAAACAGAAACAATATCTCCAACCGGTGCCGTAGAAGCAAGTACTACTGAAATTGCTAACGATATATTTCGCCCCAACGAAGGAGCAGGTTTAGGATTAGGAGAAGGCGATGAAGCTTATCAACTATTACGTGCCAGACTTCCTCAAGAAATATCAGACGATATTGTAAGACTAATTGCTTATAATCCTTCTGCCTTTCAAGATTTTGCAACCATAGAGTCTCAAGAAGATGTGATTGCATTTAATAATAAATATGGAGTAGAATTAGTTATAGACGCTCCACAGGTCTAGGAGGACTAATGGCTGAAGAACAAATAAGTCTTTTAGAAAAAATTAGACAAATCCCCTGGATTAAACAAGTCCGAGAAAAACATCAAGACGCTCTAAAAAATTACAGAGAAACAAAACTTAATAAATCTGCTGTTCTTGAAGAAGACTATGTTAAAAAAATAGATCTTCTACAGGGAAGGGATGCTGTTAAGACAGACCGTTTACTTCAAATTTTTAATAAAGATACCACTATCGTTAAAAAATATATTGATTCAATTATTGATGGAAACCCAATAGATTTAACCGATTCAGACTTCATAAAAAAATATGCTCATCCCGATGATTTTGGAAAATGGTCCGACTGGAACTATTTAGGGGATGGAAGATACGATCTATTATATAGAAAGGATACTAAAGACGGTAAAGAAGCTACTAGAAAAGTAAAAGAATCTTTTATTGGTCAAGTTCAGATAGGTCCCGCAACTGGTTTACACAACGCGTATCAAGGAACCGCTGAACTTATTGCAGTGTTAGGAGACCTTACTGGACTTACCGATGATGCGTTAGGAAAATTAGAAAAAGTATTACCTGCCATTGACTTAGATGAAATTTATAGAGAAGGTGAAGGAGGATGGGCAAAATTCACCGGTCTCTTAGTTCAATATGGATTTGGTTATGGGGTGGCAACTACCATTGCTAGAAAAATACTTAATCAGGGAGCAAAGAAAAATTTAATTAAAAAAGGAATTACAAAAGCAAGAGACTTTAAAGTAAAAGGATTTAATGTAGGGAGCCATGGAGTTGACATTGCAAAGTATGGTGGTTATTACGTATTACCAGCAGCCATCGCAGACATGGCGGTATCAGGCCAAGCTAATGTAACTATTGGAGATATATTTGCTAAAGAAGATGGAAACTGGATTCAAAGAAAATTAGTTAATGAAAAAACAGAAAGCTTAGAAGGACTAACAGGAAAAGCTAGAGCCGCTGCTATTTTAAGAAATAAATTAAAATTTGGTAAAGAAGGAACGGCTATTTTGGGAGGACTTACTTTATCTGGTAAGGCATTAAAAACATTAGCTTTTGGTGCAGGGAAGGGGTTTACACATGTAGTAGAACCTTTGTATACAACCACTGCTAAACTTTTAACTTTTGATGTAGCAAAGCAACCTTTGGCTATTACTAATCCCTGGTCAAGACTAAAAACAATAGATCCTAAAACTGGATTACGAACAAAACCTGTTCCTGAAGTTGTAAAAATAGGTGGAGTAGAGTTTAAAATGCCGATGTTTGAATGGCAAAAAAAATTAGCTACAAGAACAAAAACAAAAGACTTAAAAGGTGTTGCCAAAAACATAGCAAGACTTAAAAACGTAGCCAAAGATTTAACCTCTCTTCCGGGTTGGTTTAGAGTGATCAACCAAACATGGAAAAAAGGACTGACTAAAACAGGAGTTCCTAAATTTGAGTTATGGAAATTTTCTGATTTTGCTGCTTCTGGAGGAATAACTTCTTGGCGAGGATTTGGAAAAGCATTTGAAGCAGTCTATTCTAGATTTATGTCTAACTTTAAGTTTGATAAACCTAGTGCAGAAGCAATTCGAATGATTGAAAATAAAGTTAGAACCGCAGGTAAACTTGTGGATGGGCACATGAAAAACTTAGATAGACTAATGTATAAAATGGTAGATGCAAGTTTTGGTAGTATGGTTTTTAAGACATCAACTTCAGTAAGAGCATTAAGTAAATGGGCAGATGTATTGCAATTTATGAAAACAGCAGGCAAACCAGGCACAAAACAATATGATAATGCTTTAAAACTATTGCCTAAAGAATTAAGATTTGATGCACAAGCGATAAGAAGAATAATAGATGATCAAAGTCAGGCTCTTCTTCCATTACTTAAAGATTCATCCTCTGGGTTAACTAAAACAATTATTGATAACATGGGAAAATATCTTCATACAAGTTATGAAATATTTAGAAACACCAATTATCGTCCTAAAAAAATAGACTTTGATAACGCAGTAAGATTTTTTATAAGGGAAAAAATGAAACTTCTTCCTAAGTTTAAAAACATGAAAGGAAAAGAGACATTAGATAATGCTTTTGAAAAACTAGGTAAAGTGGAACAAGACAGATTAATTTCTATGGCTACACAAGACGTCAATCAAATATTAAAGGTTGGTATTACAGAAGGATCTACGGCTATGAAAAGATTACAGTCAGTAGCACAGGCAACTAATCTACCGGGTGGCATATTTAAAAACCTAAAAAATGTCCCCGATGAGATAGCTTCATTATTGGGAAAAGTAAATGACCCTAAAAGTATTATTTTAGATACAGTTATGGAACAGGCCCATACTCTCCATGCATATAATGCTTATAAAGACCTAACTAAATATGGACTAGGTAAATGGTTGTTTAGAAATGTGGACGAATATCAAAAATGGGCGGCTGCTAAAGGTATTAGAGCACCTAGAGCAATAGAACCAATAGACCTTAAGTCAAATTACAATGTAGACTTAGGAAATATTTTTAGAAATGCAGATGGATCACCGATGTATGCTTTACCAGAAATGGCTAAAGCCATAACAGATACAAATGTTTTAATGGATGTATTTTTAAAAATTCCTTTCTTTAAAAGCGCGTTGGCGGTGAAGGCTACGGTTCAAATGAACAAAACAGTTTTATCTGTAATGACTCAAATGAGAAACATAACAACGGCTGCTGCATTTGCTTTATCCAATGGACATATGGGATCAGGTGCTTCTGTTGCCGATAATTTTGAAATGTTATTTAAAGAGATGTTAGGAAAAACAAAAGATCCAAAAGCTCTAAGAGAACTATTAGAAGAAGCAATGGAAGCCGGAGCATTAGATTCTTCTACGATTGCTAGAGAACTAGAAGCATTAATTCCTGAAATTATGGGCGGAACAACTAAATCTCTTGACGTAGGCGAAATAGGAAAAGGTGTTCTTAAAAAAGGATTTGATTTTTCTGATAAAACCTCTGACCAGGTTTTCAAATGGATGTTTACCAATCAAGGGGCGGCCGGAAAGGTAGTTCAAAAAGCAATTGAAGCCTATCAATTGGGGGATAACATCTGGAAATTATTTGGTTATCAATTTACCAAATCCCAATTGAAACCTGCCTTTAGAACTTTAGATGATGTTAAAAAATACTTTGACGAAGTAGAAGGGTATAAATGGAATCCTCTAAAAGCGGGAAGCACTGAAGCGGGAACAGGTGGAAGAAATTTAAAGACACTAGACGACGCTATAAAAGAAGTAGCGGGTATCCAAGTCAGACAAATGTATCCTAACTATTCCATGGTGCCAAGAGTCGTAGAAAATATAAGAAAAATTCCTATAATGGGTAACTTTGTGGGTTTCACTTCTGAAATGTGGAGAAACTCTTATCAAATATTATTGAGAGGAAACAGAGAACTTAGGTCTAGCAACCCATATATTAGACAAATGGGAGCAAGAAGATTACTAGGTTTTGGTACAACTGCTTTAACACTAGGACCAACCTTATACAGCACAGCATTATACATGACAGGAATGGATGGTCGAATGATAGAGGACTGGAAAAAAAGATTTGCTCCAGAATTTATGAAGTATCATACTATTATTCCTACAAGTTGGGATGAAAAATTAAAGATTTGGTATGCATATGATTTTGACACGATGTATCCTTATGCAGATATTCAAACACCTTTTAAAGTGTTTGCTGGAGTAGTGGCAGAAGGTCCTGATTCAGATCAAAACATGCTTAACGTATATGCAAACGCTTTAGCCAAATCTATTTATAAAAGTGTAGAACCTTTTGTTTCTCCTTCAATTGCATGGCAAACTTTCTTAGATATTAAACCAGATAGAAATGGAATTTCAAAAAATAGATATGGTTCAACTATTATAGACTGGAAGAATGACGAAAACCCATGGTTAAAGGCAATGACTTATGTTTATGATAAAGCCCTTCCAACAACTCTTCAAAACATTGAGAATATTGTTAAAGCATTTAATGGACAAGTTACAAAACATTCAGTGGAAATGGATCCTCTATTAGAGGTATCTAAAACTGTGACTGGTGTAAGTATATTTAAAGTAGATCCAATAGCAAACTTTAAATTTAAAATTGGTAATGCTATGGGCGGAGTGGCTGGGGCAAATAAAAGATTTAAAAGCCTAGCTATTAATGCTGAAACTTTAAGACAAGATAAAAATTTACTGATGGCTGGTTATAATGCAGAGTATGTTCCTAAGCTATTTGAAAAAAACCAGCAGAACACTTACCGAGAATGGTCTAAAGCATATGAAGATATTCAAGCTATGAGAAATTTAAATTACACCGAGCAACAAATTAAAGATGCTTTAACACATAGAGGAAGTTTTTCTAAAGACGATGTTAAACGTTTAATGTTAGGAATTTTTGTATCAAATACTGTCCCTAAATTTGATGAAGGAACCTTTAAAGTAATAGTCGACGACTTTAATAGAAAAAATAATACAGGTTTTTCGGTGTCTGATTTTTTAAATAAAAACCAATTAAAAGAAATTCAAAACACTTGGAATGGTATACCATTAGGATTGAATGAAGCGGATAGACTTGAAGGACTAAAACTGCCAAAAGAATTAAGAATATTATTCTATCAGAAAAAATTAGCAGAACAGATAGAAAAGAAACAACTAGAAGTTGAGCAGGATATAGAGAGAAAACAAGAAATTATTAGGAAAAAACAAGAACAAAAAGAAAAGAGACTAAAGCTGAAGGATATGAAACTACCCTACTTTGGGGATGCGTCCTCAGTCAAGCCTAACGTACCAATACGAACATCAGAAGTTTCAGAAGAAGTAGTTAAAACCTCAGCATTACCTAGTAATGTTAATCCCGAAACTGGGTTGACATATATAGATGATGCATTATTGTCCCCAGAAGAAAAAGCAATGCGTCTTAGACAGAAGGGACTGACCGCTTAATGGCTAAACAAAACGCTATACAACGAATTGATTCTCATGAAAAACTTTGCAGAATTATGCAGAAACAAACTCATGAAAAAATTCTTAAAATAGAACATCAAATTAATAGGGTGGAAAGTATTCTA
>Ga0080013_1005546_pt1 | contig 11696 bp, 17 predicted proteins | sample ETNvirenome_6_85_FD_69236 | JGI IMG/M metagenome (GOLD analysis project Ga0080013, IMG submission 69236) | Marine viral communities from the Pacific Ocean - ETNP_6_85 (SPADES assembly) (version 2) | ecosystem: Environmental > Aquatic > Marine > Oceanic | place: Pacific Ocean | collected 2013-06-19
TATCTTTTTGCCCTCTAATGTGTTCTGCATAGAAATGGGATATACGTGCGCACTGCTAGCGTAGAAAAACTTCTTGATTCCGTTATGCAAAGCAGCACGCAGAACATTGCCATCAATCGATATATTGTCGTTCATAATTGAAAATGGATGGTCGATGTATACTTTTATACCCCCCACCTTTGAGGCCATATGTACAACCACATCAAAATCTTTGATTGCATCCAAACACTTCTGATAATCACGGAGATCGAAGACCTTTAGCGTTACATACTCTATGGCATCTCCTAGAAATTCAGTTCGTCCGCGAGATAAATCATCGATGATCGTAACTTGAGCGTTGGACTTTAATAAGTCTCTTGCCAAAGAAGAGCCGATTAAACCGGCACCACCTGTAATGAGTATTCTTTTATCTTTCCAATATTGTTTCAAAACCCTTCTCTCCATAATAAAGGAATATCGGTGCATATTCCTCTGATATCTCTTGAACTTAAATCCCTTGGCATACCAAAATCAACCATAATTGAATTCTTAAAATATTTCTCTGGGTTACACCATATATGTCCGCGGCTAGTTATCGTCGCGTCGTCGTCGGCATGCCAAAAACAATGTATAGAATCCTCAATCATTTTGCACAAGGCATCAGCATTTTTAGCGTGACACCAGAATTTATCATTACTTAAAAAATCTGTGTCTGTCTTGTAATGAGGCTCATCGTGTCCTAAAAAGTAATCGTCATTTATAACCCAAACATCAATTTCAACATCAAAACCGGCGTCGGCTGCTTTTGTAATATGTTCTGGGTGATTTTCCATTTTAGAGGGTCCATCTAGATTGCCTCTGTGGGCGATCAGGATCATTTATAAAAGTACCTTTCATACATCATGGTTGGATGAGGCATTGGTCTATCAACAATGGGGTTGTGGTTTTCATCAAACAAGTGAACCTGTCTTCGCTTTCCATAGAGAAAGTCAGAATAGTTAAACTCATTATTGAGTGTCCCATTTTGCCTTATGTATTCCAGATTGTCCTTAAAATATTTTATATAGTCGTAATTGTCCCTCAAATCTGTCCACTTGAAAAAAGGAATATCACGAAAACTACATCGTCGCTTTAAAAAAGAGGTCCAATCTTCCCCATTATAGCCAGTTAAGTTCATGTAATTGCGAGCGAGAGCGTCATTACCACTTACATTAGGAATCCAAGTTTCTGTATTAAACATTTCTATCAAAAACTCTATATCTCCATAAAGCACCATATCCCCTACCCAGTGAGTTCTTGTTGTCTCTTGAGTAATAAGGAGGTGCTTATCTTCGCTCTCTAAAACTTCTTCACAATGACTGACCACGTTTTCTTGAAGTATAACCGCATCGCCCCTAAATTTAAAAACTTTTTCAAACCCCTTTTCTTTGGCAAGCTGGAGCCCTTTGCCGATCATAATTGGAAACCCACAACCGGCAGGCTCCACTATATCTTCATTCCAGCAAACAGCATCGCAAGCTTTTATAGTTTTTTCAGTTGGGCTCGTTCCCATTCCCGACAGAACGATGTAACTATCCGGGTTTAATATTCTACAATATTCTACGGAAACCTCTAGCATGTCTCTAAAAGCTTCTCTACCGGGGGTTAACCAAACTTGGCTTATCAAAATACACTTTTTAGAATTCATAACCAAAAGCCTCAATGTCTTTCTTGTAAACTTCTCCAATACACCTCTTTGTCTCTGGGGTGTACCACTCTCTATAATCATTATCTTTTGCTGTCACTCGATTCGGCGTAAGCTTAATGTTTAGTCCAATTTTGCCGCAAACCTGAGCCCAATCTTCATTTAAGTTTTCAAACCTGCCAACAAAATCTACTCCTAGCTTATCGTCAACATATAGATAATCGTATTGCGGCTTGTGATGTGGTTCTTTTCTCCAGAATTCAGAATCTGCAAATCTAAAGCAAAAATCTTCAAAATTTTTAGATTTGCTATAAATGGAATCTTTTATGATCACCAAGCCGGAATAACGAAGATCGCTGGCGCAAATCATTCTTAAAGTTTTAAAATCTCTATACAGAGAAGTTAGCCTATCCCAAGGATTTCTCACGAACGCAAACTTAAAATATTGCGAAGTGTCAACAAAGGGCATCAAACTTTGTAATTCTCTCATGCCCATATGATGAAATTTGGGCTCTGGAAGTGCTCTCTGGTTTAGAGCTTGAGCTATACTAGAAGAAGCGACTTTTGCCACACATATATAAAGGTATTTTTGATTTCCACTTGGATGGTTCTCATTAGTTGGCTGACCGATTTCCCTAACATAGTCTGGTTTACTTATCAATGTAAAATCTAAGTATCTTCTGTCTATGCAAAAATTAGAATCACTTATTATAGGCATTTTTTCCTCCTACCTCGACAAATTTACATAATATGGCTTATTATCGTAAATTATCTGATTAAACAGACTTTTTGTTTCTTCCGCATCTGCCGGCCACAATTTTTCTATATTCTTAAAACCGCTCATGTGTTCCCTATCGTCTACAGCCCAGTGTGACCACCCAAGCCAATCATAGTCCTTATCCCTCCCTGCCCCGCAGAGCTTGACTGGGATTTGATCTCTTTCCAGATAATTGCGAATAATTTCAAAAGGTCGATAAATGAGAAATGGCGTCATCGAATAACAAATAGGGATCTTCCCTTCTAAAGCCATGCCTACACCCATTCCAACCAAAAGTTGTTCCGCAGCACCGGGATTAAAAAATCTATCAGGGAACTCTTCTCTTAAATCGTCAAAATGTTTATATCCCAAGTCTCCAGCGATTAATACGATATCTTCGTTTTTTCTCATCTCTTCGTGAAGAAGAGCAACAAAAGTCTTTCTAACGCTCATTGTTTAAAATCTCCAGTCCCAATTCGTAATCCTCTTTGGTTAGCTTCATATAGTGCGCATCCATACCGTTTAAAAACGGGAATTGTTCTACTTGTGTTCTGTGAAATACTATCTCAGGCAAAAATGCCTTGCATCTTCTTTCTAAAGAATCCACATCAACTGGATCATAACACGCCCAGCCGTTTGCGTTAACATGAACCTCAATATTTTGTACATTTTGATCTTTAATGTATCTCAGAGCCTCCCATACAGAACCCTCTGCACACTCACCATCTGTTATGGTAACGAAAACTTTTTTATCCGGCGAGGCAACTGCCCTGCCGACTGCAACCAAGATACCTAAGCCCAAACTACCTGTTGAACAATGTATGTGGTTCTCCTTATCCAAGTTTGGATGGCCGCCGTGAAGCTCTGCGAGTTCATCAGCATCCACATGATCGTAATATTTCTCTAGAACGACATATAAAGCGTAACTAGCGTGACCATTTGATAAAATGAAAACATCATCTTTGTCCATCCTTTGATATATATCATCGATAATATCGATACATGTAAAACAACTGCCTACATGCTCTTCGTTGTGATCGTATAACAATTTAAGCAATCTTTTCTTTAATTCTATATCATTCTTCATTTAAATTTCCTACTGCGATTTTCGGCCATGGCACTGCCTTAATCAAAAATCCCATTTCTATATCGTAACCAAGACCTCCCGGATATAAATCTAGATTATCTGGATTACTAGCCAAGAGGCGCCGTGGGCTAAGCCTTGCATCGGAGAATTCGTGAGGGCGATCATCAGAAATCATAGATTTATGTACAATAGAGCCTATGTCAATTATTCTAAAATCACTAAAATCTCGATTTGTCAATATGTTATTAGATGTTTTATCGGCAAAAACCAAAGCTGTTGCATTCTCAAAATTTTCATATTCTTTTTTTATATGTTTATATAATTTGCTTAATTTTGCATAATCGACTAATAATTTTTTAAATTCTGTGGCTCTTTCGCGGATTTCAGATTCGCTGTAAAACGTTTTGCAGAGGTTTGTTATCATTAGCGGATACCAATCTGCGTAATATTTGGTTTTTATATATTCATCTGTTATTTCGTGAACTTCAACTATTTTGTTATCGCCATTGGAATATGAAATTATTTTATCTTTATGAGTGATGTGCTCTCTAAGGACCTGACCATACCCATCGCCGTGTGGGTCGTCACGATAATAGCTTGGATAAATGAAAAAAAATTCTCCATCTATAACATATTTTTTAACTTTATTGGGGTTGATGTTGGCTGTAATTTTTTTCATTATGTTTACTTATTTAAATTTTTATATGCTTCTTTAAGGGCTTTGTAAAAAACATTATATTCTGGCCGATACATGTCCAATCTGATATTTTTTGCGTGAATATGAATTTGACCATTCTCGTTGTCTTCAACAGTTAGCTTATCATAATATGGATCACTGTCGAAATCTCCAACTATTTTTTTAATAATATATCCCATTACCTCTCTCCTGCTTCAAAAACATTATTACAAAACTCTTCAAACTCTTCGTAAGTAAAATGCAATCTTATGTTACACTTGCCTTGTGGTCCTAGTCCCATGTGAATGTGAATTGCTAACTCTTCACCAACATTATCTTCAATGATTATCGTACTATCGTTCTCAGGATAATTGATTTTTCCTTCATAAATTTTTCTATTAATTATTCCCATTTTAAATCCCTTCAATAATTCTGTTTATATCGCGTAATTGACCTGCTCGCAACGATTTGATTATCTTTTCTGGTTCTGGTAAAACCATACCAACACACTTTAGTAGCTCTTCATTATCTACTGTTTTTAACAAGTTGTTGATTCTATTGACGTGTTTGTCTTTCCACTGTCTATCTTTATCCAAGGTATCCCTCAAAATTAATAATGTTATATCGCATTCGGCGCTCGGGATATAATAATATACTCCGTCGTGTTCTCTTTTCTGGCGAGTTTCAACAACGTAATCATTAAACTTCTTGGGAACCGTCCAATAAGTGCCAAAATTATTATAAGGACTTTTAAAATATAAACAGTTTTGCAAATCAATCCTAAAATATCCAGCATCAGGAAGCCAACTTTCTGGTGTATAAGAAGTCCAATAAGGACTCAATAACATATCACACCACTCTCCAAAGCCGTAACTTGTGTGTCCACATAAATTATTATTAATTAATAGATGTTTTGAGGCGATCTCAAGCACCTCATCGTATCGTTCATATGAGCCAATCATGTCTATATCTTTATCTGGCTCATGCGGCAGTTTCCCAAATCCTCTAAAGATTACATATTCAATATCTTTTTCGTGTAGTTCGTTGAGAAAATTAAATAATTTTTGGCTATGTTTGTTCATTTTAATTCCTTATTAATATATTTTTCCAAATCAGCGGGAGTGCCTAAAATAACATGTTTTGAGTTTTTGTCAATTCCGATCTTTTTGCCGTCTTTGATAAAAAAGTTATATACCGGGCAGATGTAATATTCGCCCTTTACTTTTCTGTTCTCCTCTATCATCTGATTTGCATATTTTACAAAATCATTTCCTCTTTTATAAAAGTACAAACCCCCAACAGCGTTATTGCTTATTACTTCTTTTTCGGCCGCATTGGTGACAAACCCTTCCTCATCAAGAATTACATAACTGTGTGCATTACTATTAGAGCTAAAGACAGCCACCACACCATCATAAACAGAGTCTACTAGGTTAGCATCAAATCGTGGCTCAAAATAGCAATCAGGTGTAAAAATTACAAGAGGGTCGTCGTTGTTGATGTATTTTTCTGCCAACAAACATGAACACACGGCGCCTTCTGTTTCATAATCAACCGGAATTATGTTCACTTCTTGCCCGAACTTATCCTTTAAAAATTCATCAAGCGCAAATTCATTGATGTGTTCTTGCCTGACAATGAATATCAAGTTGGCATCTTCAATGTTAACCGATTCCATTGATTTTTGTAAAATTGTTTTCCTTTCCTCTTCAATAAAAATCAAAGGCTTCGGCAATGCATAACCAACATCAGAAAATCTTTTTCCGTTTCCGGCGATTGGTAACAATATGTTAACCTTTCCCATTGCTATTTCCTTTTAAAATCGAAGAAGTATTTTCGTGTGCAGTCGCCGCACAATCTGACAACGTTGCTTTTTTATTGCTGATCATTTCCGTTATAAAACAACCAGCAAAAATATCACCGGCGCCAAGAACATTCAAATTGTCGATTAGTTTGGTCTCAGTTGTGGCGGTTTCTTTACCGTTGGTTATGGTGCTCCCAGTAGGATAGTGTAATACTACCCACCCACGCACCAAATTTGCCAGTTCATTAATGTCCATAAATAAGTCTTCATCGGAAATAAACATGTAATCGACATATTTTAACATCTCAATGTTTTTCATTTTGCCTGATGTTATGTCTACAGAGATGATTCCATCTTTTATGTCCTTCATAAATGAAACATCTTCCAACTGATTTAAATACATTATATGATGCCACACGGCGCTTGATGGCTTTCCTTTGGTGGTTTTTAAATTTAATTTTCCTCTACCTAATCGAGTGCCTTTTCGTTTATTTACTAAAATAATCGCCTCACCTATTGCAAGCGGCTGAATATCAATCATAAGAGAAGGATCCGTATATATGATGGCTTCCCAAATATTACCGATTGCCCCCAACGTATTGGTTGACTCAAACTCTGTAAATATTCTATCAATTGTTAGATGACCATAAAGGGCCACGTCATATTTTTGCATTAACTCATCTCTTCACTGGTTGCCTCAAGCTTGTCCAAATTTGCAACCTCTTCCTCAGAAGCTTCTGTTATCCATCCCAGCTTAGATGCTAGATCATATAGTTCAACGATAACACCGCCGCCGCCTTTTGATTCCAAAACATAAGAAGCGTTTTCTTTTATGGCGCGTGGCGCATCGGAAGGGCAAAAAGCAGCATCAAGGGCTTTAAATATGGATAAATCAAAATAATCATCGCCAACAAAAGCCATGTTTTTTCTAGAAACTTTGTATTTTTCTTCAAATGTGCCTAAAAATCTGGATTTATCTAGGCTTAAATCGGCGCCGCGAGAACAATAAAAATCTATATTTCTTTTATTTGCCATCGTAGCATTAAAATTATCGCCAGAAATCATCACAACTTGCACACCAGCGGCTATAAATCTCTTAATAGCCGTAAAATCTTTACACATATACCTTTTACTAAGAACTTTGTGTTCAATATCGTAAACCTTGGTACCGTCTGTTAACACTCCATCAACGTCTAAAATGAGCAGCTTAATCATTCAAAAAAATCCTCTGTGCTCCAGGCTATGCCTTTGTCCCAATCTGCTATTGGAAACCAATCCCCTTGTGTTTTTGTGTCCCAATATCCTTCTCTCTTACATAACACCAAATCTTTCAACAAATTAATATTAATACATTCAAATGCTAGCTCTAAATTTTTCTTCTGTTCGGCTGGATTGTTGTTTAAGACCGAAGAACCACGCTGTTCAAACACATCAGTTATATGACCATAATTTGCCCTCATATGGTTAATCATCAAAATATGCTCAGCACAATAATTTGGATATCTAAATTCGTGAGATTTTAAAATCATCTCGTATGTTTTAACTAATTTTTCATTATAATCCATAAAAATATGATCTCCAATCCTTAAGGGATCTTTTTCAAATGGAAAGGCGTAAATATTTCCGAAGACCATTCTCTTTGTCTTCAAAAATAAATCAATCATTGGTTGTAAATTTTCAAATCTTTCGTCGCTTCTTGTTTTTATGACGTATTCAGTGTCTACATTCTTCAAGCCCAAATAAGTTGATTTGACTGCCCACGGAAATGTGGACTTAACTGGGATATCTCCACTCCATGTGGGCTCCCATTCTTCTTTTGACGGCATATATTGACTTACGATTTTAATATTTGGATCCGTTTCATCAACGACATCTAGAAGTTTAATATCGTCTTGTGTCCAATGTGATATTACTACGTTGCCATATTTCAAATAATTTGGTATATTCTCAATTGAAACTTCATTTAAAGGTCCTTGGATTAAAATTGTAATGTCGCTCATTTTCCATTCTCCTTGTACCATTCAATGGTACTCTTTAGTCCTTCCTCGATACTTGTCGAAGGCACATACCCCACGGCTTCTTTAAACTTAGACATATCGTAGAACCTTCTTGGTTGTCCATTTGGCTTTGACGTGTCCCAGACAATATCTCCCTCAAACTCTGTGAGTTCTCTGATCGTTTCGATTAGTTCTCTAATCGTTGTTTCTGTGCCGGTACCAAGGTTAAACGGGCCAGTTTCGTTGACTCGTTCGGCCATATCAATAATTGCCTGTGCGGTATCGACTGAATACAAAAACTCCCGAGATGCCACTCCCGTCCCCCACACGACCACTTTATCGTCCCCTCTCTCTTTCGCTTCAATAAACTTTCGTATCAAAGCTGGGACAACGTGCGATGTTTCCAAATCAAAGTTGTCGTAAGGGCCATACAAGTTGGCCGGCAACAACACTACGGAATTAAAACCATACTGTTCTCGGTAAGTCCACGACTGGATGATGAGATTCTTTTTAGCCATAGAATAGCCAATGGAATTCTCGTCCGGTAGGTCTCTCCAAAAGTCTTCTTCTGTATAGGGCACCGGTAGCATCTTAGGATATCCGCAACCGGCTGCTAACGCCACGACCTTCTCTGCACCATACAAATGCGAATAGTGCATAACTAACGTGCCCATCATAATGTTCTGATAAAAGAAGTCGCCTGGGTGTGTTTTGTTGGCTAATATGCCACCAACCTTTCCTGCTAAATGCAGTACGACGTGCGGCTTGTTGGTTTTGAAATAAGCCGCAACCTGTTCTTCTTTCGTCAAATCCAATTCCTTACGAGAAGGCGCAAGAATTTCAAACTCAGTCTCGTTCTGCATTTCTCTTAACAAGCCCATTAAATTATGGCCAACAAAGCCATGCGCGCCCGTCACTAAAACTCTCTTATTTCTCCAATAACTCATAATTTTCTCCGATTTTTTATCATCATATTTAATAAAGGTTCAGTTGTGTAATTTTCATATGCTTTTTTATAAGCATTTTCTGTAATGTGTTGATAGTTTTCCAAATTGCTAGTGGTCTCTCTGATCATCTCTTCAAGCTCCTCGTTGGTATCAAAATATAAAAAATCTTTATCAGGCTCAAACCAGTGTTCGATCAAATTCCATGGATCGCGCTTGACCAACATCAACATTTTAAATAATGCCGCCTCTGTAACTCTGGGTTTAAGTTGGGGCGCCCGACGTTCGCCTATATGACTCCATGCTCGATTCTTTTCCCAATTATCATATTTTTTAATATTTTGCACATGGTGATCATGAATGTATAGTTGATTATAAATTGGTACCACTTTTGTTTGGCTTAATATCTTCCATTTTTGAAAGGTAGAAATATTTATGTCAGTGATTAGATTTCCTAGATTGGAGGTGTTTCGCAGTGTTTCGTTCGGGTGCCAGTGTTGAACTCCTAAAGTAATAAATTTATGCTTAAATTTACTAATAGTATTAACCACATCAACATGATCTTGCCCGCATATACTTCCATAAAAAATAGCATCGTAAGTTTTTTCCCATTCTGTGGTTACATAAGACTTGTCGATGGGGAATAAAATAGGTTTAAATTTTTCTTCCCCCTTGTTATAAAGGTCGTTAGCCCACTCGGCAGTACATGGACAAATAGTGTAAATATCTGTAAATTTATTAGTAATGTCGGTGCTCCTATTTCCTATTTCCATACTCGGATTAGTGTAGGCACATGGTTGCTCTCCATTAAAAAATATTTTATTTTTATAATCATGAGATGTTTCCTCATGAAAGTCATCTCTCAATTGAGAATTGTAACCAATAAAGAGTGCAACCTCAACGTCTTCGTAAAGAGAAACATATTTTTCAAAATTAAAATATGTCACTATAACATCGGGATAGTTTCCCGACATATCTTTGAATAATTTCATTATTTACACCACATCATTCCATAGTTAACGCGCCGTTCGGGAGAAACGAGTTCTTCTATTCCAAGTTCTTTCCATGTATAATAGTCGCGCGGCTCCTCTAAGTAGGGATCTCCTCGCTCAGAGTAAGTTACTTTTTCGAACACATCACCCTCATCAAAATAACCAATCACTCCAAACTCATTATAGCCTATATTCTGCAGATGTTCAATGATATCTAACAGAGTATCGTACTCTTCTTCATGCCATTCAAAACAAATTTTGTTTTGTTTCTGACTTAATCCCTTTAAAACTTCATATTCATATCCCTCTACATCAATTTTAATAAGATGAGGTATGCCATAAGTTTCTATCAAGCGATCAATCGTGATGGTTTGAACTTGAGTCTTCATACTCCAATTAGCAGAGTGAGGGGGGAGGTTCTTTGAACCTCTCGAAAAACGAGAATTCGTCATAAAACGCACAGAAGCAGTAGATATCCCATTCTGAGAGGGTTCAATATAAAAGTCCTCATATTCCTTTTCACCAGATGCCACGAGCGCATGTACTAAAATAAGTTCTTCAGTCGTTTGTGGTTTGTCATAAATAAGAGATAAATTGGCTTCCACCCCGATAACCCGACATTGAGGATATCTTTTAAAACATTCTGCGGCAAAATCTCCCTTATTATAGCCAATATCAAATATTAATTTCACACTAACCCCCAGTCTGCGGGATAAAATCCTTCGCGGTGAGTAAACATGGGCCTATCGGGGTGATAGCGAATAGGCGATATCACTGTTTTATCTTTTTTGGGGTTAAGATACGCTGCCCACCACCCAAAACTACTAATATGCGAAATAATGTTGTGGTCACATTGCCTTATTAAACAAAAATCCATCATACTATCACTGGGTTCTGAGAACAAATATTCTTCACCAACAAAATTGCGACCACACCATTCTAAATCTTTTTCATTATCGTTTCTATCATGGCGCTCACCCCCGGAAAAAATCAAAAATTTTACTTTACGACCTTTGAAACAATCTTTGGCAGCAGTCAAATATCTACCATAAAAACTATCCATTTCTAAACTATCGCTTTTTCCGTACATTTCGTTTAATTCTCTGCTTGGGTTGGAACCATCTGTGTTATCTCCGCGCCTTAAATGTAAAGACACTATCTCATAGCCAAGGTTGTCTTCTTTTACTTTTTGTAGTATGTCCCCAGCATTTTCTAAGAATTCTTGCTTCGGAGTAAATTCCTCAATGATTTCTTTTTCAAATTCTTTAAAGTATAATGTGCTTTGAAAAAATCCGTATAAATCAATGTTATCAGGCAACTCATGAAATTTTAAATCAAATTTCATATAATCAGGTTCGTAGTAGCGATGCTTAATCTGTCCAAGATCATCATTTGACAAGTAAGAACTTCTAATATTAAAATTATTTAACAAACATTTTTGACCATGCCATGTACTAAAACCCGGATTAGGAATTTTAATCTCATAATCATTTTTTAGCGATAGTGCCCTTAAAGCAGCATATTGAAATAATTGATTTCCAAGCCTCCCCAATCTTCCAAGTTCAACAAAACTAATCATCTCTAAACAATTTAAATTCTCTTAAATCCCTATAAGGGGGAGCTTCTGGCAAATCCTCATTATGTCGAGGATAGTTCTGCATCAACATCAGGCCGCGAGCGGCTTGTTCTGGCGTCATATACGCGTTCCACCCGTTTGAGATAATATCATCATCGTGATATTTCACCTCTGACCTGCCCTCATACCTTTCCTGCTTA
>Ga0080013_1005547_pt1 | contig 11695 bp, 11 predicted proteins | sample ETNvirenome_6_85_FD_69236 | JGI IMG/M metagenome (GOLD analysis project Ga0080013, IMG submission 69236) | Marine viral communities from the Pacific Ocean - ETNP_6_85 (SPADES assembly) (version 2) | ecosystem: Environmental > Aquatic > Marine > Oceanic | place: Pacific Ocean | collected 2013-06-19
CATTTTCAATATCCATCTTTATGGACATCTATTTGGATGCCCACTTATCCACACATTTCTTTCCAATATACATCAGAGCTACGATAACTAATATGATGGATACATCCACACCCCATCCATAACCAGTAGTAAGACTGACACCACCTACACTTGGTCCTTTATCTGGCTTGGCTATTGTCTGATGGATCTCCACATTGTTCTGACCTTCACCAATGTTAATTGTTTTGTTCATCTGTTATCCTATACATAATAGTTTCAAGATTGAGTATGAGAGATAGACATCTCTATTTAGGGGGAGGGTTATCAATGAGACAAGCAGCAATGCCCAGACCAACAACCAGTGCGATAACATATATCAACAGTCCTGCTGTACTCACTGATAATTGTATCCTGAAGGAATTTTAACCTTACCCTGAAGAAGTTTAAAGATCTGACCATGCTGTTTCATAATCTCTTTTGATTTGTCCTTGCCTTCTTTTATATCTTCCTTGATAATTTGTAACTCTTTCATTACGAGAGCCAGATCAAACCTCATCTTTGCTTGGTTTACTACCACAGACTTTTGTGACTCTTCCTGGTAAAACTTATATACTGTTTCTACCTTACTGTCAAGTTTAGATACATACCATATTAGTCCTATGGCTTGTAGAATAACAGCAAATATTAAAGCATAGTTTAGAGGTATGGCTTTCATTTCTTACTCCCGTTATAGATCTTGTCATTTAGTTTCTGCATCTGCATTTCAAGCTGACCTATCTTTAGATCCTGTCTAACGTCACTAGGCAAAGAACCACTACCCCATTTCCCAGCGGGCCATAGTTCTACGAAAGTTGAGTTCTTTCCTACGTCCTTGCTGATCATCTGTATCTGGAAGTCGTTATGCTGTACACTTGCAGAGAGTCCTGCCAGCCACCATACCACAGCAGCAGCCTGAACGAACAGACCAACAGCCAGAGGTATGATAAACTTGTGATCCATATTAAATTGCCTTTGGTAGATAGTTATAAGGATTACGTTCCATTACTGAACCGCCATACTGTTTACTTAGTTGAGGTACATCAGGATCAAATTTGGATGCTGTTAGAAACTTAACCTGATCAGGATACATCAGCATGAGACTGTCTTCTCCCCGACCTTCAGCGGTATTTTTATAAATAAAAGAATCATACCCATGCTTTTCATTTAATTTTCTTAATGCATCAAACCATTCTTTCCTGTCTTGTAAAGATTCTGTTGGGTTAAATCTAGGTTTGCCAGACATTACCAATCCTGTTTGTGGATCTATTTTTCGAGGAGAAGGTGGTGCATTCATTTTGGCTACATATCTCTGTGTTAAAGATAATAAATCATCATAGTAATTCGCACCTGTAGCTACAATATCTTCCAGAAGCGTGTCATCTTTATACCCTACACTTGGCAGAATATCATCTAAATCAATCTGATCCATATATTTCTCAATTTCCTCTTCCCAAACTCTAGGATTTTTAAATTCACCCATATCTGGAATACGAGCAGGATTAGTATTATTTCTTAATCTTAATAAGAGATTTGACTGACCTTTTAAACCGTGTCCGTGTTTTTGAAAACCAATATCATACGCAATTCTATTAGATGGAACTGGAGACAACCCAACATGAAAACCAATATCAGCATTATCATCTGGACTTACGAATCGAATTTGATCTGCTTCTGAAATTTCTTTACCGCTTTTTGTTGCGTGAAATACAGGTACATCATATAGGTCAGTCTTACTTGGAGAGCTAACTGTTTCCCTTATTGATGCAATAGATTCTATAGGATCATGAAATTCTCGTCCAGCTAACCCACTCATCTGTCCAGAATACCTTCCACTTTCCGTAAAGTCTTCTGGTTTCAATCTTTCTGTAACAGGAACAAGTTCTATTTCGTCAGCAGACTTCCGAACAGCAGTCAAACCTCCTGGGGTCGTACCTCTCTTGGCAACCCTACCGCTAATACGTGCAAGTGCTGAAGCTAATGCTGATGCAACCATTATTTATAACTCCATATCCAGGGGCGGGGACTTCGATCACTGTCTTCCATCATGTCCAGATGCAGGAACCTTTTAAGATGTGGTCCTCTTTGTGATACACCAATACCTGTAAAGCCATGTATGATAGCCAACCTTAATAGTCTGTATGCTTCATGACCTGCCACAACTACATCAACTGCTTTACCATACATGTGTGCTGAGTTGGTACTCCCACCTATGACTGTGTTATATGCCCTGTCTCTATAGCCAGAAGATATTACCATTGAATTATTATAGTCTTTTCTTAGTCGGACCAAAGCTTCCATAAAAGCTTCATCCATATTACATTCACCTGTCCCATCACATCTCAATTCGTCTTCGGTGAAGAACTCCCAATTAGCCACGGCCAATCCTTTCTAATATGTTGTCCATCTTATTATCAAGTCTGTCAAATCTATCCATTATCTTTTCTATATCCCTTTCTACTTCTATCTTGGTAGCATAGGTCTTGGGTATCTCTTCCCTTGTTACGCTGATAAGTTTTCTAAGATCAGATAGTTGTGCTGCTATTCCTCGCACCCACCAAAGAAATCCTCCAATGGCTAAACTCAGTACTGCATTCCATAATATTGTTGGATCGCTTGGCATTTATTCTTCCTCTATTGGTGTATCAAGAAGTTGTCTTTGTATTTGTCTTATTTTTTCTAAAGCTGGTGAAGACATAACATCTCCCTTAAAACTTTCTTTCAAGTATCTTATTTGATCCCTTGTCAAGGAGTCAGGTATAAAAATATTTTCCATAGCATGCTCAATTATTTTAAGATTTCTAGGAGGATACCTTTTATCTTTTGTAAGTGATTTGTATATATCTTCATAAGATAATTTAACTCCATCAGGAGTAAGATATTGAAAAGCATTTAACTTTCTTCGTAAGTTTTGCATTTCTTTCTTTTTATACTCTTGTGAATTTATATAAGCAGACACAAGACCTTCATCATCTTGTAAATCCAGGTTGCGATAAGCCTCACTACCAGTAAAAGTTTTTCTAGCCATACCTAATTCTTTTACACTGTCTTTTATAGCTCTTTGAAATTGATTTGTCAAATCTAAATTTTTAATATTGACACCAGCCAGATTTTGAAACAGGTCTGCATTGTCAGCAGTAAGTGTTTGACCATATTTACCAACAGCACCCAGACCTAATTCTTTCCTATTGAGGTTTTCCAAACTTCTGTTATATGATCTTTGTTTCTCAACAGCGGGCCAAAAACCAGGAGTAAAAGGTTTTATCGCCATTTCTGCCAACTTTTTCCAATCATTATCTCTATCTAGAAATCTAAATTCTGTGCTACTTATTCCTGTAACCGCATCAAGAATCATGGAAGGACCGAAGAACGGATCAAGTTGTTTACGTAATATTCTTAGTGACAAATCAGCCCCATCTATTTCAGTATCAGTTGTAATAGCATTAATAACAGCCCTTGCTGCATACTTAACATAATCAAAAGGATCAATAGGACCAAAATTTACATAGTTGACAGAGATACCTCCATTATCATCTCTATGTACAGGACTTGTAAATAATTTTGGAACATCTTTTTCATAATCATCAATAACCATATTTAATGCATTACTCTGTCTTTCATCTATTCCCATTACTTGTTTGGAATAGTCACTAATTATATCTGTTCCAAGACCAACAGAGATCATACCACCAAGTCTTTTCAGTGCTTCTCTTCGCAAAACCGGACTTCCAGACTTCAGATCCTTTAGAGTATACAAGGCAAGATTCTTGCTTACCCGTGTCATTTCCGCTGGAAAAGAAAGGAAGTCACCAAGGGGCGCTCTCCTTAAATGTTTTAAAGATCTTGAAACAAGATTATAGTTAGGCATCAAGTCTCTTGTTCTTTGTGCAGCAGCCTTTAATAAGTCATCGTTTGCCATACCAGGATACGCTTTCCTTAGATAATCTTTTGTCTTATTAAAATGCATGAACTTATAAAGATTGTCCTCATCCTGATACAGTCTAAATATTTTTCTGCCAGAAGATCCTACAGCCTTTCCCAATACACCCGTTTTATCTAAAATTTTATTTAATCTTCCAGTAGGATTAAATGCAACATCATTTAAGTTTCCTCTTACAATACCAGCCTTTACACCACTATCTATAACACCAAGTCTTTGAGCTTCAGCTATAAGTTCAGCCATTTCTCTGGTATTCATACCAGCCAATCGTTTGGCAAACAGTGTTGCTTCTCCCTTTAAACTGAAAGGAAGCATTCCATTAGCCAACATTATAAAATTATTTCCCATTATATTTCGTGCATGGGTGGCAGGAGACGCAACTGTTTTAGCTATTTGAGAAAAAGCTTTTCCTCTTATCCAAGTTTTCATAAGTGAACTACTTGGTGCTACAATTTCTGTACCATTTTTAATAGCCTTGGCATACACTGGATCAACAAAAAGTTTTTCAAGAGGAAGATTAAATTCTTTTTGTACTGCTTCTTCAAATGGTTTAAGTATTTCATCTGAGAATCTAGGGACTTCTTCTTTCCCACCTTTTACTGGTTGCCTTCTCCATGCACCCTTTGGTGCTGTTAAGCGTCCTAACCTGGCTTGTAAAATATCTGATTTAAAGTTTGTCCATCCCTCCGGTCCTACCTTACCGCTTACTCCAGCTTTACCAGCTTCATGTACTTTAAGATTCTTTATTACTTCTTTTAAAAAGTCCTGTTCAGCTTTTATAATAGACAACTTTTCAAAAGTATTAGAAAAATTCTTATAAGGATCTTCAACTTCTCCAAGCAACTGTCTTAATCGTTTAGGTATGTTTTTCTTGGTAGCTAATGGTTTACTACCGGAACCTACTCCCATATCTGCTAATGTTCTAATAAATTTAGAGGGATTAGCAGTTTTTGTAACATCAGGGGTCAGTGCAGTTTTCATACCACTTGCAATCCATTCAATCGTAACCCTGGCATCATCAGCATCCATACCATTCTTCATTAAGAAGGCTGTAGCTTTTGATATTATTTCCTGTCCTTTACTATCTTTAAATTCATCCATTCCCCTCCACTTGGGATCATCAAAAGCTCTATATGATCTATTAAGATATGCTCCATAATTCTTGTCTATTTTAAATTTTAATGGACTATCACCAATATTATCAGAAATAGCTTTCGATAAAGAATCTATTTGATCTCTCATTTCCATTAGAGTTGCATGTACATTTGGTTGATTTGTTTCCAGATCTTTTAAAATAGTTTTTTTACCACCTAATCCTTCATTTATTTTATTTACAACTTCCTGTGTCTTGTAAGCTGATCTTCCAAAATCCATTCTTGCTGCTTTCTTTAGCGATCTTTGCATTGCATTTGCTAATGTAACAGCAGCAGGACCAGCACCCTCCACCCTTAATATTGAAGTTAAAAGGTCATCATTAGTTCCCATTCTGGAAGTTGTCCATCCTAAAAGTTTTTTAACCCCCCACTTTTCAGCAAGGGTGGAACCAGCAGCAAGTTTTTCTAAAGGTCTGGAAGCTTCTTCTCCTAATTCTTTTAGTGAAGTTTCTGTATTAGATAAAGATGACTTATTCATTTTGTGTGCTGTCTCTGCCAATCTTTGCGCTCCAGGTCTACCCGCTGTTAGGAATGGCTTTGCTAAAAATGCAGGAGCCAAGGTTATATCCATAGCTATACCAAGACCCATGTTAGCCAGGAAAGCATCTAAATATTTTTTCCTTGTTGAGTCGTCTGGATCAACAGCAAGACCTTTAAAAATTTCTAAGGTTTCTGGAAATTGCTGTGTTAAAATATTTATAAAATTTTCTTCAGGTGTTTCAACTATGGTGGAACCAGCAGCAAACCCCGTACTATATTTTAAAGAAGTTCCAGTATATCTTTTTGCAGCATCTATCTTTCTAGATCTTCTAGACATGGCAGGGATTCGTATAAGTTCGTCCCCCCTCATTATAAAATTACCACCTTCTATGTCTTTCCTTGATAACTGTCCTCGTTTCCTTGCCATATAATCAGCAATATTATCTAAAATTTTACTATCTTTTGACAAGCTTCTAATGTCTTTATTTCCTATATTAATACCTTTTATAACAGTAGTAGTAGGAACAAGAAGAGATCCCAAGTATCCTGCCACATATTCTATATCACCACCAGTAGTATCAGGATGGTAGGGATCAAAACCTTCTTTAATAGCTCTGACGTAAGAAGGTGGAAGAAAGTCTTCTGCTTTTTTAAAGAGAGAACTAGCTTGAACTGCAAACTCATCACCATAAATAACTGATCCAAAATCTATAAGACCTTCACCAACTTCTCCAGCTACCCTTCCTGCAAAACGACCTAAAGCAGTAGTATCCGCTCTTGCATCTCCACCCTTCTTGAGTTCCTGTTCATACTTATTTAATTCTTCAATATATGAATCAGGATGATAACCATACTTTATGGCATGATTTATTATATCCTCTTTTGTAGGGTTGGGAATATTAAAGTCTGTAATAGAATCTTGAAAAGTTTTAGTTTGAAATGCAGCCGCTTTTCCTCCATACTTAGAAGGATCATACTTCACTTCATGAGCTTCTTTGTATTTCTTCCATATCTCTTCAGCACTATCATCTATCTGAATTGGATCAGCAACTACTTGATTAACATTTACTGCATCTTCTTCAGGTCCAGTTTGGGTAGCAACTATTTGATTAACCTTTTGTACATAATTTTTAGTTCCATCTGGAACAATTCCAGGGGGACGACCTGCTGCAATCCACTTATCAGTTTTTCCTGGTCCCCAATTATATGCCATGAGAGCATCATTTAAATTTCCATACTTACCATGCATAGCATTAAAATATTGTTGACCAACCCTGGTTAATTCTAAATCAGAATAATCCCTAGCTGGTTCAACTCCAAATCCAGGTCTTTCTGCCGTTGATGGTAGAACCTGCATTCGTCCCCGTTCACCTAACTCACCTATTGCAGTTGGGTCATCGTTACTCTCTACTATAGCAATAGCCTTATGAATTAAGGGAAGATTATTTATCTCAACCATTACCATGATCCTGATTTAATATTATTGTCGTGTTGCATCTGTCATATTTTTTACTTGTTTTCGTCTAGCTGAACCCTTAGGGGGGAGGAGGTGGGCTTTTTTTGATTTACCAAATAACTGAGTTTTAAGATCTGGATATAACTTTATAGCATCCTCTATACCCTTATTTATAGCTATAGGAACAGGTACTTGCTTACCTGCTATATGGTATTGTATAACTGCGTTCCATAAAGCATTCATAAGAGTAGAAGCCGCAGGACTCTGACCCTTATCAATTAAAGTGTCGGTGTAACCCTTAATTATCTTTTGAGCTATTTCATAATTTTTTTGACTTAATTTAAGATCAGGTGCTACAGATTTAAGAAATGCAGATATAGCTTTAACCTTATTAGATTTTGCATTTAAAAGTTTTACCTGTAATTCATTATCTTTTTGAATCATATTTATTTTAGATTTAATAGCATCAATACGTTCTTGCCCTTCTTTAGTTGCTATTTCATCATCAAGTGCTTGATGTTTTTCAAAGAAAGTTCCTACCTCATGTCTAATAATATTAAAAACATTATCTGTAGTACCTCCAATACGAGTAGCTGTATTTAAAACTCCCAACCAGAAATTAGTTTCATTCTGTTTAATTGCTCTCCTTGCGGCAGACCCTAGATCTGCTTGTCGAGCCGTCTTCAACTGCGTATGTAACTCTTTATTTTCTGCTATATTCGTTTCAATAACATTTTGCGGTCCACGATCTGTCAACAGTTGTAGTACCTTTGCCTGTAAAGCTGATAAATTAACACCAGTTGGTGGAGGCTTCCCATCTGGTCTATCTTCAGTAGTAACATCACCCTCTGGAATATTTAGAGGAATACCAGAACCTGGTACAGCTATCTCATCTGTAGTAAAAGCACCTTCTGCTATGGCCTTCCTCTCTTCACTTGATATTCCATCATCTGGACGTTTTGTGGGATGAAGAACAGGTACTGGTTGGTATTTGATGGGAAGAGGAAACCTATTCGGATTTGGTCCGTAAGCCTCTGTCTGACTAGCGCCCCCTATCTGTTTCCTTTCAGATTCAGCATATCTTCTCCGTGTTATGTCATCTAATCTTTTTTTCTCTTCTAATAGATGTTGATGTTTCGGTCCAAGTTTTGCTTGCAAAGCATCAGTTATCCTGTCTGTAATAGACCTGCCTTGTGGTTCCACTATCGCAAGTCCAGTAGAACCAACTGTTCCACTTTGCTGTCTGTAAACTACAGGTAGTGAAGATAATCCTCCTACAGAACCTCCTTCTTTTCTTGGTAACTGCCGCATACCAAAGTTGGCCACATTAGCCCAATTTTGTGGTGCAATATTTCCCCAACTAAATTGACCACCAGGTTTAAAGCCTCCACCCATACCGTAGATACCTACACCAGTACCAGCCAGACCTAATAACTGTCTTCCCAGACTTGGACGTGGCTGAGTTGATGTTGACGTTCTTGTTCTTTCCTGCATTAATGGATTGCCATAAACAAATCCAGAATATTCGGCAAGCTTTTCTTTTGGATATGCTTGTTTTTCAAGAAACTTGTAATAAGCTTCATCAAGTTTGGATTGTTCTAATGCTCTCTTTTGTTCACCAACAGTTTGCAATGCTCCCTGTTCTTTCAAGCCTGACTGTAACATAGCAGGACCAGCAGCAAACAGATCAGCAGCTTGTGTCCTTTCCCTTGCCTTCTGTTGAGCAAACTGTTGTTGGGCATTCATATAAGCCTGTTGAAGTCCTCTTGATTCAATATCTCCCATCTGTTGCATTTGTGCCTGACCAAGCTGGGAAGCCTGAATAGCTGCACGACTACCCATACCAGACATACCCCCAGCTTCAACAGCCTGTTTTTCAAATTGAGGCATGATATCCCGTTCAAAAGTTTTCTGGGCTTCACGCTTTTCAATATCTGTAACAGCCCTTTGGTAAGGCGACATGTATTCTGCTGCTGTATCAGCAGTAAATTTTTCACCCAATCCTCTTGTAATTCCCAATGCTTCTTCCTGAAGGGGTCTAGATAAACCTACCAATCCTTTGATACCAGACATAGCATCCTGCTCTTCTTGAGTAAGATCTGCTATAGTTTTACCACCATAGGGAGTATAGCCAGCTTCTTGGGAGGCAGCATATTGTTTTTTAGCTTCCTCAAGAACTTCCTTTGCAAAGGGAGCTATCTCTTCTGGCAATTTAGATGATTGAACCACCTGTCCTTGTTGTCTGGAACCTCCAAAGATACCAAATAATGAAGATAAGAAACTCATGTTAAACCCTTTCTATTAACGGTTGTAAAGCAGCTAGTCCACTAATTTCATTAGGCTGCTCATCTGTACCATATGCTTGTTGTCTTATATCTTGTACTGCCTGATCCATTACTCTTGCTCCTGCATCTGCACTACCATTACCAAGAGCAGACATTGTATGAGCATCAACTACATACTCATCTGGACTAACAGCTAATGTACCTACCCGATCTCCTGCTGCTCTTTCAACTATAGGCATATAAACATTGTCTTCCATTCCATGTCCTATACCTGGAACCTGTCCTGAGAAACCACCACCACCCGCAAGAGCAATTAATCCACCACTTTGTGCTGCTACCATATCATCTTCAGCGGCCTGTAGTACACGGTTCATTGGTATGTTATTTCTGGCAATATTCTGTAAAGGATCGTAACCCTCCACATTATCAGGAATCATAACAGGTATTGGAGATTCTGTAGTTGGAACAGGTACATCAACAGGATCTACATCTTCTACAGAAGTTTGTTTTGGTTTTGTTTTCTCTACTAATTGAGCAAGAGCATATGCCTTTATGTCTTCACCCTTTAGTTCTGGCGCTCTCTCAGAAATCAAATCATGGAGAGATCTTTCTTGGGGGATATTTAAAGGAATACCAGAACCTTGCACTGGAGGTGGTGGTAATTGTGGCATTGGAGGTTGAGGAACAGTAGGAAATTGTGCCATACCTTCGTCTGCACCATAGCTACCTGTAGTGGGATCATAACCCTCTACATCACCTCTAATTAAATCTAGCTTGTCTCCCATATCATCAGACACAATCTTTTTATTTGTAGCCTGAAGATTATCCATAGGTGAAGCGTCTATGATATCTTGCATAGTCATGTCTTCTGGCATTGTCTGATCAGGATTAACAGCCATTACTTTAACCTTCCATAATTAGACTGTGGTAAAGTCTGTTGCGAAATAAAGTTACTATTATTTTGGTCAATCTTTTTTACCTTGGAAAATTCTTTTCTTTTTTCATCTAACCTACGATGGAAAGGATCTATAGCTTGTCCGGTATTATAATTACCAAATAACGTACTTTCATTTATATGTTTAAAATGTTCACTAAATGTTTTCATTAGTTTAAATCCTGCCATTCTGTTGATGCTGCTGTACTTACATATCCCCTAAACTTTCCAGCACTTGCTGCGTATGCAATGTCTCCCTTACGTGGTCTGCCAATACTTCCTGTAGTTACAACTGCATAAATATTAGTTGTTGGTTTTGTATCTACTTCTACATCTCTGCTGTCAAGCTCACTAATTAACATGGAACTCCAAAGCTGTACCTGATTATACATATCTTTAAGTTCTGATGTTGTTAGTGCATAAGGTAGTGTAGGGTATCTTGCCATTATCGTCCACCATCTCCCTGTAGTCCAAGTCGGATAGATCCCCATCTCCAACTGGCATTATTTGAACCACAAGATACCCTAACTTTTGCTTGCCTTCCTCTAGCTCTAAAGTCTACCTTTTGTGTTGTATTATAAATATCAAACTCTTTCTTAATTGCATCCACATCTGGCTGTTCTGGATATTTCTTAGTTGTAATTTCCATCTTAATTTTACCACCAGACAGATCAAAGTCAGGTATAACTTTATCCATAAACATAAGAGCATTACCATCATCTATGTCAAAATCACCAGACTCCACATAGGATGTTATGGTTGATCCATTTGCTGTGAAGACTGAAACAGGTTCATTATTATAAATGTTATTACCTGAAGCAGTAACACCTGTAGTAATTGTATTTCCAAAAGCCTGCTTGTCTGCAAAGGTGGTAAAGATCATTTCTCCATAAACCCAATAGTTTTCTTCTGGATTGAATATGACATATTTATCACACTCTGTCTCAGTTCCAGAACAGTATAACCATATGATCTCTCTGAATTCTGAATTGATTCCTGCATATACTTTGGAGTAATAGGAAGAATTTATATCATTAAATATATATCTTCGTACTGTGCATGGAAGAACTTCTACCTGGCCAGTAAATCTGTAGAAGTTATTGTAGCCCATCCAGTAGGTTACACCATTATAGTCTACTCCTGCATGAGGACCAATCAATCCACAGTTTGTACCTTTCTGCTCAAAACGGAATGTAAAGGGTGGACCTGCAAAACTCATTAACCATAGAGAGTTGTCTGTCCATATATTGATTGCATTTCTGGCTCTGAGTCCTCCAATAATTTCTGTACCATCCGTGAGTACAACCTCACCAGCAGTTGAACTTACTGAGGGAACCCAGTTGGTACGATCATCCTGATCAGCCCAGCGTACCAGCATGGGATTGAATGCACCACTAACGGTAGCTGTTGGTGAATATGCATTGGCTCCCA
>Ga0080013_1005548_pt1 | contig 11695 bp, 13 predicted proteins | sample ETNvirenome_6_85_FD_69236 | JGI IMG/M metagenome (GOLD analysis project Ga0080013, IMG submission 69236) | Marine viral communities from the Pacific Ocean - ETNP_6_85 (SPADES assembly) (version 2) | ecosystem: Environmental > Aquatic > Marine > Oceanic | place: Pacific Ocean | collected 2013-06-19
ATAAAAAGAAAACTCGTCAAGGTATGGGCCGTGGGACCAAGTGGGGTACAAAACCACAAGGTAAGGCCGGCAAAAAACAATTAAAAAGATATAAGAAAAAATATAGAGGTCAGGGAAAATGAACCTACAAGGTAAAAAAGCAAAAGTTACAAAAACAATCACTTCCGTAAATGGAGCACTACACGAGGGAGAAATTATACTCGTGGAGCGTAGAGAAAATGGTCATTGGAGATGTAGAGATAATATGGGTCGCATCTTTTACATGGAAGAATCAGATTTAAAAATAGTAAAAAAATAACTTGACTTTATCAAATATTATTCGTAGATCAATATTATGAATGAATTAATAAAACCACTTACAATTGAAAGTTTTGCAAAATATCCTGATAAAATGGATTCTGTTAATAAAAAGGCTATTGAAGCTCAATTATTTAAAAGTGGCCAGGTAGAGAAATACCGAGAAAAGAAAATTAAAAAATTTATGAAGAAAAATGAAAAAGAAAAACTGCTACATCCGACTCTAATATCGCACAAAGATGTGATATTATATACTAAAAAAAATACCAATAAAAGAGTATATGGTGTATATTTCAGAACTATGATAGAACGGGATGAAATTAGTAATAAAAATATTTTAAAAATTACAAGAAATGGACACGGTAAGGTTGGTAAGGGATATGTGATAAATGGGGTGCTGAAAAGGGATGCGAGTGCAAGTGGTAGTGAAGATGTTTTGGAAACTTTATATTTTATACCTTGTAAAGATGGAGCTTCGGCATATAAATTAGAGGGTAAATTTGATACCCATTTAAAGAAATTGGATAGATGGCTTGAACCAATAATAAATTCTGAAGGGAAAACTTCAGGTAAAGAATGGTATCACTCTTGGCCAAAAGATATAGATACTGCCATTAAAGAGTTTTTAGCAATCGGTAAAAAATTACTTGATACCGATAATCTTGGTCTTGAGACTTTTAAATATTATGGAGATACACAAAAAGTAGTTTCCATTGATATTATAACAAGACTTAAAAAGTATTTTAAAGTTTTATTTGCTGGATTTCCAGGGTGGGGTAAAACTACTTTGTCGCCCAAATTTATTACTGAAATTTGTGATCCAGGAGATGTTGTATTATTTACAACTCCGATTGTAGATACTTTAAATGATTTTAAAGATAAATTTAAGGAAATTTATTATGGTGATAAAAAAATAAAAGTAATAGATTCCGATATCATATCGAATACATTAGATATTATGTCTGATATTAGTGATTATCGTAAAGATGGTTATATTGTGGTTATTTGTTTATCCGTACACGATTTGAGATATGACGATAAAGGAAAAGATAAAAAGAAAAGATTAAGAAAATTAAGACAAAAATTTAAATTTTTACTTAAACTCGATGAAATAAAAATGTGGATTCGGGACGAATTTCATAAAGAATATAATGGAGTAAAAACATCTAAAGTATTTAAAGATATCAAATCAACATATACATTAGATTTAACAGCATCTACTGTTAAATTATTAAGTTTGTATAATTTTTTATATACTAATAAAGATATGATTATTAGATATGATTTACATGATATGTTATATGAAAAAAATATAAAGAATAATCCAGAGTTCAAAAATAGACCCGATTATAAAATAGAATCACTTGATTTCAATACTAAGTTTTTATCAAAAAAGACCAAATCTTTATTTACAGAAGAAGAAGGTGTTGCATCTAAAAAATTATTTAGTATAGATGATGATGGAAACCTTACAACTGAGAATGAGGATTTAGAATATTTAAAGTTGAGATTTGATAATGAATGTCTTAATGATGGTAGGAACGGTTGGATATCACTTGGGAATAAGAATCCATATTATTTGGGTAAAAGGTATAATGCAACTTTAATGGTAGTCTCACAGGGGAATTTTAAATATGGTACAGATATTAAACAAGAAAAGATAAAAGAGCTCGGAAATACGGGAATCAGACTCAGGAAGTTTTATACGGCAAATGATTATTTTAAGGAACATAGACGAGGATTGAATGGTACTCAGATAACTGAAAAATGGTTAAGGGAAGCAGAACGGGATGGGTGTCGTGATGGTATAGTTTTACTCACACACCAACAATTAACTACTGGTAGTAATATACCACCGTTAAATTCAATGTTGGTATTAGATGTTATAAACTCCATTGATAGATTTGTACAATTAATTGGTAGACTTTCACGAGAATATAAAAATAAAAATGATGTTAAGGTATGTTTAGATGTTCCTAAAATGTCATTGTCAGCATCATCAATGATGTATCAAGTCGTAAAAGATAAGACTTCAGATAAAAAATTACAAAAAGAATTACTATCTTGTATACCTCATGTTAATTATATGAATGACAAACCTGTTGATATTTCATTTGAAGATCATATAGGAAATTATAATAAAGATATTAATAGAAGATTAAATGACTTTCATGTAAATCCATCATTTATATATAAATTTTCTGGTGTTATAGATTCAATTAAAAATAGTAAAAGTTTAGATTATTTAAAAATGGATTCTATTCCAGGGTTAGAGTTAACACCAGATATTGGTTCAAAGACATTTGAACCAAATAGTAATAGTAAAGGTACAAGTTCTACTTCGACTAAAAAATCTAATATTGGAAAAAAAATAGAAACTTTAGCGGTAATGTTGACAGAATCTTTATCTATTTATATATGTGAGGAACATGAAACTGTTTATTCTGTATTTAAGTCAGATGATGGATTGGCGGTAAAATTCTTTTCGAGTGATAATATTAAAATGGTTTTATTAGCCCTTAAAAATAAAGAATTTCATAAGGCAATTTCAGACTGGTATAAGGGTGTAAAGGAAACATATGAAGATATGTCAACTTCAGAAATAGTTAAATCTGAACAATTATTTATCAACTCAGATTTTAAGAGAAGGAATGCATTAGTATACACACCAAAAACTAACTCTATTGAAATGATAGATTGGATTGAATCAGATAATTCTGAACCAGAATCTATATTGGTGGTAAACGCGTTAAATGGTATGTTACCTGTATTACTTAGAGAAAGATTTCCAAATACGAGAATAGTATGTGCTGAATATTTTCCATTTTATATTAATCATTTAAAAAAAATGGGATTTGAAACTTATAAATTGCAAATGAAAGACAAGGGTGAAATATTTATACCCGAATTGGAGAATAATATGAATTTTGATTATGGAATAACTAACCCACCTTATACTAAAGGTGCTAAATTACTTTATACTTACTTTTTTAAGGATCTATTAAATAGAGTGGGAAAACTGTTACAATTGATGCCGGTTGATTTAAAGTCAACTCATGATAAATTAAAGTTTCACAATAGAAGAATTCATAAACATCAAATATTTATGAGTAAAAATGTTTCTGATAGTTTTAATGTGGGGTATAATAATTTAAGATATGTTGTAGCATCAAAAGATGTAGAAAATGAAATACCAGAAGTCGAGAATCTACTTGACAATTTATCTTTATTATATCCAGAAAGGAAACGGTTAAAGTTTATAGGTGGTGATACTGTATGTGGTGAAACAGAAGAGGATAATACTGGTACTAATGTAGTTTATAAATTATTACAAAATGATAATTTAATAATAAAGAAAATACCTTCATATAAAGCTTTAAAATCAAAAAAATGGACAACATCTAAATATTCTGTATTTGTAAATGTTACACCGTCATTGGGTAAATTTAATTGTTCAATTGTAAAGAATTGTAAAATGACATGGTCCAGAAAAGTTTTTATGGTAGAGTGTGATAATAAAGATGCGGCTCTTAATCTAAAAAAATGGTTACAGAGTGATGAAATAACGAAAGAAATTTTAAATATGTTAAAGATTAAAAATGGTACATATTCAGTTTCTTTGGAAATGGTAAATAGACTTCCACACTATGAATGATATATCAAGTTACATTAATCATTCCAGAAATCATTCTTATATGAGTGGTATAGAAAGAGATAAACTTCGTATAAAACAAACGGCTGAAATATTTACTAAAACAGAATTAGTTCAAAAGATGTTAGATGATTTTGAAAAACTATATCCAATAGCATTTTCAGATAGTAGTAAAACTTTTATAGACAATAGTTGTGGGGATGGACAAATTTTATCAGAGGTTGTAATTAGAAAAATAGGACAAAGTAATTGTACATTAGAGAAGGCATTATCTACCACATATGGTGTAGAGTTAATGGAAGATAATGTTAAGTTATGTAAAGAAAGATTAGCAGGTCCCAATCCTACTCAAGAGGTATTGGATATTTTAGATAAAAATATAGTATGTGCAAATGCATTAACTTATGATTATAGTTTTGGTGAACCAGTTGGAATAGAAAAGTTGTTAGGTAATTGGAGAGCAGTAAAACAAGTAGTAACTGGTAGTAGAGAATATTTTTAGAAGATAATTTAGTAAGTTTTTTTAAGCAAAATAAATGTATCGTTTTCTAAATTAGGAGCATATATATTATTACTGATAACAAGAGTCAAAGAGTACATCTTAATTATTAGAGTACCCCTTGAACTATCAGTAAATGACAATAACAACGATAGTATTGAGTAAGTAAATCGTGAATCGTATTCCAATCTATCAAAAAATAGGAGTCATAAAATGGCTATAAAAACAACACCGCGTTATGATAATGACGCGATTAAAGACGAACTTTCCAAATCTGGAAAATCAGTTCGTGAGATTACCCCATCCCCCAATTTTTTAACAATATTAGAATCATCAGGATATAAAGTCCATGAGGCGTTATGTGATATAATTGATAATTCAATTGATGCAGAAGCAACAGATATATCACTTTACTTTGGTGCTGAAAATAAAAAACCTTATGTGATAATATCAGATAATGGTTATGGTATGACACCAGATATTTTATTTGGTGCACTTGTTCTTGGAGCATCTGCAGCAGAACTTGGTGGAAGAAAGAAAAATGGTGGTTCACTTGGGAAGTATGGAACTGGTATGAAATCTTCAATGGCAGAACTTCAAGGTAAAAACATAATTTATACTAAAGCTAAAGGTGGAGAATTACTAAAAGTTCGTTATGATAAAAATACAATACAAGAGTATTGGGATAAGAACGGAGCTTGGGGAATTACTATTGAAAGTGGAACACCAGAAGATGTTAAATTCTTTTCGGAAGAAACAAATAATTCTCAATGTGGTACAGTAATTAAAATTTATGATATAGATAGGTATAATGTTACAGCAAATACTGGTAAGATATCATCAATTAAACCTAAACTTGGTCAAGTATATAGAAGGTATATCAATAATGGTGGTATTACTTTTAAAGTTAATGATGTAGAAGTTGAATCTTTTGATCCATGTGGGTATGATATTCCATTTAGATATAATGGAAAAATTTATAAATCAGAACTGATGAATGAAATCGAGTTAACTAATTTAGAATATATTGATTCAGATGGGAAGAAAAAACGAGATGGATATCTTCGATATAGGTCTTTCTTATTACCACAAAGAAATGTTATTGATGAAATAGAAATAGTAAAAAAGTTTGGTTGGAACATGCACAATCAAGGAATAACTGTAATGAGAACTAATCGCGAAGTTCAAGGTAAAGGTTGGTTAGGTATGACAATAACTGATTCTTACCTGAATCGGTTCAGAGTAGAAATTGATTTTACTGGTGAGATGGATTTACCTTGGTCGATAGATTTCAAGAAAACGTCTGTTGATCCTAAATCTTATATTATTAGTAAATTTCAAAATCAGTTTGACGCAGATGCAGCAAGGGCTAGAAAATTGTTTAAACCACCTAATAGTCCTAAGTCCGTACCATCTTCAATAAATAAGGGAATTATATCTATTAGTAATTTTTTGAAAAGGGTAGAAACCCTTATAAGTAAATTACCAGGTGGTAATACCAAAAAACAAGATCCTAATAATTTAGGTAAAGGTCAAAAACGAGGTAAGTACAAACAGCGTCAAGTTACGGATAAAATACTTTTCACTTTTAGAGATGATATGACGGGTTGGAGATGGTATAAAACATATACACTTGATTCTCAAAAGAGAACAGTTGAGATTGAGATAAATATAAATCATCCTTATTATGAACATCTTAAATCCGTTGATATACGTAATTTTAATTCTATGGCATTAGAAATGTTCACAAGACATTTTGGTAGACAAGACGCTTTAGAGTATGTAACATCTATAAAAGAAAGAGAGATGTTAATGTTAGCGTGGGAAAGAGAAGATGAAAAAATGGGTGGTATGTTAGCGAAATTATATCCATATGCACCCAAAGTATAAGTATAAGAGATAAGCAAAATAAATGTATCGTTTTCAAAATTAGATGATATATATTAATGTAAGATTTTGTCGCTCGAATGAGGACAAAAACATAACCGAATATCAAGGTTCAAAAGAAGTTGATATTCATAGTTGACTAACAGTAACTAAAATAGGAGAAATAAAATGACTAAAGTTGCTTTTCGTACAGGTATTCCTTTTTTCGATAGGGATACATTTTTAACCCCGTTTGACAAAATGTTTGACTCGATGGTGGAATCACAATTCCCAGAAGTAGTTAAATCAGTTGGAGTCAAACCATATCAAGGTTCAGCATACCCAAAGGTTAATGTATATGAATACGATGACAAAGTAGGTATCGTGGCTGAAATCCCAGGACTAAACAAGAAACAACTCAATGTAGAAGTTGAAGATGGTATATTAACCATTAGTGGTGATAAACATAGTACTTTCGAAGATGAAGGTGCAAAAGTTCTTCGTAGAGAGTTAAAACAATCTTCGTTCAAACGTTCCTTTGAATTAGGTGAACAGTTAGATGGTGATAACATCAACGCCAGTTTTAAGGATGGAGTTCTTTCTGTAGCTATCCCAAAGATAGAACCAGAGAAACCTAAGAAAACATTCGTAAAAATCTCATAATAGAGGTTACAGAATAAATTAAAAGGGCTCAACCGAATTTTTAGTTTCCACTATAAATAAACTTAAAAAATCAACCGAGCCCTTTTTTTATTTCAATGGGTAAAATTAATAGAATAGTTAAAATTAATGATGTCCTATATGAATGCTTGGGAGTTATGTCTATAGAATCTGCAGATAAAAAGGGTACAGAATATTGGAAAAAGTGTTGGGGAGCCGATACAGTATTAAGAAGTGGTAATGATTGGTATTTTGTACAAACCATTATTGATGCGGAATTTGAAGATATTTAAGAAAATGTATATTTATTAGTAACAGGAGAAGTATATTATGTCAGATAAATCAGACACAACTTATTTTAGAGAAATAATACGTAGATTAAAAGAGATGGAAATAGAATTTCGTAAGTCCCCTAAACCCGCTGATGCAACAACTTCTTATAGTGAAGTGGGTGAAAAAATGGAATTGATGGAATTACCATTTCCTCCAGAATTGTTTGATAGATTATCTTCTGAAGAAAAAGAAAAATTATTTATTTGGTTAAACAGACGTAATATGCCACAAGCGTAGTGATAGATGATAAGTTATTAGAATTAAAAAGGAAAAAGTTACAACAACAAATACTTTACCTAAGAACTGAACTTGAAGAAACTCAATGGATATTTCAAGATTGCTTAACAGCTTTTGATGTTGAGTTTAGAAAGTATTTTAGTGATCCTGATAAAAAAGATAAAAAGGAAATATCTAACGAACCTCCTGAATATGACATTCCAGAAAAGGATGTTAATACAGTTTTTAGAATGATAGCACAAGAAACCCACCCCGATAAACTTATCAATAAAGACATATCAGACGAGGAGTATGATGCTAAGGTTGATATGTACAAAGAGGCACAGAGGTCAGTAAAGAATAGGGATTGGTCAAAGGTGGTAGAGATAGCAAAAGAATTAGGAATAGATATTTCCGACATCAAAAATGATGATAGTGAATATTTAGTAGAGAGTGTTAAAAGATTAACACAAAAAATAAAACAACTAAAACTAACTTATGCATGGCAATGGGGACATACTCCAGACCATGAAAGGGAAAGTATGAAGGGAATGATATTACAATCTCTTGGGTTAGATAGAAGTAAGGAGAAATAAAATGGCAAGTAGCAGAGAAATACATTCAAAAATAAAAGAACATTTTGAAGAGTATGAAAAGAATCATGAAGCACATGCTGAAAAAGGTAATAAAGCAGCAGGTGGTAGAGCAAGAAAACACATTGGTGAGATAAAGAAATTGGTTACTGAATATCGTAAAGCTTCAGTAGCAGAATCTAAATAATAAGGAATATATATTATATTTATTATTAACAAAGGAAAAGTATGTTAAGAAAACAGTTGGTTTCAGATAAAATTGACCAATTACAGTTGGCAGTTGAAAGGTTAAAATCAAGTTTGGTAGTACCCACCGAACCAGGTGATGTTGGTACACCAATTCAGGTCGTAGTAGATCAGTTGCAAGTGATTGAAAACCAAATTGACCAAATAGTTAATTTGATAGAATTAGAAGATGATTAATTAGTAATTGGGAGAAATCATGTGGAAACCACAAAAAGTAAAATATTTCCGTATTTTGTAGGGTTGTCCGCATTGCTCGTAGCGGGTAGTGCGGCATTTTACTCTGTATTTGGATTGTCAAAATTATTTAGTGGAGCTACATTAGCCGTAATAATTATGGCTGGTAGCTTAGAATTTGCAAAACTTGTTTCAGCATCATTTTTATATCGGTATTGGACTAAAGTAAATACTTGGTTAAAATACTATATGACACTTGGTGTTGTAACATTGGTTTTAATAACGAGTGCTGGTATCTTTGGATTTCTATCTAATGCCTATCAAGGTGCTACGATAGAGTTTGAAAAAGAATCTACCAAACTATTATACAAAGAAGATAGATTAAGTCAATTAGAAGAAGATAAACAATATCTTAAAGAAGAGTTAGAACTTGCTATATCAGAACTACCAGACAACTATATCACAGCGAAAAGACAACTTCGTGCAGATTATAATCCAAAGGTATTAGAAATGAATGACCAGATATTGGATGTTAAATCAGAGATAGGTGATTTAAAAACTGCCTTGATAGAAACTGGTATTGATGTAGGTCCTGCAATTTATCTCGCAAGAGCATTTGGGACTGACGTTGATTCAGTGGTTAAGTTCTTTATTTTTATTCTTATCTTTGTGTTTGACCCTATGGCCGTTGCACTTGTTATAAGTTATAACATAGCTATGGTGAATAGACAGTCATTTCAAGAGGATCGCTCTGAGGATCGCCCCGTTAAGAAAAAGAAACCAAGAAGACTTGGACTGTATAAAGAAGGTAAATCATTGATGGAGAAAATAGTCAAAGAAACTTTTTCACCAGATGATGATGATGGAGAAGTAAAAAAAGAAGATGAGGTTATAAAAGAGGTTATAGAAGATGAAGAGGAAAAAATTGCACCAGCTGGAGTTGCAGGTGCTCGTGGTAGTATTATATTTCCTAATGCTAATGTTAATTCAGGCAAAAAATAACTTGACTTTATAGATTTTATTTCGTAAGATCAAGTAATTGAATAGTCCGAGGGCCGGGGCTGTAGTTCAGTTTGGGAGAACAATATAGTTGAACGAAAACTTAAAGTATGGGGTTGTGGTATAACGAGATTACTCCGCACTTGCACTGCGGCAATTAGGGTTTGACTCCCTACAACTCCACAAATTATGAGACAAGTAAAAAGTAACGATTGGAGATTCGACTTTACGGATAGTTAAAGATGTATAGGCTTGTCTCATTATAAAATATGAATAGCCCAATAGCAAAATGGTGGGAGCCTATTAAAGGCGTCAACCAGATGAGTCTCAATAGGGTGTTATGTACCTTATGTCCAAGATATTGCAAGATTGGAGATAATCAAGCTGGATTTTGTTACATTCGTAGAAATCGAGAAGGAGTATTATACCAAGATGGTTATGGAACTTCTACAGGATTTGCAGTAGATCCAATAGAGAAGAAACCACTGAACCATTTTTTACCTGGTACAAAAGTTCTTAGTTTTGGAACAGCGGGATGTAACCTTGGTTGTAAGTTTTGTCAGAATTGGGACATATCTAAAAATAAATTAGATGAAGTTAAATCACATAAACAATTAACTCCAGAAGATATTGTTAATATAACATTGAAAAATGGTTGTCCGAGTATTGCATATACCTATAACGATCCTACAATTTGGGGTGAATGGGTTATGGATATAGCAAAGGAAGCACGGATATCTAATATTAAAAATGTTATGGTTACGGCAGGTTATATTACAAAAGAAGCAAGAGAAGAAATTTATCCTTTTATTGATGCTGCAAATATTGACCTAAAGGCATTTACTGAAGTATTTTATCACAAATTAACTTACTCTCATTTAGAAGATGTATTGGATACAATTAAATGGATGTATAATGAAACAGATGTATGGGTAGAATTAACTACTTTGGTTATTCCAACTCATAACGATAAAGAAGATGAGTTTAAGGAAATGGTAGGATGGATATTAGAAAATTGTGATGAGAACATACCATTACATTTTACTGCATTTCATCCAGATTTTAAAATGAGAGATTTACCAAGGACACCACAAGACACTTTAAATATAGCAAGAAAAATTGCTATAAGTATGGGAATGAAATATGTTTATGTTGGAAATGTACATGATATAGAAGGACAAACTACATATTGTCCAAGTTGTAAAACACATTTAATACAAAGAGATTGGCATTCAGTTAGAGAAAATAGAATGAATAAAAACAAATGCAGTATATGTGATACAATTATTTCTGGAGTATTTTATGATTAGGAAACCAGCTGTTGCAGGATCGTTTTATCCACTTGATAGTGGTATGTTAAACAGACAGATTGATGAATGTTTAGATTCAGTTATTATTAAGGATTATGGAGATCCACTTGGGTTTGTATGTCCACACGCTGGATATATTTATTCAGGATATACTGCCGCCCATTCTTTTAAATATCTTAAAGATAGAGAATATGAAAAAGTAATCATATTAGCACCAAGTCATTTTGATGGTTATCATGGAATAAAGACTTGGATAGGAACTGGTATAGAAACACCGTTTGGAGTTGTAGAAACTATCGATAGTGATGTATTAGAGAAGTATGGTGTAAATAGATCTCAATTAGGTTTTGGTAAAGAACATTCACTTGAAGTTGAACTACCATTTTTACAGAAAGTATTAAAACCAGGTTGGAAACTTGTTCCAATGGTTATGGGATTTCAAAGTTATGAATCTATTCAATTAGGTCGTAGTATACTAAATGATTATATAAGTAAGAAAAATTTAATTATCATATCATCAGACTTATCTCATTTTCACCCATATGATAGGGCAAAAACTATTGATGGTCATTTTTTAGATTTTATTCAGACGGATAGGTTATCAGATTTAGTTGATGCACATAATAATGGTTTGGTTGAAGCTTGTGGGTTTGGTCCTATAATGTCTTTTTTGAAAACGGGCATTAAACCTAAAGTATTAGATTATAGAAATTCTGGTGATACTGCTGGAGATAGAAATAGAGTAGTAGGTTACACATCAATAGGGGCGTTTTGGAATGATTAAAGAAGAACAACAAGCAATAGATTTAGCAAGATGGACATTAAATTCTTATGTTAAGGGACTGTCTAA
>Ga0080013_1005551_pt1 | contig 11689 bp, 8 predicted proteins | sample ETNvirenome_6_85_FD_69236 | JGI IMG/M metagenome (GOLD analysis project Ga0080013, IMG submission 69236) | Marine viral communities from the Pacific Ocean - ETNP_6_85 (SPADES assembly) (version 2) | ecosystem: Environmental > Aquatic > Marine > Oceanic | place: Pacific Ocean | collected 2013-06-19
AGGACAATATAGAAAAGGCAGATTTGCTGTAAACTATTTAGCTCCTGGTACACAGGTTTCTAAACCTGCATCAAATGTTCCTTATCAGATTTTCCAACAGATAGATAGAGTTGAAAGACAACTTCGTATTGGTGGTGCCTATCCAGTTACTGATGATTCACAATCTCCACTTAGCTTTGCTACTGGTAGAGGTTTAGAAGAATTAGGTGCATCAATGTCATTAATGATTAGAGAATATCATACAGTAATGGCAGATGCTATAGAGCAGACAGATGCTAAAAGACTGGAATGGGATAATGTTATGTATGGTGGTGAATCAAAATCACTATCTGGTTATATGGATAATAAATATTTTTCAGAGAAGTATGACCCAGAAAAAGATATAGGTTTTAATTACAAGACTAGAAGAGTCTATGGTGCTATGGCTGGTTATGATGAACCACAGAAGATAGTTACAGGGCTGCAATTACTTCAAGCAGGTATCATAGATACTCAAACCTTACAAGAAAATCTTGATGGGTTAGATAACATAGTTACAGTTAATGAACGAATAACTAGAGAGAAAGCAGACAAACTTTTATTTGATACTTTACTTGCCCAATCACAACAAGGAGACCAAAGAGCAACAATGGCTATTGTTGAAATTAGGAAGAATCCTGGTGATGTACAAAATATTTTAGATAAGTTCTTTACTCCTCAAGAACCTCAAATGACAGAGGAAGAAATATCTTTTGCAGGTCAAGCAGGACCAGGTGGACAATCCTTGCCACCACAAGGACCACCACCTGGAATTGCTCAAATGTTACAAGGGCTAGGTGGATAATGCCTCATAACATTAATAAAGAATTTGCTGATATTGTTCATAACTCATTGTTTGATGTTGATGAACAGTGCGAAGATATATTACTTGAAGCTAAACTACAAGAACCTAAAATATACACAGACCAACTACCTCCATTAATGTTTCCATTTGGTTATATGATTATTAGTTCAACATTTGCTTACTACGAAGAGGAGGAAGAAGATGACGAGAGCACCTAAATATACAAATCAAATGTATGGAACTACTGGAGAGTTAAACGACAGACTAGAACAGGTAGACTCAAAAGAAATTACAGGAAGAAATACCAATGTTATGTACGCTCCTCCAGGTAATAATCAAAATTTTGAAGCTCCACCAGAAGAGATAACACAAGAACAAGCTGCAGAAATAGTTGCAAATCAAGGTGGACAAGAAAATATTTTAGCAATAGATAGAATTACGGAAAGACCTGATGAAAACATAAATACTGGAATAGCAGACATTCCTGCTAATGCAGTTATACAAAACGCTGAAGGATTTCCAGTAATGAGACCAGGAACGGAATATAAAAATTCTGATTTAGCTGCTGCTTGGGTTAAGTCAGGATTTAATGATGATATATTAAATATATTAATAAGAATGACATAATGGGTTATTCATTTGGTAAAGTTCCAGAATTTTCAAATTCTTCAGAAGCACAAAGAAAAAATATTGAAAATAAATATTTTGCTGACAAAACACAAAAAGAAAAATTTGATAGCATTACTCCTCAACAAGCACAAAATATTTCTGATTTAGCTAATGTTTATTCTTTTGCTGCACCAGGTTTAGTTACTGAACTAGGAAAGATGGGTTTAACAAAAGAACAAGCAGAACCTTATATTATTGCTTATCAAAATGCTTATGCAAATGATGGGGTAACAATAGAAAAAGAATTAAGTAGTAATGCTGATTCAGCTATGGGTGTGTTCCCTTGGAGTAATGTTGAAAGATGGAGTCCTGTTGATGCTGCCAAACTTAGTTTGGCTCAAGCAAAAAAGTTTACACAGGTTGCAACTACTGTTGCTACAACAAGATGGTATGGAATTAATAGAATTTTAAGAACTTATATGATTGCTAGAGAAAGAGCAATAAATAAAACCTTAGAAGCTGGTGATACAAGCATTGTTGGTGTGGATGATAAAGGAGAGTATTTAAAATTAAATGCTTTTAGAAATCCAATTTTTATGAAAGAGTTTTTTAAACAAATTAAACCTAAAAGCTATATTGGAAATAATAAAAACGATACTACTAAAGATTTAGTTCCATTTATGGATGGTGGACAAGCGTGGGAAGATGCAGGGGCAACTGCTTTAGGTGTTGGTTTTGAACAATACGGAGCTAAATTTTTTGATTTAAATGTTCCAGGTGAAGAATCAGGATTAGGAAGTTCTTGGTTTCCATTTTTTGGTTCAGGTAGTGAAGCGTGGGATGAATCACAAAATAGAGGAAAATTATATGCAAATTTTAGAGGAAGTGGTTTTTCAGCTACAACTCCAAATCAACCTGTTTCTCTTGGTGGCTTAGTTGTAGGGCAATTTTTTGATGCTAATACTTTAGCTTATAAAAATTTATCAGGTGTTGTAGATGGTATAGGTTTTTTAAGAGGAGATGCTTTGAATAAATTACAAGCATTAAATGCTTCTACTAAATCAAGATTTAGAAATTTTGGATTACTTAAAATAAAAGATTCTAATGGAAGAATAACCTATCAAACTGTTGATAGAAAAAAAGGAATAGATGTTTTTCTTAAATCAGAAAATGCTAAAGAGTTGGCACAGGCTTGGTCTACAAAATTAGATGATTTAAATTTATTGTTTAAAACATTTACTCCTGATATAGCTCTTCGTATGCACAAGGCTTCTAAATTAAAAGGAGACAAAGTAGCAGATGAATTAATAAAAACTTGGGATGATTTAATATTTAAAGCTCCTCAAGGTATGCCACAAATGCCTCCTAAATATCAATGGAATAAAATAGCTGACAATATTGGTTTAAATAGAATATTTAATAATTTATCTAAAAAAGAAAAAGATATAGCTAGAAGCCAATTTGGAGATTGGACACCTAAAGGAAAAATTGTTTGGGCTAATCAAGCAGATTCTATTGAACAAGTAAGAAGAGTAATTATTAATGGAAGATTGAAAAAATCTGTTGGTGATAACTTGTTACTTGAGTTTGCTGAAGCAACAATGAGAAATAAAGAAATAGGATATGGAGGACAAGTAAGAGCATTTAAAAAAGTAGTAGACGCTGTTGGCGATTCAATGAAAGAAGCTGGTGAAAGACCAGATGTTGTTGAAGATATTATTACAAAATTAAATTCAAGATTAAGGAGTAGTTTTAGTGAATCAAAAGAATTAAGTTATTGGATAGACCAAACACTTAGTTGGGAAAATGCAAAAAGCAAAGGAACAGTAGCAGATGCAGCCGTAGAAGGTATACATACATTTACTAGAAATTTAAAAGAAACTTTAATTGGTGGAGAGTTACAACCAACTCCTACACCTCATTTAATAGTACAAGAAATGATGCAAGGTATAGAATTAACTGATTTAAGAAAAGTTAGACAAAGTACTGGAAAAATATCAAAATTAGTTCGTATAGCTGAATTAAACATACTTGGTCCAGCAGCTAAGGCATACTCTAAAAAATTTGGATATTTAAAAGATAATTTAATAGAAGAAGGTTGGTTAGAAAGTCATAGAGGAGTAGATTTACCTAGACAATTTACTAAAGGGTTTATTAATTCATTATGGGGTGTACAAAAAAGTATATGGACTCCATTACAGCTTGTAACTAGATTAGCTTTCCCTGTAAGAATTACTGCTGATGGTCAAGCAAAATTAGCTGCTGATGGTTACCCATCACTTGGAAATAATCCTGGTGAATGGTTTGGTTTGTTGTTAGGAAAAAATAATAAAACATTAAAAGGCGAGTTAGCAAAAAATTCTGAAGAAATGTTAAAACTTACTAGAGACCAACAAAGAAGTCTTTTAGGAGAAGGTAATTTAAAAAATTACAGAGATGATTGGATTGTTTATGATTTACAAACAGCATTTACAGACCCAAAGCGTAAACAAATGTATATTAGAGCAAGGTTGGAAGAGATTTCTTTATTAAAAGGAGAACAGGAATATTTACCTGTTGCTAAAGCAATTCTTGATGGAGAAAGTCCACAAGTTTTTGCTAAAAGAATGTTTGGTGGAGATTTAGATGACATAAGACAAATGATGAATAGAGAACTGTTAGATGAATATGGTAATCCACAAAATGCTCTTAATAGTTATGAAGCTACATTGGGTTACATAGAAACACAGTTTCAAAGGATTAACGATTTTACTAATAATAAAGAAATTCTTAAATATCTTGCTAGTGAAGATAATGTTTTTAGGTATAAAAATCCTAAAGGACATATGTCAGAATTTAAAATTCATAACATAGGTGATGATACAGGCTTTTTAGCTCCTTTAAAAGATAATAATATTTTAAAAAAAGATGGAGAAAAACAATTAACAAGTTATTTGACAAGAGAGTTCAATGATAAAGCACCTGCAATAATAAAAGAAATAGAGGCTGTTGGTGGAAATCCTGTAGGTATGGGTATGAATATATGGCAACAAGGACCTAGACATATTAGAGAAAGAGTATTACAACCAAAACAATTTAAAGATGAAATTGTAGCTGTTTTGGATTCAGTATGGGAAACATTATTTAATTTTCCTGCTGCATTTGAAAGAGTTGCTAATAGGTCTCCATTATACAGAACTGTATTGTGGACAACACAAGCAGATGCTTACCAATTTTTACCAAAAAATTTACAAAAAGAATTTATAAAAAAAGTAGATGATTTACCTAAAATGTATGACAATCCATTAAAAGATGACAATTTAGTTAAAGCTGGATTAAATAAATTTTTTGATACAGACTCTTTAAACAAATCAACAAAACAATTAATTGAAGAAGCCATTGAAGAAGCAAAAAAAGGAAAAGTTGATACAAGTGCTGGAATGTTTGAGTCATTAGATGAACTTGAAGAATATGCTCACGCAACAGCAAAATTTGTCCACGATAATCTACTTTATAACTTAACTGAAAGAGGTTACTTTGCAGACTTTACTAGAGTAATGTTTCCATTTATGGGTGCGTACATTGAACAGATAGGTACTTGGTCTCAAGTATTAGCAAGAAATCCTTATGCAATAAGAACAGGTAATTTAATAGTTAATGGTGCAAAAGAATCAGGTATTGTATATGAAACACCACAAGGAGAAATGTATTTTGCTTATCCTTGGATTGGAACAGCTATTGAAAATAAATATTTTAATGACCAAAATGACAGAATAAAAATAGGAACAGAAGCTCCTTTAGATGCTATTAATTTAATATCTTCTGGTTTTGGACCAGGTGCAAGTCCTTGGTTGCAAATACCAGCAGGTATGTTTATACCAGATGCACCAAAATTTGATACTTTAGCAAAGTTTTTTAATCCATTTGGTGCAAGAGCTACAAGTTGGGAAGAGTTTAAAAGTTTAGAAGGCAAAACTAAATATCTTTTTCCTGCATATTGGAGTAAATTAGCTACAGCTTTTGGAGAGGGAACTGGATTTGCTTCAGATGAAAAATTATGGAACACACACATTGTAGATACAGCAAAAGCTCTTGCTGCTACAGGTCAATATACAGATGAGTTTGGAAAAATAGACCAAGATGCTTTATTAAAAGCTGCTGCAAAAGTAGGTAAAAGCACATTACTTATTAGAGCTTTAGGACAGTTTGGTTTAATAACTGGTTTTTCTTATGACTATAGATTAAAAATAGATGAAGATAAATTAAGACAAGACTTTGAAGAAAACTTTGGAAAAGATGTTGAGTTAGGTCTTGATAGCGAAGAGTATCTTAGGTTTACAGCAGTTACTTCTATATATAACAAAGTTTTAAGAACAGTAAATGATGATGACGCTGCTGCAATTTATCTTATGACACAAATGCTAGGTGCTGATTGGCTAGATACAAAAGAAGGATTTGGTGCTTTAAATTATTTAACTAAAGGAAGAAGTTACAACAAGGTTGGAATAAGAAGTTTAACTGAAGAAGGGTATAACTGGGAAAGAGAAAATTCTGCTATAGAGGAATATTTGCCAGGTATATTTGGATTGTTTGCTCCACCACCAGAACCTGATGCAGATTTTTCTTATACTGCTTGGTTTTCACAAAATAGAAAAGGAAACAGAGTTTATTTAACTCCTGAAGAATGGGCTAAAAGTGTGAATCAAATGGCAGGTTCAAGAATGTGGAGAATAGCTACTGTTATTGGTGGAGAAGGTTTAACTGTACAACAGAAAGCAAAAATAAAAACACAGATAGATACTTTATTTCCAGATTGGTATGTTAAGTCAATACAATTAGGTTTAGGAGAAGAAAATTGGAAAGAACTAGAAAAATCTGTAGGCATAGAAGTAGCAGGTCAAGAAGCTATTCCTGAAGATATTGTAAAGCTATTAAAAAATACAGATTTATACGAACCTTTACAAACTTATATGCAGTATAGAGAATCTGCTTTAAACAGAATAGGTCAATTAAAAGGCATAGAAAGAAAGTATGGATTAAGTAATAGCCAGATTTATTATTTAAAAAATACTCAAGGAACACAAAATTTCAGAAATGCTTTAAAGGAAATAGGAGAATCTCTTGCTTCTGAAAATCCAGGATTTGCAATATTTTGGGAGCAAATAGGTAAAAGAGAATTAGAACAAGAGTATTATGAAGATAAGGACGGAAATCTTGTAGCATTATTACAGGAGTCAGGATAAAAATGATTACAATTTATAAGATTATAGACGGAGAGATAGTAGAGAAACAAGTTACTACAGTAACTCTTGATAGAGAATTAACAAATGGATGGAGTGTAGAAAAACCTGAATTAAAAACAGATAAAGATGATGGTAGTGGAGCTTTTGATTTTGATTTTAACACTTTTGAAATGTTTACTGGTGAATCAGTTTATCAAGGTGTTCCTAAGTTTATAGAAAATCCTAGATGGTATGAAGGCACTACAAGAGAAGGGGAGGAATCTTTAATAGCTCCTAATATGTTATTTCCAGATATGGAATTACACCCATCTTTTGGTGCAACTACATATCTAACAGGACCAAAATGGAATCCTGTAAACATTGGTGGATTTCAAGATTTGTTAGTAGATGCTGGTTATCTGGGTGAAGATGACTATAACGAAGGACAAAATGATTTAAGTACACAATCTGCAATTAGAAAATGGTTTGCTGATATTAATAATGTTAATTTGGATTCTTATTTAAATGGAAATAATGTTGATATTGACCCTATTAAATTTTTAGGACAACAAGTTAATAGAAGATTTCAAAAATTAGTATCAGAAATAGATGAGCAAACAAAAGAGTATGCAGAGTCTATAGATAGGGGTGCTTTCTTAAGAGACAATATGGAAGCTGTAATTAGTCGTAATCCAACTGATAATGAACTAAAAGAGTTTCAGAAAATGGCTAATGAATTTATTGATAAAGAATTGGAAGCTAGTAAACAAAGAGCAATATTTGAATTAAAAGATGAATTTGGTAAATTACCAGAGTTTGATGAGGCAACAACTAAGTTGCAAGAAAAAGGTATCACTATGGAAGGTGAAGAGGTTGGAACATTCCTTAAAAAATATGGAGTATCAAGAGACCCAATTAAACCTGATGAATTTAATTCAACTGAAGCATTCCAAAATAAAATAAGAGAACTTTATAAAACTTATATTGAAAGAGAAGATAGAGGGGAAAGAGCAGACTTTAACTTTCAAAATGTAAATGCTTCTATTATGGGTGGTCCAATGGCAACTGGTAGAAACTAATGGAAAGAGCTGATATAGGTATAGGTGAGTTGATTGCATTATTAATTAATGCAGCTACTTTATTAAAAAATGATGGAGTTGATTTATTTTTTGACCCTAGTAGAGATACTGAAATAGCACCACAAGAAATTACATTGGCTTATGCAGTTTCTACAGCATTAGGAGAACATTTTGGAGACGGAAAAGGAGAGTATGCTTATGGTGGTCAATCATTGTTAGACCCTCCTAAAGGAAGAAAAGGATATAAAGGAAAAGAAGATAGCCACGGACCTTGGCAACACAATATGCTTACTTGGGTAAAAGATAAAAGTAAAACAGATGAAACTTTATTAAATGCTCCAATGTTTATAGGTATGACTAAAGATGAGATAAGAGAAGAAATAACTACTAATAATGAAGCAGCAGCTTATGCGTATTTATGGACTATTAACTTACCTAGATTCCAAAAGAAAATAGAAAAAGTTACATCAGAAATGGAAGATAAAGAAGTTTTAAAAATTTTAGATAATACTTATAAAGATTGGAGTAGTTCAAAAGGAAGTAGGAGTAAAGCATATTTAAATAGAGATGAATCTGATTATGCTCCTGATAGAGGTATTCCAGCACCTGAAGGTCCACCAGAAATCATAGGAGAACCAGATAGTCCTAAGATTGACAATCCAGTGCTAGACTTAGAATTACCAAAAGAAAACAATTTAAGACGACAGCAAAAAGATTATTTTGAAAAGAGAGACAATATGACACCAGGAGGTAGAGAACCTTTCCCAGGAACTCAAATTAATAATGAATTAAATGAAGTATTGATACCTTTTTATGTTGCTATGTCAAATGCTAAAAAAGAAGCAATAGAAGAAAAGAGAAGAAAAGCTGAAGAATCAGGAGTTGAAATTACATAATGGCACAAGTTGTAGTATATGGACCAGGTGGTGCAAGAACCACTGCAAATAATGAAAAAAGACCAGGAGAAGATAAATCTGAATTAGAAAGATTGTTAGATGGTGAAATTCCTGGTAGGGAAGGTTATAAAAATGCACAAGTAGGTGGTTCAGTAGATAAAGATTACCCAGGTGATTATGGTGGAGAAGATGCTTCAACTCCAATGGAAGAAAGAGAAAGTGTTGTTGGTGTAGGTAATGTAGGAAAAGTCGCACCTCCTGAAGAAATAATAACAGAAACAGAAGAAACAGAAACAGAAGAAACAGAAGTTGTAGATTTAGATATAGGAGCTATTCCTGTAGGTGCAGAATTTTGGAATTATGATGGTCAAATAGCAATAGTTTATAGAATACCTGGAGACCCAAATGAAACACCTTTAAGATATATCTCTAGTGAAAAAGATTTAGAATCAATATTTGGTCCAGTAGAATCTAAGAATATTGAATTTGTAACTCCGTCAGAAGATGACTGGAATAGAAGTTTAGTATTTGGTAATTCTATAGAACTTTATGACCCTAATATTACTGACCCTACTAGAAATCCTTGGGAGTCTTTTGTAGGTGCAGTTGAAAAACAAGCAGCTGTAAGACCTTGGTTAAAATCTCCAGAGATGTTACATCTTTTAGCAGAAGCAACATTAGAAGGAAGAAAAGTAACTGATGCAGAATGGGAATCTACAAATTGGTGGAGAAATCATTCACAAGCAGAAAGAGAATGGTTGTTATTAGCTCAACAAGCAAATCCTGACACTGGTGCAGTTTTAACAAAAGATGCACTTCGTAAATTAGAAGATGATAGGTTAATAATTAAAAATGCTATGACTAAAGCAGGTATTTATAACATTAATGATGATGTTGTAAATTGGATTGGAGAAAAGTTTACAACAGGTGAATGGTCAGGAGATTATACAGACGAACAAATTAATTTATTAGCTGACCCACAGTTGAGTGGAGACAGAAGTCAAAGTTTAACTTCTTTTATTAATGAAGGTGGAATTACTTTTGAAACAACTAGAGCTGGTGAACAAACAGTAAAAGATTTAATATCAGAATGGTGGGGTCCAATATTTGGTGGCGATATATCTGATAATCAAGTAGAAAAATGGGCAGGTATGTTAAGAAATGACCCTAATGGTGAAATAAAACTTATTGATACTTTAAAAAATTCAAGGAAAAGTTTATATCCTGAATATGACCCAGATTTAACTTACGAAGAAATAGCATCTCCTTGGAGAGGATTTGTAGAAAGTTCTTGGGGTAGAAGTATAGATGATTCTTCAGATGTTATGCAGGAAGTTATAAAATTAAATGACGCTACTAAAGCAAAAGAATTTTTATTTAAAAGAGGTTTAGAAGATAACATTGGTAAACCAGTTCAAGAAGCATTACAAGCAGTTGGACAAGCGTTTGGTTCAAGTCAAAGAGGTAGATTAGATGGATGAATTTTTACAACTAGCTAGGTCTTTATATCCTTATTTACCTGATGCTGTGCTTAATAAATTCGTAGATTATTATGCTGCATCTGATAATAATACCGATGTTGCTTTAGGTAAATTAAGACAAGACCCAATTTATGATACTTATTTTCCTGGTAATAAAAGAGAAGACAAGACTGTAAGGTACAATGAATCAGAGTATCTTGCTGTTAAAGAAAATTATAAATTTACTTTAGAAGATTATGGTATAAATGCAGAATTGTTTGAAGATACATTTTCTAGTTTAATAGCTGGTGATGTTTCTCCTTCAGAATTTAAAACTAGAATAGCAGTTACATTTGAAGGAATCAAAAACAATATTCCACAAGTAAAAGAGTTTTATAGTTCAAATTATGGTATTGATTTAACTGATGAAGCTATATTTGCAGCAGCAATAAAACCTGACATAGGAGAAGCTGTATTAACTAAACAAATAGCAATATCCCAAATTGGTGGAGAAGCAAGAGCAGCAGGATTTGGAGATGAAATAGGCTTAGCTCAATCTATAGAATTACAAGAAGCTGGTATTTCTCAAGGACAAGCTAGAAAATTATTTAGACAAGGACAAACTGATGTTCAATCAATTCAAGAATTACAAATGAGAAGTGGAAGAGAATTATCTGAAGAAGAATTATTTGGAATTGATGAATACACAGATGCTGTAATATTCCAAGACCCAGAAGAATTAGAAAGAATAAAAAAATTAGAAGCACAAGAAAAATCTAGGTTTTCACTCCAAACTGGAGCAGCTAGAAAAGGTGGAAGAGTTACAGGATTAACTCAAGGATAATCTAAACCTAAACTTTACATTTATATTTACTTTGTGGTAATATTAACTTATAGCCTTGCAGGAGTCGGCTTAGAATAGATGCTGCACCTCCAGCTTATAACTGGCGTGTAAGCTGCGTATTAAATTCGCCTAGTATCTGAACAGCTAGAAGTGGCTGACAATTCTCATTTGTTCGTAATTTATAATTTGTCGCCTATCGCATTATATTCCCCAGGGTAATGCAGTTAGTAGAAACTGGGAGAGGAGAGAATATGGAAAACATAGAAGAAAATACAGTAGAAGAAACGCAGGAAGATAACAACGCTATCAAGCAAATGCGAGAACGCATTAAAGAACTTGAAGGTGTTGAGAAGGAATTTAAATCTGTGCAACAGGATAAAGTTATCCAAGATGCAGGATTTGACCCATCTTCTGGACAGGGTAAAGCACTAAAGGACCTTTACAAAGGCGACTTGGAAGTGGATGCGATAAAGGCATTTGCTGCTGAACAATATGGTTGGGGTGAAGAAGCTCCAGCAGTTCAGGAACAAGAAGCTCAGAAAGCAAGAGTAGTAACTAGCCAAGAAAGTTTAGATGCTGTAGCACAAGCTAGTGTTCCAGTTGAACCAGCTAATGTAAATGACCAGATTGCACAAGCGCAGCAAGATGGTGATTGGCAAACAAGTTCAGCTCTCAAAGCAGAAAAATTAAAAGCCCTAATGGAGAAAAAATTATAAAAATTATTCTCTATTAATTAAATAAAAAAGGAGAATTAAAATGGGTGCAGTATCAGGAATG
>Ga0080013_1005552_pt1 | contig 11689 bp, 24 predicted proteins | sample ETNvirenome_6_85_FD_69236 | JGI IMG/M metagenome (GOLD analysis project Ga0080013, IMG submission 69236) | Marine viral communities from the Pacific Ocean - ETNP_6_85 (SPADES assembly) (version 2) | ecosystem: Environmental > Aquatic > Marine > Oceanic | place: Pacific Ocean | collected 2013-06-19
CATGATTCGATGGGCAAAAATAAATGGATTTATTTCCTGAAAATTGTAGGCGTGTGACCAGACGTGTCACGACCATAGGCGATAATAGTAATATGACAAACAACAACACTACTAAGGAAAACACAATGAACATTACAGAAGAAACTAAAGAAGTAGTCAGACTTGAAGAAGTCAAGCAACCGCAAGTGGTTCGCATCTTAGATAACAATGGCACTTGCGTTGCGTTTGTTATCGCTGGTAAAAATGGCACATCGGTACACGTCAACATGTGTCAGGAAGATAATTTTGAATTGCAATTAGATAAGGAGTAAGCCATGCACAAGTTCAACGACAATGTGAGCATTGAAGAAACCACAGAATATCAGATAGGTGAACTAATGAACGAACTCAACCAACAAATAGAAGTTAACGATAAAGTCAAGTGGATCGGCTACCGTGGTGATGAAGAAGTTTTGCTAAGTGCTACCGTTGAAAGCATCACCGAGTTTAACGGTGTTACCAACTTAGTAGTTCGCAAGCATGGAACTTTCCCAGAGGATAGGACTCAGACAATGATTGCCGCTAGTAGAATTACCGAAGTAAAGAAGGGAATCTAGCATGGTAGACATTATTGCTATTGGCTTGTTTATCTCGCCGTTGTTGTATGTTGTTTGTAACGCTGCTATTGAGGTAATGAGGAGTTGATGATGTTTTTTGATTCTGAATTCTGGATGTACTTTGTAGCTACTGGCTTGGCTTTCCCAGTATCTTGGTTTGTTATCAACACAATAGACAAATGGACACAATCATGATATATACTTTTAGACAAAACAATTCTGGTGGTTACTACTGTCAACCAGCTAAGTACATCATCGTAAAGGATGCACGAGACGAAGACGATGCACTTGACACTGCAATGCTGGCCGGTATGTATCTGCAAGGTGTGGCCGCTGGTAGTGATTGCTCTTGCTGTGGTGATAGGTGGGACAGTATGCCTAGCAAGTATGACACACTAGAGAACGCATTGCTAGACATTACAAACCCTGACAGATTGCAGGACAGCATGAGGACTGACGGCGTACCGCACTATATCGTAGTGGATGATCTTGACGTACTAGATACAATACTGGAGTAAGCTATGAGAAGAATGATACACGAAGACAACGGAACAGTGTTAAAAGTTATTAAGCATATTATGCTGCGTAACTTCTGGGAGTATTATATACTGGCCGATGAAGAAGACAACAATAAAAACTTGGCTTTCGCTTTGGTGATGGGAGACTATACCGAATTGGGTAGCGTGTACCTTCCAGAGATTGAGCCATACGTTATATCACAGACTACACAACTGGCCGAGGGTGTTGCCCCAGCAGAGGGGTATAGATGGGCTGATGATCCCGTGACCTAAGTCCTTAGCTTGTAACGACTTAGGAGCGGCGGGGGGCCCCGCAAGACGTAAGTCCTTACGCCACAACGACTTAAGGCAACACAAAAATAATTGAGATATTTTCTTTTTTTTTTCAAGATTGTGCTTGACTCTTGCCGATCATACATGTATACTTATAACATGCCAGACGGAAAACGCAAGAGACGATTCAGCACAAACAAAGCCAAGCGGGATTGGTACGCTTTGCATAGGTCAAAAAGATTTGCAAAAAGATTTGGATTTTCTACTGACTAGTGACCTAACGTGTCACACCCGTACCCGATAATACTAGTATTGAAGTTAATCATTTTTGAAAGGAAAAAACATGTTTAACCAAAAAATGAAAGAAAGCAGGAAACGAGGCGAAGAGCTTGGCCGTATGTATTGGGCCGATACCGATGACAAGGTGCGATTCACCTATAACGGTTTAGTTCGTGAGGGCTTCGTAGATTACATTTGGAAATGGCATAGCACGTTTTCCGGCTGTTTCATGACGATCAACTTCCGTGATGGCATGGAAGATGTTGAGTATTCGAGCCATAAGAATTTCAGCTTGAATCAGGTTAGTGATTTTGAAATTATCGCAAGGGGTGCATAGTATGGATTTTGTTACAATCGGCATATGTATTGCGGCACTGTCAATTATCATTCAGAGTGGAGAATAAAAATGGATAAGTTTGATCTTTTAATGTATGCCCTATGTATTGGAACCATTGTGGCCGGTGCGGTGTTTGGCACTTGGGCCTTGTTTATGACAATGAGCTTATAGTCGTAGCCAATATATTCCGACCGACCTCAGAAACTCTAGCACTTGGAGAATTGAAAATGTACGCTTTTAATTTATATTTTGCGTGTGGTATCTTTATTGGCACGCTGGGACTTATGGGACTTGATTATCTACCTAGAAAAAAATAGGCTTGACACAGGCAAGCGTCTGGCGTATAATTGGGAAAACGTAACACAACTCGAAAGGAAAACCATGAAACCAGAAACCAAAAAAATGTTCGACCAGCTTGATACTGCCATCCTTCAGGCCTTTACGGTTCCCAATAGCTGGCTGCCGGAAAAATACCACAACAACAAAACTGGCTGCGTGTCTCTCGCACGACTAAATAAAAAATGTGACAAGCGAGAAGGAATTACCGACCACAAAAAATTAAAGGCGGAGAAAGCTCGACGCATCGAGAACTATCGGCAGCAAGTTGCCGAGAATGGCACGTTTGAATATATTGACATTGACGAAAACAAGTTGTATAATAACCAAATGGCTTTTGCAAAGTATTGTCCAGCTATTGACTTGGAGAATGAAGAATGAAAGATAAAGAATACACGCATATTTATTTAGGCCGGAAAATTGAAACTGGCACAAACTGGGAGTGGGACCCCGATCAGCGGATAGAGTCTCACGTCGTGGTAGAGATGCCTATACGCATACCAGCAGGAACAAGTGGGAGCAGCGAGGAACAAGACTTTCTCGTTGACTGGATTTATAATGAATTCCCCAACTGGGAACCGTTAGCGTACTGCACCATAGAGCAAATGCCGTAAAGTGTTGGCCCGTAAAGACTTAGGCAAAGCGGGGGGGCCCGCAAAACGTAAGTCCTTTCATAGCAACGACTTACAACGATTGCCCAGTGCAAATGGTGTGCCAAAAAAAAACTGAAAAAAATTAAAGATAGTGCTTGACAACGCCGATAATAATTGTATAATAGGAACATAACGCGAAAGGAAAAATCATGCAAAAGAAAATCAGCGACAAAGAATTGAGAGAATTAACAAAGCACCGAACATTTACCAGCATGGCGGCACGTCGACGGTGGTGGGCTTTGCATTTACAGATTCAACAGAATCGGGAACGTGAAGACTGGATGAACGGCAAGATAGATAAGAGAACATTGGGAAAATTTTCAGAATAATTTAAGATTCTACTTGACAACGCCGATAAATACTATATAATCAGAGAGTAACACAGGCGACCGCTACCCGACAGCTGGGGCTGGCCTAAATTCAACGAAAAGGAAAAACGCCATGATGAACCGATTCACGAACCCCGCCGAACTTGATGTGCAATTGGAAGAGTTGGCCCGACAACTGGGCGTCGATGCGATGCTGTCCGACGTGGACGACGACTATGACGATTACGATGACGGCCAGCCGGACGAGTATACTGAATGGCAGGACTTCATGGGTGGCGATGACTGGGATCATGGCCAGTATGACGAATTTTAATATAACGCCGCTCCCCTTTGGGAAAGTGAGAGAGATAGACATCTGTGATAGGAATCTCTCAAGCCTAACGTCTTCCACTGGGGTATAAATGCGGCACAATACATATGGCTTGGTGAATTTTCGCCGGTTGATAGGACTTGGAAGCGTAATCGGTAGAGACCGATGAGGTTGAATCCGTGTGGAGCCTACCACAATCGCTACCATGCAGCCGGTCAGGGGTGTGACTCCCCTGCAAGTCATCCCATACAACCCGTGCGCAGGTAGCAGCGACGGCTTCGAAGTTCAAATCTTCGACACGGGGCGCGTACATAAACCCTTACGCCGCAACGACTTAGGTCGTTCGGGGGCCCCCGGCAAGACGTAAGTCCTTGCTGCTCAACAAGTTACGACAAAAAGTTTTTTCTATTTTTTCTAGAAAATCTATTGACAGCTTGAAGTTGCTACTATATAATTGACGATATAAATAATAAGGGAGAAAGATATGAAAACTAAAGCAACTCAAGGATTTTGTAAGCAGTGCCATCATAGGGCGTTATTGTCTGAGAAATATGGCGGGCTATGTTTACCGTGTGCGTGCTGGTCTAAAGAGTCTATTTTGTATCATCACAAATTTACTCTATCTGGCACAGTTACGCTTAAGGGCACAAAAATGGCCGTACCTGTAACCGAGATTAAATCTGGAAAAACTTGTCCATTTTGTAAAGTTACGGGTTGACAATGCCGATAATAATAGTACAATAAAGAACATGAAAGGGAGAATTATGAACTCTGAAGAATTTAAAGCTACTACAATTTGTGTCATAGCGTTTATTCTGGGGTGCTTGGTTGCACTTAGTGGATGTGCTAATCGCTCCCGTGTAATTGGGGTTCAGTCTCCAGTAGATCGCATAGATACGGTATTACAACCGCCAGTAGTTACACTGGGGGAAATTGAAAATAAATAAGTTTAAAGTGATGTGGGTAGCTCCCACTCACTGGAAGGTGGCCGAAATGTCGCAAGCAAGGCTGAGGGCGGCAAGGCACACTGACTAGAGAGTATGTCCAAATGGATGAGGCTCTAGAAGGTGGTACGAAAGTAGGGAAGCGTGTCAAAGCGTAGACATATCAGTCCCTGAAACGTTGGTGGTAACTTAAATGTAAACCCACCCCTTCCATTTATACATTTGTCCTGCCCCTCCTATTAGGAGTGAGGCATTTCCGGTAGTCAGCGAGTCAGCAAAAAAAAGAAAAAAGATTAAAGAAATTAGTTGACAACGCCGATAAATATTGTATACTAAGAGAGTAAGTTTCACAACGATCCTGAAAGGAAAAACGATGAAAGTGTCACAGCACATTCAAGCTGGAAGATTGACTTCTTTTTATGTCTCTGGTTGGTCGGAAGAAATGACCTTAAATTTTGGCGAAGATCAGATTAAGTTCACACTCGACGAAACCCTGTTACGAGAAATGCAAAGCGATATTGCGGATCGTATCAAGACTATCAACGAGGAACGAGCAGCCGAGATTAAAAAACAATGTCAATTTTTAGGAGAGAAAGAACAAGATGACTGAACAGTTGATTAAGATTGGAACTGAGTTAAGTATTGGCAAAGTAGAAAACATTACCTCGAAAGGTATTGTAGTTAGTTTGAACGGCAAACGCAAAACCGTGACGTTCACGGATGCAGAGGCCGCAATTTGTTCTGAGAAAGGAACGCAAAATGATTAGAACTAAGAAACGTGTCGGAAGTCAAGTGAACTTCCTCTATCCGGTTCATGGTCGCATGAACGTAACCCGATCCGTCAAGGGTCAAGTAATTGAAAAAGGTATCGGTCCCAACGGGCCATTCCTGACCGTCCAAGAATCGGACGGCAAAATTCGCAGCCTCTCAACTAAAAAGATTGTGCAGTTGAGTTAGGTTCCTTTCGGGAAACGGTTGGGGGCTTCAAACCCCCCGCCGTTTTTTGATTTGGTACGGCGGATCGGTTATCCAAGTGAGTCTTATATACTCGCCTTCGTAGGTTCGATTCCTACCCGTACTACTATGTTTGAATTAAAAGTATTAATCTGGAATGTGGTAGCGGTTCCATTTCTTTGGGCTACTGGGGCGATAATCCTGTATTTGACCTAAGTGCTTTTGCTGTAAAGACTTAGCAATACGGGGCGGGCCCAAATTTCATAAGTCCTTTCCCGCCAACGACTTACATGAAATTAAGTTTTCTTGCTTTTTTATTAATGAGAAGCCCTTGACTTTGACGATATATAAAGTATAATCAAAGCACAACGAAACAAGGGAATCTATTTAAAGGGACAAGCAATGAAGACCACACTCCATGATCTTAGGTATGCAGAACAGCAAATTCCAAACCTCAAAAGAGAATCTTCATATACTGCTAAGAAAAACGCGGTATCGTTTGAGCTGTCTCTACACGACAGGAAGGACAGGGGAGAAATTGTTGAGCATATTATTTCACGAAAGCTAGACAAGCTGGGAATCAAGAACACAGTGACCGAGAACAATGCTCCCCACGACATAGAATTTAGCGGCGAAAAAAAGAAACGCCCGCTAAGAATTGAGGTAAAATCTGCTCTGATTAACCAGTATTCACGTTATTGCTACCAGAACATTAAGCCTAATAACTTTGACTATATTTTTTTGGCTCAGGTGGACCCCGCAAGGGGGCTTATAATCCGATGGACGACTAGACGCAGAATTATGAACGGAGTCAAAAGAAGTGGTATTAAAAGACACGCAAACGGCTATTTGCTATCCATGAATATCACAGAAGCAAACAAGTACGGAATCGAACTATTTCGTCTAGACTCGTTCCCTTGGGAGAACGGAGTTTTAGACAGCAAGTCGCTAGCTAAACACTTTGAAAAACTGCTCAAAAAAATAGAAAAAACACTTCCAGAAATTTGCAATTCTTAAAGTTGTATGTTAAAATTGACGATATAATACAATAGGGAGAGATTAAATGAAAAAGCCATTCTGCGAAACTAGCAAAGAAGTGTTGGAACATATTGACCCGACTAAAAAGGTTCGGGTCTATCGCAACCTACATAAAAAATGCGTGAGCGTTAAACAGGGCGGCATCGTGCAATGTCATGCCACAAACGTGGTACTCAACGACTGTAAGTTTATCGTCAATGAGGCAGGACAGGCAAGGGTGCGTAGAGAGGGTAAGAAGTATGTTCACGCATTTATTGAGGGTTATGTGGTTTCTGCTAGTAAGTCCCTTGAGCTTCTGGATTTTGGCTGGGAGACAGTCTACTATAACCCTTACGATACAGACCACTGGCAACTTGCAATGGTTCCATATGATAAATACGTAGATACCGCACAATGGTGTGATGTTTGGTGTGATGAAACACTGGGTGAAGTTTTGGCTTTTAACTTAACATACTTGGAGGAAACAATATGCAACTCGTAGAATGGACAAACAGCAAAGGCAAAAAGGTTAAGCGTTACGATAGGCTGTATGGCAAGCAACGCAAAGAGGAAAAACGCGAAGAGGCCAATGCTCGACAGGCAGAGCATGATAAGCTGACCTTAGAGCAGAAGATTGCTCACGCGGTGTCAGGAAGCAAGGAACATAAGAAACTACTATCTAAAATTAAAAAGGAAAAAAGTAATGGCAAAAAAAAGTAAAGCATTTGTTTTATGTCTGTTGGTGCTGTCTTGCGGTGTTGTCCAAGCCAATGTAGGCAGAGTGGACCAATACCAATTTGAGTATAGCTATCGACCGAAAAAATCTTTTCGAAAGATAATCAGAGAAGTAATAAATAAAAAAGAAAAGCAACTACCACCCGCAAAAATTGAAACGGTGCCTATTCCGTGGTACGACTCTGTTGACGACGACCTGTATAAGAACTTGGCATAACTCTTTACCACGCAAGGACTTAGGCGAAACAGGGGGGCCCGCTGGCCGTAAGTCCTTTCTGCACAACGACTTATAAAAATCTATAAAAAATTAAAGTTTTGGTCTTGTGCTTGCCGATATATATTGTATAATAAAACCGAGATAGCGGCCCAATTAAAGCCTCCTATGCCGTTCGGGCGGTGAAGGGATTGAGTTGGTCGTGGCGTCCCGAACCAACAAGCGACGACTCAATGACGGTATGGCTTCCCGTCCCGCTATCTTTTTCTATTGACATTATCACAAAATGTGGTATACTAATAGAATTGCACAACCACAACGAAAGGGAAAACTATGATCGCTATGGAAAAACTACAATTCTCGAACGCAAACGCAAAACTGGAAGAACTTTATAATGTGCCAGAATTGGAAGTCTGGCTGGCCGATGGTCGCAAAGTCTATTCTCTGGATTTACTCTCTGGGCATTCTTGCCCGTTTGCTAAGGACTGCTTGTCCAAAGCTACTCCCACTGGCGAACTGACTAAAGCCGGAAATCCAAGATTGAAAATCGTAGACGGTCCCGAAACAGAATTTCGTTGTTTCTCAGCAAGTCAAGAGGTTCTATTGCCTAACGTCTACAAGCGACGTAAACATAATTTTGACACGTTGCGTGGTTTGCATCTTAACGATATGACTCACGTATTAAACCAGTCTATGCCGAAAGACTTGGGCATTTTGCGGTTTCACGTTGGCGGTGATTTTTTTAACCACGATTATTTCTTTGCCGCATTGGTTCTGGCTATGATGCACCAAGATAGATTATTTTATGCGTACACTAAGAGTCTGCGATACTGGGTTAAGTATCGGGAATGGACTGACCAGATTGAGAATTTTATTCTTACTGCTAGTCGTGGTGGTCGTGACGATCATCTGATTGACGAACATAATCTACGGGAATCCGTGGTAGTGTTTAGTGAAGATGAAGCGTATGAACGTGGGCTAGAAATCGACCACAATGATTCTCATGCCGCTGTGCCGGATTGGGAATACAACGATTTTGCTCTTTTGATTCATGGAACTCAGCCTAAAGGAAGTGAGGCAGCAGAGGCTTTGAAACTGTTGAAGAAAAATAAAGTTAAACATTCCTATAGCAGAAAGGTGGTAACTTGATATATATTTTTGTTGCAGTGACCGCGTGTATAGTGTTTCTATTTTGTGAGGAAGATTAAAATGCGAATATTAAAAACTGAATGTACTGAAGAACAACAAAAAGAAGATATACCTGAACTGCTCAAGATGCACGCTCAGGCGTTGGAAACTGATATGATGTGGCAATTCTTTGGGGGAACTCTCACACTGCCCAACGGCAATACTTATCAGGTGGCTGATTACTAGGCCGGATCGGGGGGGCGTAAGTCTTTACAGTGTAAGGACTTAGCCCTTCCGGGGGGCCCCGGCGGCACGTAAGTCCTTTCGTACTAACGGCTTACGACAATACGCAAGTGCAAATCTTGTGCCAAAAAATATACAAAAAAAACTAATAAAAACTAATGACACTGACTTGACATTGCCGATATATATAGTAGAATCAAGTCATAAAGTTAAGTTTTCTGTTTTTACGAAAGGGTTGTTAGTAATGAATACACTAACTCAAGATGTCGCTAGTAAAGTTCGTGAGTCCTTCAACTTCAGTGTTGATAAGTTTCCCCTGTCTGGTCCTGATGGAATGGCTACTCCTTGGTATGCTTTATTTCGTTCGGATACGGAATCCGTTGTTGGTAATGGTTCTGTAACTTCTCGGTATGTCCCGCATCAAACTGAAGATGTGCTGGCATTGGTTGACGCTGCCTCTGAAGCGTTCGACGATGGTATTGATGTAAAGTGCCATTTTCGCAACGGCCATTATGTTTCTATTGCTCCAACAAAAGAGCAACGCCGAAACATTTATGGTGAAAAAGATGCCGTCTGGCCTCGCGTAATTGTAAACGCTGGCTATGATGGCAAAGCGTTTCGGGCAACTATGGGTTACTATCGTGACCTGTGCTTGAATCTTTCTATGATGGATCAGGTTGAAGGTACAACCGTTTCCATTCGTCATACGTCTGGACTACGTTCCAAAATGGATGAATTGATCGCCACGTTTAACACGTTGCGTAACTCATGGGGAACGCTAACTGGTGTAATTGACCGATTACAAAACCGTGAGGTTCAGATGGTTGACTTCCTCAATGCGATTTACCCGCAACCAGAAACGGACGCAAGCAAGCGAGCCGTGACGGTTCACAAAAATCGAACTGAGGCAATCTTTAACCGCTTATCATCCGAACGCTACCGTTCAAATCGTCCCGCACTGGGAAGCGATTACGTAGTGTCGGCTTGGGAAGCATACAACGCTGTTCAAGGTTACGTGCAACATGACGCTACCCGCAAGACGGGATTCAATGGCGAATTTGATCGTATCCTGTTGGCTAACCGTGACGCAGCGGTGCGGAAGGCTCAGTCTCTCGCACTCACAGCCTAGAGGGATTCCCTTTCGTTGTGGCCCGCTTCACCTCTGTCAAGGGGTGGGGCGGGTTTTTTTTTATAAATTTTTAATCGACGTAAAGCCTTACGGCGTAAGGACTTAGCGCAATGGGGGGCCGCCACTTTCCCTAACTCCTTTCATACCAACAACTTACATCAATTCTCGTGTGCAAATACTGTGCCAATTAACATGTATATTATCTATGTGTCGTAAGTGTATAAATATTAAAGACTTGGGTTGATTGTGTCGATGTATATGGTATAATGTAAGGTGTTACCCTGTATGGGCTTACATCATCATAAAATCAGGAGCGAAATATAATATAAAATTTTGAGAAATAATTAGGTGGGTGGCTCAAAAATATGGACCCCTCACAAGGGGGGAACGTGCGCACTCAGGCCATTAGGGGGGTGCGTATACCCCTCTGGTGGGGGCGCCATCTGGCCGCATGTATCGGCTCGCATCTGTCGTAGCTATGCTACTCCGACCGGTGGCAATAGTGATAGTCAGCTAATTACGCGCGGGGGAGAGTCAGCTATTTTTTGTCTTTCCCGTTGCCCTCGGACTGGCGGTCATGGCGACAGTCAGCCACTCTGCGTGATTTTTTATTTGTCCTGCCCTATATATTAAGACTGGTGGCAATGGTGGTAGTCAGCGACTTTGGTCAGAATTTTGTGTCGCCCTATGTCGTAAAATGCCACTTGTCGTGCCTAATAGAGTCAGATTGTGGACCATGTGGACAGTCAGCGAACTCTTGACATTTAGTATGTGTATGATAATATTGTTAGCAGATAAGACTTAACAGGAGATTGCACATGAATCTTCGTGAATTTTTCAAGTATGTAAAAAAACATATAGAAGAGTTGCGCAAATTTAAGAACCCAGATAAGAGAACCATCCTCATCATTAGGGAGGAAATGGCTAACATGGGTATAGAAGTTACCCCAGATGAAGTCAGAGACTACATGAAATTGATTGGGGCAACTATTGATAGAATAGATAAACTTAAGGGCAAAGACTAACGCTTAAATTTTAATAATTGCAAAACAGTAGAGAATCCGCCCGTTGAAACTACAAAATATATAATCAATCCTAATCCAATTAGATACACTAGCCACTTACGTTTCTGGGCAACTGCTTTAGCTTTATCCGTAAGGGCTTTTATCTTCTCTATACGATGATTTCTTCGATCTTTACGTTTGCCATCACGATCTTCTTTTTTGTCTTTGTTCTTTCCCCAGTTAAACAAACCAAATTTACTTGACATGTCTGCTCTCTCCATAAATCATTGGGGCAGAAAGAAAATCCAAATAATTGTTAATCTTCTCCTGCCCAAAACTGAATTGCTGTTGATTATTGAGTAATAAATAACCCAAGAACTAACAAACCGTCTGAATATACACCTTATATTATATTACTTTTGCGGAAATTGCAACAAATAAATTCCAACTTTGTTACTTTTTGGCCCACTTCAGCATCTTTTAGGCACTAAATCTTGGGGAATTTACCCACAATTAACTTATTGCCCCAGCACGACCTTTGATCTAAAATCTGTATCGTCAAAATCGTGTCCCAGTCTTTAGCATTTCTCTCTATTGTTCTGTATGTATTTTATTATATATTACTTATATTAAATGTCAAGCACAACTCTATATTTATAGTGTATTATTATGTACTGCTTACTTGCCACA
>Ga0080013_1005553_pt1 | contig 11689 bp, 11 predicted proteins | sample ETNvirenome_6_85_FD_69236 | JGI IMG/M metagenome (GOLD analysis project Ga0080013, IMG submission 69236) | Marine viral communities from the Pacific Ocean - ETNP_6_85 (SPADES assembly) (version 2) | ecosystem: Environmental > Aquatic > Marine > Oceanic | place: Pacific Ocean | collected 2013-06-19
CTAAATCCTCGGAATCCCAAGTCGGTACATATCCCTTACCGCCAGGACCACAGGCACCTACTAAAAGCAAAATACTTAAAAGAAATTTCATAATTCACAAACTCCATTTTTACAAGTTTCTATGGACTGAACCTGCTCCTCAATTTTACCCTCAATGATAAGTTTATCCAAATTAATAGAGGAAATATCTACAGCTTCGAAGGGTTCGTTACCCCTAGACCCAGCACGATAGAAGGTAATACCCTTCACGTCATTTGCGTACGTCAACATATCATCATAAAGACTCTCTGTCTTAAAGTCGTCTGGTAGATTACAAGTCTTTGATACGGCGGAATCAATAAATGTCTGGACCACCGCTTGTACCTTTATGTGTTCGTCTGGGGATACATCATACGCCCCCACACAATGGGATATATCACGTCCACGAAGATAAAGCTGTTTAAAAAGGGGGTCAACCACAACAGTCTCATTCCAGATGTCCTCAGTACCAGAGCGCCAACGACGTTTGTACACAGGAGCAAATATCGGTTCTAGACCAGTAGAAACACCCAAAACCATGCTGATAGTGCCAGTCGGAGCAACTGTAAGTAAGACGGCATTGCGCAAACCATTTTTCTTGATGTCCGAGCGTATCCGCGACGGCAATGTCTTAAAGAACTTTTCATCTTTTAGTTTCCCCCAATCGTACGCGGCAAAGCTTCCTTTCTCCTTTCCAAGATACATAGAAGCCTTGTAAGCCTCATTTCTTATAGTTGCGAATAATCGTTCCAAAAATTCCAAGCAGTCTTCCGACCCGTATCTGTACCCTGCTTTGATAAGGAAGTAGTGCAAGCCGGTAATTCCCAAGCCGATACGCCGGGAACGTGTTCCTCCTTCTTCGCATTCTGGGATTGGAAAATGGTTTGCAGTGAGGATATTATCCAAAAAGCGAACGCCCGTCCTAACCGTACGAGCCATCCTACGCCAGTCGATGCTACCGTCCATGTCAACCATATTAGCCAGATTAACATGACCAAGGCAGCAGTTACCGTAGGCAGGAAGCACTTCTTCACCACAAGGGTTAGTAGATGGCATATGCTCGAAATAAGAAACGTTGGTATATTCGTTAGCAAAATCAATATTGAAGATTCCAGGTTCTCCAGATTCAACGGCGTTATCTATGATACGCTCCCAGAGTTCCCTAGCGCGGATTTCTTTCTTTGTTACCCCTATAAATGAATCAGCCCAGTGTTTGAGATGGTGGAGCTTGGCTCTACCAAGAGCATCTTCCTCACTCTTTGCAACGACATCAACGAAATCGTTACCAAGTTCGGACTTACGCTCAACCGCATACACAAAATATTTACTCTGTCTGCCTCCGAATGTAAAGTACCACTCGTCGTTCTTTTCTACTGCTTCAATGAACCGCTTGGTAATTGCAACGGAGATGTTAAAATTAGTTAGTTCCTTTCTGTCTAACTTTACGTGTAAAAATTCAAGAAAATCTGGATGGGTAACTTCAAGGATACCCATCAAAGCAGTTCTACGGTTCTTACCCGCACGTACGTGATTGCCAATTTCGTTAATCATTCGTACTACAGAAATAGAACCTGGGGCAGAATGCGCGATATTCTGTATGTTATCGCCCTTTGGACGGATCTTGGAAAAGTTAAAACCGATACCTCCACCACCACAAGAAATTTTGTACATATCAGAAATAATTTTTCCAATACTTTCCACCGAATCTTCAGGATCAAGAACATAACAATTAAGCATATTCTGGTGACTGCGCCCCGACCCAAAAAGAATGCGTCCTCCAGGGATGAAGTCGCCATTATTGATAGCTTCATAAAACTTCTGCTCAAACTTCTGACGATTTTCTGGGAACTCAGGGTCAGAAGCGGACTTAGCTACTCTACGAGCGCACTCTTTCCAAGATGTCTCTCCAGGATAAGCGTACTTATCCATGAAAATTGTATCGGCTAAAGAATTCTTGGAGAGTTCGTGTGCCATTACTTCTTCCCCTCGTCGCAGCCATAAACCAGAACATCTTCTTCTGGTAGTACAAGGTAAATATCTTCGTCCACCTTAATTTCTTGACCGGCGAATTGAGCGAAAATAACGTGCATCCCTTCTTCCCAAAAAGAACCTTCGCAGGGTTCCCCTATTTTTACAACATAGCCTTCGCTTAACTTCTTCTCGGACACGGTCTCGGGCAGAACAATTCCGCCTTTACTTTTTTCTTCGTGCTTCTTACGGGAAACAATCAATCTCTTTCCATTGGGTGTGTATTTCATTTTTCTCAAGGTATTATATAGCTATTTTTGTAAGATTATTACGTTTTGTGACAGTTAAAGTTTGTGAATATTCTTCCAATAGCGACGAAAGATATTCATTGTGTGTTATAATAAAGAGCTTTTTGTGTTTACTTATTTGGTGAATCAACTCAATCAAGCCCTTTACGCCATCGGCATCTAGTGAGTCAGCTACCTCATCGAAAAAGACAATATTTGATCTGTTCTTGCCTGTTAAAAGAAGAAGATCATTAAGCCCCAGCATGACTGCAAGGGAGACGCGCCTCTTCTCTCCACCGGATAGCGACTCGTAGTGGCATGTGACCCCGTCATTATAGATGGTCTCGGTCAGCGAATCGTCAAATTTTATTATAAAATTACCCTTGGAAAGCGTACTAAGATAAGAGTTGCATCTTTCGTTCAGATATTCGAGGATATTGCGTATAACATAGCGAATCAGACCCGCCTCGGAGAAGGCATGTTCCCAAAATTTCATTAGGTCGTATTTCTTTTGGGCTTCCGTGGAAAGCTCCCCGTACTTTCTGATAAGACGCTTTTCAGCTTTGATTTGGTTGCTGATAATCTTCACCTCCGTGTCGACCTCCTTAAACTTCTCGATTGTCTCAAAATCAGAGGAGGTTACCGGGATTTCCATAGAGTCTACCTCCTCTCCGAGCTTGCGGATAATTTTAACCATAGACCGCTCTTCACCAGACCACTCCTTTATTTTATCTTCTAGCTCTTTTGATTTATACCAATTGGACTCCGGCAGCTTGCCGCAATGCCCACAACTGGTTCCGCTCAGAACTTTGAGAGTGTTGTTGGTCTGTGCTATTCTATCACGAAGAACATCGCGCTTTCCAATTGCTCTTTCATAATCAACATCTTTTTCGTGATGCAATCTTTCAAACTCTTGTATTTCGCTAAGAGATTTATGTTCAATAAACTTTAACTTCTCACGGGAAAAGTAACTCTTTGATTGCTTTTTCAGCTTTCTCAGGTTTGATAACTTGCCAGAAAGCTTTGCCATCTTCTTGGACGCGTCATTATGGAGCGCCAAATTTACTCTCTTGTCGTTCAAGTACCGTGATTTAAAAGACTTGATAGTAGAACGATTCCTAAACAAGTCCCCCACTGACAGGAAGTTCTGTATGATAGCCCTCTTCACTTCCGGCGTAGCCGTGAGGAAATCAGTGTTATTCGATTGACCAAAAACGATAGAGGCAAGAAAGACGTTATGGTTTATATTGAGAATTTGCTCAAGATACTTCTGTGTAGACTGAATAGAATCCTGTGTACAGTTCTGATCGCCAACATGTACGGAGAGCATAGGCGCTCTCTTCACACGTTCAATGACTGTATCTCCGTTAATAGTAAGAACGACACGACACTTACCTTTTGTGTGATAATTTTTCAAACTTTTGTCGTTCGTCTTTCGTATGGTTTTGCCAAACAAAGCAAACATAATAGCTTCGATGACTGTGCTTTTACCCGCACCATTTGAACCCATTGGTTTTGTGTCATAGTTCTTGCCTATAATACGAACAAGATTCTTACAGGAATCAAAATCAATGACCGCTTCCTTTATAGAAAGGAAGTTATAAATCTCCAACTTGTTAAGTTGCACTGCGTATCTCCCCTAACGTTTTGAGAAGATCTTCTTTCTTAAAAATAGTATCGCTCTCCTCGATATATTGATTAATTACGCTATCGTCCAAAGCAAACACTTTATGGGTTGGTGCGTACGAAGACTCGAACTTCGGCATTACGTCTTCAAACACTAACTCCAGATGTTGGATGGGATATTTGGCAAATATCTGCTCTCTCAATTTATCCTCAGTGTAAGTGTCCAGCTTATCCATCTTCACACGAAGAATTGTGAAAAAATCTTCGAACTTGTGTTTCTTTGACAGTTCTTCTATTTCATCTATTGTTCCCACAACGTGCTTGATGCCTCTGCCTATAGGCTTTTTAACCATGTCGATATTACCGTCTCGGATGTACAACTCATGAGAAATCTTCTGGGCGTTTGCTTCGCCAAAAGTGTTTGAGTATTGCGTACCAAGAATGACGACGTTGCCGTATATCTGTGGCTTATGAATGTGCCCTAGGAACGCCCAAGGTTTTTTCTTAAAGTGCCATTTCTTCACTCGCGCCTCAAAAGAATAATGTCCGTTAGACACGCAACCATCGAAACCAAAATGACCGAACACAGGGTTATTGGTCTTTTTGAGATCGGCGATAATCCTGTCTTCGTCCTCGTAATGAGGAATAAAATCAAAATCTACATCTCCAATCCGAATCGTTTCCGTATCCTTGACGATACGCGCAAGATCAGCGAATAAGGAAAGAACAGTGTCTGACGTCCCATCCTTACGAAGCGTATCGTGGTTACCTCGATTTACAATAATGTTACGGCATTTAATGTTTTTTAAGATGTGACGAAACGCGAGAAGCTCTTCACTTCGCGGGTTGCGCCGTTCAAAAACATCCCCGTTAATAACAACACAATCACACGATTTTTTGTTCGTAAGATGCAACAAAGTTTTTATTTGCTTACGGAGAAACCCCGGCATATAATCCGAACGTAAGTGTAAGTCCGTAAGAATAACAACCCTAGCTGTTTTGGACATATTCAAAAATTTCTTCTTCGTTGTCGAGACTACCATCAGCAGTGAATTCAGCCTCAGTCAAATCGCCAAAGGAGCGACCTGCTTCTACATCAACAATAAAGGGCACAACAAAATCTAGACCGTATAGGCTTTTAAAGTCCTCCGTGCTTTGTAGCACGTATTTCATTAACTCTAAAGTCTTTTTCATATCTTTCCGTGACACCTGGACCTCTACGGAGTCGTGAACAGTTGCGAGTATCTGTGCATCTACCCCCGTCTTAGTTAGGTATTTTTGCAGACGAAGAATGGAATGTAACATCAAATCCGATGCAGAGCTTTGAATTACAAAATTCATTCCTTGTCGCAAGGCGCGATACTGATATTTTTTGTTGGGACTGTGTACATTTTCCAGGTGACGACGCCGACCAAATAAGCTCACCGCATACCCGTTCTCACGAACAAACTTATGAACAAACTTAATCCACTGAAAGACCTTGGGGAATGCGGTTTGATATGCACTGAAAATATTCCTACAGTAACCTACGTCCTTGCCAATTTGCGTAGACAGCTTATAAGGACCCCCGCCGTATACAATAAGGAAGCTAACCCTCTTGGCGATCTGTCGTTCCTCTTTGGTAACCTCGGACACATCCTTGCCGAACACAAGAGACGCTGTAAAGTTGTGAAGGTCTTGCCCTGAATTAAATGCTTCAATTAGGTTCTTATCACGGCAACACTGAGCTAAAACTCTAAGTTCTGCTTGAGAAAAGTCAGCTGCTAGGAAAATCTTACCGTCGTCAGCCGTCATCATGCTGCGCAGATTTACTGCATTACCTTCTTCGTGTCTTGGCAACGTGTGAAAGGAAATACCTTTACGGTGTTTCGGTCCCACCGAGTAGGTTGAGCAACTCAAACGACCCGTTACCACGTTACCGAAGTTATAACTAGAGTAAACTCGTCCATCCTCATTGTAAGCGATAGCTTTCTCCACCCCCTTAACATAGGTCTTGTGTTGTTTTACACGCCCTTTATATTTAAGGAGAAGATCAATATACTCTTTCGCGTCTCCCGAAGCGGTGACGGCTACTTTCTGTAGGTGCTCTTCAGTGATCGAAGGCGCTTTTGTTTTTTTGGAAAAGTCTACGGCTTTCAACCCGAAACCTTCTTTAGTAAAGAGTAATAAACCCATATCCGCATTGGACTTAGGGTTAACATCGTCAATTACTGATAACTCAGAAAGTTTAGTCTCTAGCTCTCCAATCTCTTTAGCCAGAAGTTCATCAAAACGAGACACGCAATCAGCGTCCACCAAAATACCTCGATGCTCTACGTCAGACGCAACAACAAGAATCTGTTTAAGAAGTTTCTCATACACATGATTCACACCTTTACCCTTCATTTGCGGGTTCATAAGACGGTATGCCCTCAGGGTGAAATCCGCATCCATCGAGTTACCGACAGACATTTCGTCCAAGGGCATATTTTCCCAATCATGGGTGCTTCCGGCAGTTACTGTTAGCATTTACGGCACCTCCAGAACTTTCTTTCTCCTCCGTCATCGACGATGATAACACCAGTTCCTCCACAAACTTTGCAATCACTTAACATACTATTAAAGTTTCTAGAAGTCTAGCGGTTATAAGGTAAGGGTCACAACTGGCGGCTGGTCTTCGGTCCTCGAAATACCCTTTCCCATTTTCTTTTACGTGAGCCGGAATCCTAACGCTTGCGCCTCTGTCACCTACGCCCCACGTAAACTTATTATAGTCCGAAGTCTCACAATCTCCAGTCAATCTTAGCTCATTTCCTGGACCGTATACCTTCATGTGCTCCTTATGTGTTTTCTTAAAGTTGTCCATGATTTTTTCTAAGGTATCCAAATTCTTCCTAGTCTCTGGCGTCGAGATATTTACATGACAGCCAGCACCGTTCAACTCGTTGTAAATCTTCGGGTGGTAGGAAATACGCATGTTAAACTTCTCTGAGTTTCTTTCGTTAATAAACCTAGACACCCACAGGTCGTCGGATGCTTGGAGCGCAGTCTTTGGCGAAGTTTGGTATTCCCATTGGGAAATCATTACCTCCGCGTTTAAGCCAAACAAACGAATGCCAGCCTCTTCGCACTTTTGCAAATGCTCTTCTGCAATAAGTCTTCCTAGAACACGTCCTGCGCCATTGCCGCAGTAGAATTCCCCCTGAACCATATCTTCTGGCACTAAGGGATTCTGCACGACATCAGTCACAGTGTATTCCTGCTCGAAACCAAACCACACGTCCGCCTCATCCATCCCACGAAGCTTGGCGCGTGAATTACTTTCGTGGGGCTTACCATCGGGGTAGGTAACCTCACACAGCGCAAGGTATCCATCCTCTCGGAAAGGGTCACTATAAGTACGAACAGGCTTCAACAGTCTGTCTGAGTCCTTTAGATCGCCTTGTAGTGTGCTCCCGCCGTCAAAAGACCAATCAGGAACTTTCGAGCCTTCAATGACACGAACTTTCGAACGGATTTGAGGCATATCCTCGGAGCCGTCCAACCAAATGTATTCTACAGTCTTCATTAAAATTTTTCTAATTCTTGTGGGAAATATTGCTTTACCAAATCCATTAAACCATGCGGTAAATTCTCATCAATCAGCGAATGCATAATTTTTGTATCCCCAATGTTATTAAAGTCCTCAACTCCAAAAGATTTCAAAAATTTAATGTCAAATTGACAATTATGGAAAATTTTCTCTACATCGTTATTCGACATAAGTGAGCGAAGCCTATCCCGAATAACGTCAATATCGCTACCCGAAAAAGGACTCTCCCGATGGTGTATTGGAATTGTGAAAGCTTTATTTTCGTCGTACGCAAATGCAATTGTGGACATTTTATCTTTTTTGAAATCAAGCCCTGTGGTTTCAATATCCGCTCCAAGAACAGGATATTGTTCTGCTTTGTCCATCATTTCATTTACTTGTTCGATAGTATTACACAAAGTGTAGTTAGTACCATCAAACTTATTCTTATTTAGAATGAACTTATCGTACGCGTTGTCCACATCTTGCGTGAACAACTTTCGTAGCTTCGGCTCAAGAAACAAAGCCTCAGAGCCGTAGGTAGGAACTACAGGACACTCCTCAAACACAAACTCACGTCCGCGTTTGTTAAACAGACCGGACTTCTTGAGAAGAGTCTTCATCGCCACATTACCAAGAGGGATGATAAGATCTGGATTTACCTGACGTATATCCTCATAAAGGAAGGGACGATGGCGTTCATAGGTCCCAGTCATTACATCATCTTCAGCAGTATTAGGCTCACGTATAGCGGGAATAAACTGATAACTCCCGTCCGGCAGTCCTGTGGATTGAAGTAACTGGGATATGATGGCGTACTCACTGTCGGTAAAATCGTATAACGACCCCCGCTCTCGATACTGGCACGGTGTGACGAAGATGATCTTTTCATCGCCAACAGAAGTTGACGAATAATCTTTGTTTTTTTCTTCTTCATCAAAACTTTCGATAAGCTTTTCTAAATCCATGTTCTATTATAGGTTATGTCCAAAAAGAAAAAGAGACATTACATTGACAACAAAAAATTCGAGGAAACAATATTTAATTATCTTAAAGATCCTAAAACACACGAAAGTGAGTTAATTGCACAACTCGATCTTTTAATTTCTAGTATTCTAACGTCCTTCAAATTTAAGGTTGATTTTGATGATGCAAAGCAAGAGTGCTTTCTTCTATCTCTTAAAGTGCTAAAAAACTTTAGCCGGGAGAAAGGGTCTGCCTTCAACTACTTTACTACTGTGATTGTGAATAACTTAAAGTTAATATACACTAAAAATAAAAAATATCACGAAAAAGTACAGGCGTATCGTGATAAAAAGATTAAGCATTTCTTGGACGAGGAGCTTTGAAATAGTCACGAACCTTTGGGTACTCCACATCTACCGATGTCCTGCCTCGAGAGAAATGAACTAATGAAGGGGCGGAAGTTATTGAAAAAGTTGCAAATGACCCTGGCAAATTCCAGCTGTCAACAATATACACTTTTTCTTCGCCTTCTCGAACTTTCCATTCCTCAGCAAGCTGTAAGATTGAATCACAATACTTGCACCAAGGGGAGACGTACAAAACCGAGAAGGAAGCAACCTTTCTTCTCTTTAGTACATCATTCAGACTATTCTCAGTTATCAGGGGTTTCAGTGATCTCATCTTCTTCCCCGGCACCAAGTTCCTGTTCAGCAATCTTAGAAGCAGCAGCAACTTGCTCTTCGCTAACTTGTTCCATGACAGCTTTTTTCTCATCCTCACTCATATTTTCAACGCGCTCGTTAAGTTCGTCAGTAATTGTATGGATACCTTTAAAGAAAAGAATACGCGCAAGAAGATCATCGCGCATGGTATCGCCAGTAAGCGCGGTCTTTAGTGCTTTCCACTGCGCAGTTTCGTCTTTATTCAATTTAATGTATAATTTCATTCGTTCCTCTGTTTCTCGAAGTTTAAAGTTACCAAAATTTTCGCCGTCAACCCGGAAAGTAAGTTTTTCTTTGTCGGCATTCATAACCTATTATAGTACAGATGTCTAAAAAAATCGAGGATGTTTTGAGCGTTGGCGAGTTTTCTAAGAAGAAGCGCGTCAATAGCAAGCGCAAGGGCGCAGCCTTTGAACGTAAAGTGGCTACAATGCTAAACGAAAGGTTCCATACTAAGGAATTCAGTCGTACCCCCGGCTCGGGTGCTTTCGCGACCACGCACAAAAATCTCCCCGAGAACCTACGCATTCAAGGAGACCTAATTACCCCAACATGGTTTAAGTTTGCAATTGAATGCAAGAACGGTTACGACCTTCAGATTGATGACCTATTCAAAAGAAAAAGTGATTTCTGGTCCTTCGTTAAACAGGCACAGAGAGACGCTCAGAGCGCGGGTAAAGAATGGATGGTTGTATACCAGAAAACTCGGCGAATGGCTATGGTGATCGTTCCTACGCGCTACTACACAACACCTGAGTTAGTTCTAAACGACGCGTACTTTATCTATCCTTTGCATGAGTTCCTTAAGATGCCTAACGAAGTCTTCGGCTCTTAAACTGGAATTGCCCACTTCAGTGGACTCCGTTTCAGTGGACTCCGTTTTTTTTAGTCTTTCTTTGGCGCAGCCCTTACTTATTGTTGCATCTTGGTTTGGCGTTCCCCTGATGTTACGAATACCCAACCTACCACACTCGACGTCGTTACCGTCAGCGTCTTTATTTGTAATTACCATTTCGGTCTGGGTAAAACGGAGATTATCCTTCCCATTCAGGAGTGCGTCATAGGTAGGACCTAGAAGGTCGGTCTCTAAACCTTGGTAACATTCACCTTCGCTAAGATACACAAAACCCTGCTCCTCACTAGAGCCCGCAGTTGACAGGAACTCTAGAGCCATATTCTCTCTAAACCCATCCACATCTTGATTACTTTGTCTGTACGCCTGTGTAACCAGGGGGAGAAGCTGTTTCCGAAGCCTCTTCTTTTCGTCTGAGTCTTCTTCTGCGTTGTACTCTTCAAGTTTCTCGAATACTTTTTCCCGTTGCAGTTTGGTAGTGGTAGCGTAAGAAAGAGAAGAAAGCCTATCCTTTGCAACGTCCTTAACAGCTCCGCGCTCCGCTGCAGCGATGTCTCCGAGGAACCTATTAACCCCATTCACTTCTGCCCTTCTGTTTTCGTCCGCTAATTCTTTTATTTCTTCGGGGGATCTGCCCAGGTCATCGCACTCTGCCAACAAACGCGAGTGATCTTCCCGCACCTTGTCTACGTCCTCACTCTCCAAGTCTCTCGCAAGAGCAAGACCATATTTACCCATGTAAATAAAAGCACCTCCTGAATCTATCTTCAACGAAATCCTAAAATTCTTTTTCGCTCTCCCCTCGACACGATATGTATCGCTAACTTTTATCTGGTCCAAACTCGAGAGACCTCCGCAATCCCCTTCGAGATCGGCTTTAACGGACTCGCCTCCTTTTCTTCCGGTCTTACCGCCTACTTTTTTCCAGTTTTTACAGCCAGGAAAAGCTTGGACAAAGGGCTTAAACTGCGTAACGCCTTTTGCCATTAGATGAGCGACAACTTTCCGTTCGTCAGGATCTTTGATGAGCCTCAGAAGCGAATTAACAAGTTGATCCATTCCTGCTTCGGCAAAGGTGGCTACTTCTAAATCATCGAGATCCCCTCCAAGTCTTGCCGTAACAACTCTAAGAAATAATGCTGAATCAAATTTCTTGCCCATCTTTCTACCAACTTTTGCGATCGCTTTCAGGGCTCCCTTGATATCGGGGGGTTCTTTAGTGTACAAAAGACGGGCAACTTCTGCAAGCCCCTCCGACGCCTCATTTACAAGTGCATTAAACGCGTGTTGCTCGGCGCCATCCCACCGACCACGGGGAATGAGTGGTTTGTCGTTGTCACCGTTCTTATCTTCAAGTAAAAGGAGTGCTTCGTATATCGCGCTCTTTTTTGTACTCATTTTCAAACCATAAATGTCTTCATCTTCTTGAGCCGCCTCGGCTAAAACGCCACACTTCGTCCACAATCCCTCGTTGTTGCTATCTCTTTGGCCCCTAAACTTGAAACATTTCTGTAGAAACTCCTGATCTTCCGTGGATATTGGTTTATTATCTTTCACCTTATCTGCGATTTCCAGCGCACGAATGGTGTTACGGGTTAGTTCTTCAGCACCTTCAATGGCTTGCTTAGGGTGTAGTTCCTTTCCATACTCTGCAGCCACAGCTTGGAGTTTGGTTCGGGCGCCTAGACCGAGAGCTTGG
>Ga0080013_1005554_pt1 | contig 11687 bp, 21 predicted proteins | sample ETNvirenome_6_85_FD_69236 | JGI IMG/M metagenome (GOLD analysis project Ga0080013, IMG submission 69236) | Marine viral communities from the Pacific Ocean - ETNP_6_85 (SPADES assembly) (version 2) | ecosystem: Environmental > Aquatic > Marine > Oceanic | place: Pacific Ocean | collected 2013-06-19
GCAGGACGGCGAGCCCCTGCAGGCCGGGGAGATCCTCTGTCCTGCTATCTCCACGAACGGGCGGATCCAGTGCGCCGATTGCCTGCTGTGCGATGGCACGGCGGACGGTCGGGCGAGCGCGTCGCCCTACTTCCGAAAGGGTGCGCCCGAGGCGCGGCCTGACATCGTGTTTCCCGTCCACGGCGGGGCGGCTCAGGATCGCAAGTTCGCCGACCTTGTGGCGGCAATGAGCCTTGCCGACCGCGTGGCGGCGATGGACAACTAACCCCCCTCCCCTGGCGTGGGCCTTTCGGCGGCCAGGGGAGCCCATACAACCGGCGCGAGGGCGCCAGAGGAGCGATGATGTCAGCATTCATGGTGAGCGAGGCGCACGTCGACGCGCTGGTTACGTTGGCGGTCCACGGCCCACGCGATGGCGGAACGTGGCACCGGCCGCGGTTCAAGCGGGCCGCCCTCGACGTCGTGCGGGCCACGCCCGACACGGCGGACGTGCTGGCCGCGTTGCTGGCGACCGCCAACATGGCGAGCCTTCGGGCGCGGTACCCCGACAACTGGCGCAGCATGACGTGGGACGGCACGGGCCAGTCCGCGCTGGACTATGCGTGGTTCTCCGCCCCCCGTTGCCCGCCCACCCCTCGCCTGTCGATCGTGGAGGGGTTCAAGGCGCTCGATTGCTTCGAGTACCAGTCGTGCGAGGTCGAGGGGTGGGACGACACGGACGCGGCGCAGTTCTGCCACAGCCTCCGCAAGTCCCTGATCCACGCGTTGCCCGGCTACGACGACGCGCCGTGGGGCATCGACTGACACCCCCTCCCCGTCACCGCGCAGGCGGCGCAGGCTCAAGACCTAGACGGGGAGCCCAACAACAGCGGCGAGGGCCGCGAGGAGGACGGACATGCTTAAGATCTGTGGCGATTGCGGCGCAACCTACATCGGCGATGTCTGCCTGATGCTCCCTTGCGAGCAAAAGCGCGAGGAGGACGATATGACGATGGGACCGAAGGACGCGGGCTGGGACGAATACGACGCGGCGGCGGAGGACTTGGCACGGCGAGGGCTGCGGGGCGACGCGGGCGACGCGCTGCCGGACGCCCTGTCGGCCCGGGTGCTGGACGCGATCAACGCGGACCCCGAGGCGTTCGCTGAGCGGGTCCGCGGGTTTGCCTACGCTCGCTCCATGAACGAGGCCGAGGACAACTAGCAGCGGCGAGGGCCGCGAGGAGGACGACGATGAGCACGACAGCAGTCATCGCCTTGTGGGCGATCTACATTGGCGCGCCACTGCTGGCGCTGGCATTCACGGGAGGGACACGATGAGCAAGCGCATTGACGATGAAACGCCTAGCGTCCTCGATCGTATCGAGTGGTGCGACGAACCCGACGGCCGCGTGCGATTCCTCTACGACTTCGGGTGGGATGACGGAGGGCTTGGAATCTACGAAAACGCGAAGGGAGAGAGCTTCAACGCGGACCCCGACCACGGCGGCCTCCCAGATTGCGACGTCATCCCCGTCGAGGCGATGGTTCGCCGCCACGTCAAGGACGAGTGGGCGGAGGGCGGGTGGGATTGGGACTTTGAGGGTTACGCGATGATCGATGACATCCCCCGCAACGCCTACGTTTCGATCCCCGGCGGGGGGTATTTGCGCCACCGCAGCGCGGCGTCCACCAAGGCGGCGATGTGGGCCGACAAGGAGGCCACGCCATGAAGTACGAATACCTGCACGTTCTCCAGGGCCGCTATGGTTTCGGCTGGGAGGATCTGACCGCCTCCGAGTCTCGGGCCGAGGTTCGCAGCAACCTGCGGGATTACCGGCAGAACGAGGGCGGCGAGTACCGCATCATTCAACGGCGGGAGCTTCGCCAACAGGAGGACGCACGATGACCCTTCACGACTTCGTCAAATGGTGCCACGACAGCGGGCTCGGCATTGTCGAGACCACCATTGACCACGGCGTAACCCGCATCTACCTCGCAGCCCGCGAGGCGGGGCACGTCGGGTCAGAATGGGCCCTGGATCTCGACGGCCCGGACGGTGCGTGGACCTGGGCCTGCGAGTTCGTCGACAAGTTCGGAGGCTTGGCGCGTTGGTACGGTGCCGACGTGGTTGTGCGCCTCGACGACGGGCCGACCATCGCGTTCCGTACCTTGGCCGCTCCGATGTCCGACGAGCGCCCCGCCCGGCGTTACCCGGAGACGAAGGAGGACGCCCCGGCCTAACCAGTCACCACCCCGCCGTGCCGTACTTCATCCTCCGGCTCGGCGGGGGCCTACCTGGGATTGACCCACCCAGGAGAGTGAGCAACGGGTCGCCGCCCCCCTCGGCCTAGCGTCGGGGGGGGCGTTTTTTTGTGGGGTGTCACGGAACCGACCTCCCCCGCGTCGAACCTGTGACAAGGGGGGTGAAAGGGGGGTGCAGGGGAAAACGGGGGACTGTCTATTGTGTTCCGGTTCGCCGCAGGTCCAACGCTGGCGCGGGTTTTTGTGGGGTTGCGGGGGGTGGCACCATGGGGTGGGGGTCCGCGACCCTTTCGGGGCGAAGCCGCAGGGCCGCCTGTAAGGCACGCCAAGCCACCCGACGTGGACCAGTCCCCGTGTTTGACGGCAGGATGCCCCCAGCGTGGCGTCCAGGCCCCTGCATTTCGATGTTTGGGGCTTGCGCCCACCCCGGGATCACTCGTCGTCGAGGTCCAGCACATCCAGCAGCAGGCCGGAGGGGGCGAGCGCATCGGCGGGGGCGACCACGACCTCGGTCCCATCCCACGACGTGTCCGCCACCCACTCCGGGGCGCAGACCTCGACGCCTTCGTACAGGTGGGGAGTCGTGACCACCGTCGTACCCCAGCGCGGTAGCGACACCAGCAGTACGGGGGAGCGCCCGAGGTCGCGGGCTTGGGCCGTCAGCTTCGCCCACCACCCAAGTTCTCTCGCCGTGGGGCGGAGCAAGTGCCCGACGTGCATCCCCTGGTAGCCGGCCTTGACCTCGATGACGACGCCATCCCAGGGGGCGGGGGGCACGTCCACCGGGATGACGTCACCGAGGGCCTGGACGTCGCCGCCCCGGGCTCGCCGCCAGCGGGTGCGGGTCGCACGCTCCAGCAGCTTGACCGCGGCGCGCTCGCCTCGGGCCCCTTTGTCGCGGCTGGGCTTACCCATTACTCGCAGAGTCCGTACTGCGACATGCAGGTCGGCACGTCGGCAAGGTCTCCCTCTTCGTCTGCGAACATATCGGCCTGATCGGGGTTCAGCAGGTAGTCGTGGACCGCCTGGATGGTGGCGTATGTGTAGGGTGCGCCGTCGTCGTCAATGAAGCTCCGGTCATGCCACCGCTTCGGCACTTTGTCGTGTGCAAAAATTGTGGCGACGCCTCTCTTGCTGTGGACGTTCACCTCCTGCTCCATGTTGAGAAGGCGAGGCAGAAGTTCCGCGTCGCGTCGGAACGCGTTGCGTAGCTCGCCGTGGCGGACGTGGATGCAGGGCCAGCAGCCGACGCGCCCGGCTCCCATGAGATAGAGCGGGTTTGGGTCGAGTCCGTGGCGACGGTGGGCGGCGAACACTTCGCCCTCCGACCATCGCAGGACCGGACGCCAGATGTCGTAGAAGCCGCCGAGGTCGCCGTTCGTATTGTCCCACTCGTCCATCTTCGACCGCCGCAGGGATTCGCCTGCTCGCACGCCTTGGCACAGCACGGGCTCCACCAGTTCGCCGGCCTCAAGTTGCGCCGCGATCCACCGCTGCATCGGGAATATTTTGAGTTCCTGCGTGCAGAAGCGAGCCCTTGCGGAAGGGAAGCGTCCCTTCTTCTCGCATAGGGATTGGAAGGTGTACTTCGGCGTCGTGCGCTCGATGGGCTGGCCGAGGGCTGGCGCTAGCGTTCCGTCCAACCATTGCAGAGTCATCGGGTGTTCGTGCCCCGTGTCGTTGAACACGAAGCGCAACGGGTTAGGCAGGCCCGACTCGAACTTGAGCCAGAGCGCCATAGCCGCCGAGTCCTTGCCGCCACTGGTGGCGACGACCAAGGTGCGATCGGGGTCGGGCATCTTCATCGCTTCGACCTCCGTGCCAAGGCGTCGTAAATCTCCCGCTCGGCAACCCCCGCCACCCGCCCACGGGTCGGAGCCTGCGAGGCACGCACCGCCTTCGCCACCCGCTGCGCCGCCTCTCGGATCTCCTCCATGCTCATCACGTCGAGGACAGCCGCCCGCCTCGCAACGTAGTCAATCGTGCGCCGGTCGCCTGCCATCTGCTCGGCCTCCAAGTGTGCCCGCAGGGGGCTCGTTCGATACGTCATGCGAAACTCCTTTCCTCGAAGCGAACGTAGCGACCGATCATCGACATCGGAACGTCCGTCACGGAACCGTTCCTCTGCTTTGCGATGATGAACTCCGCCTCGGGGGAGGCGAGCCCGGCCTTGCGCCAGATACAGAGCACCCCGTCCGCGTCCTGCTCGATTGCTCCTGACTCCCGCAAGTCAGACAGGCCAGGGCGGCGCTTCGCCTTGTCCGAGTCACGGCTCAACTGCGCCAACGCAATCAGCGGCACGTTCAACTCGCCGGCCAACGCCTTGAGGGCTTGCGACTTGTCCGCCGTCGCCTGCTCTCTGTTGGGGCGGTCCTTGTCGGAGCCCATAAGTTGCAGGTAGTCCACCACGACGAGGTCCAGCCGACCCCAGGCGGTGCGAGCGGCAAGCGCCTCCGCCCTGATCTGCCTCGCCGTGGCGCCGGGGCGATAGACCATGCGGACAGGCTTGTCGCTCAACTCGTCTTGCAGCCTCACCAACCGGTCGACGCAGGCATGGTCGATGTCGCCGGTGCGAATGTTCGACAACGGGATCCTCGCCTCCGAGGCGAACACGCGCTGCATCAACATCTCGCCGTGCATCTCAAGCGACATGAACAGGACCGCCCGCCCCTGCTTCACCGCGTGCATCGCCACGTTCATTCCGAAGGCCGACTTGCCCGTGGACGGTCGGGCACCGATCACCCAAAGCTCGCCGGGGTGGAAGCCTGTCGTCTCGCTGTCGAGGGTGGGCCAAGGCGACGCCAAGCCCGGCACCGGGTTGGGGTTCCGCATCCTCTCTTGAAGCGCGTAGATGCTTTCGACGTACGCCTCGTCAAAGGTCACGGTCGTCTCGGTGATCGACTCCTCAAGGGCCACCGCACGCAACGCATCGGCGGACTCGTCTAGGAACGCGCCGACCCTCCCCTCCTCGATCCCTCCGGCAACCTCCTCCCAGACTCGCTGCCCTGCGACGGCGGCACGACGCAGACGGGCGAGGCGTTGCACCCGCTCGGCGTTCGCCATCCCAAACACCGGACCGAGGCCCAACTCGTACAGGTCTGACAGGTGGCCCACGCCACCCGCCTGCTCCAGCAGGCCGTCAGCGGCCAGTCGGGTGTACACGCCCTCGATCGAGACATCGGCACCGTCCGCACGCTGCGCCTCGATGGCCATGAAGATCGTGCGCTCCTTCTCGGAGTGGAAGTCGGCGCTGTCGAGCGAAGGAACCATCGAATCGATGCACTCGGGATCGTGGAACAGGGCGTGGATGGTGGCCGCCTCCGCGTCCAAGTCCCTGGGCAGTATGCCGGGGGTCTCGCCGTTCATGCCGACACCTCCCCGTCGCGAAGCAACCGAGAGTGCTGCTGGCAATGCACCCGGTGAGGGAAGTCGATTGCGGTCCACTTGCACGCATCGCAGGCGGCGACCGCATCATCGAAGGACGCCCGGGTCATGCCGTTGGCCGTGCCGTTGGTCGGCACCCCCATCTGCTCCTCGTACGAATCGAATTTGGACGGCGAGCACACCGTGGAGGGCACCACGAACTTGGCGAAGTCGCCGCCAGCCCGCTCCTTCCACAGCCACATCACCACCCGCCCAAGCCGACGACGGGCCGCCTCGACGTCGCCCTCCTCCTTGGTCAATCGCACCAGCATGGAGCGCACGGTGGAGGCCGCCTTCTTGGAACGCGTGTCGCCGGTGCGGAGAGACGAGCCCGTGATCTCGTTGAAGCCGGCTAGGACCGCATCGACGTCATCCATCGACACGGAAGGAACAATGAAAGGGGGAGGAGTAGCTACTTCTACTTCTTCTACTACTCCTTCTTCTTCTACTGTAGGTTTCGGAATCCGTTGGTTTCCGTTGGAATCCGTTGGAACCCCATGGAACCCATCGGAATCCTTCTTCTTGCGACTGCGGTCATAGGCCCGCTGCCTCTCGGTTTCATCTTCCAAGAGCGCCTGGATCGCATCGGCCTCCGCCAGAACCTTGGCCTTGACGGTTTCGTCAAAGTCCATCAGTTCGCAGATCATTCGGATGCGCTCGGCGTGGCGCCCGCAGGCAATCATGTCTTGTCGTCTCATGGTTCATTCCTCTGAAAGTGCGCCTGCCCCGGGGGCCCGAAGAATGAAAAGCCTCCGGGGCAGGGCGCGGCGGCCGGGGATCAATCCAGCCTGCACATGGTGATGTATCACATTCTTTCGGTCAAGCCCTTTGCTCGCCACCTACCAGCGGCAACGGCAACACGACCCTTCACCCGCAGGTCCAGCAACGCCTTGTCGGTATCCATAGACCAATGCCACCCGGCGGTGCGGAAGGCACGGCGCAACTCCGTCGTCGTCAACGCGTCACCGGAAAGCACGGCCAGGATCTTGTCCGCTTGGTCAGTCACCGGAGACCCATCAGCGACAGTTGCGCCGTCCGCTTGTCTTGCAGCTTGATGTAGTCGGGATTCAACTCGACGCCGATCCAGTCCCGGCCGAGGTCCTGGGCGACCTGCGCTGTCGTGCCGGATCCCATGAAGGGGTCGAGGACGAGGTCGCCCGGTTTGCTGCCGGCCTGGATCATCGGGGCGACGAGCTTCGGGGGCCAGCAGGCGAAGTGCGCTTCGGCGTAGGGGCGGGTCGGCACGGTCCAGACGGAGCGACGGTTGCGGGTACCCTTTACCGTCACCGAGTCTTTCAGCGCGTTGCCGCTCTTCTCGACGCCGGCCCCGTTGGCCTGCCCTTTCGATAGGGACTTTTCCCCCAGCGTGATCTCCCGGCCGGCGTGGATGGCGGGCTCTGCGATGGCGTCGGCGTCGTAGTAGTAGCGTGCCGACTTCGTCAGAAGGAACACGTACTCATGCGACGTCGTCGGCCGGTCGGTCACGCTCGAGGGCATGGGGTTGGGCTTGTGCCACACGATGTCCGACCGCAGGTACCAGCCGTCGGCCTGTAGGGCGAAGGCGACCCGCCAAGGGATCCCGACTAGATCCTTGGGCTTGAGGCCGGGGGCTCGACGAATCCCCCCATCGTGAAAGCTGCCGACGTTGGTAGACTGCTTCGGCGTGTCGCCGCCGCTCCCGCTTGACCCGTTGTAACTGTCCCCGAGGTTGAGCCATAGCGTCCCGTCGTCCCGTAGCACCCGCCGAACCTCGCGGAATACCTCGACCATCCGGGCGACGTACTCGTCAGGCGTGGACTCAAGCCCGAGTTGACCGGCCTCGCCGTAGTCACGAAGGCCCCAATAGGGCGGCGACGTGGCGCAAGTCTGAACGATCCCCGCCGGTAGCGTGGCGAGTTGCTCGGCGGCGTCACCGACAAGACACACGTTGCGAGGCGGCGTGGTCGTCATCGGACGACAACCTCGGGGGCTTGGCGACAGTCGTGCAGTTGCCAGCCAAGCCACTTGGCGACCTGATCGGCGTGGGCTCCCGTGAGCATCCTCGCCAGAATCTTCGCCGCCCTGACGCGAGCGGGGTCTCCGTCATCTTCGTCGTGGCGAAGGGCGATAAGCATCCTGTCGGCCTCGCATATTACGTCGAACGTCTCCGCTGGGATCTTGTAATCGCGTCCATCTACCCACTTCATGTTCTCTCCTTCTGTCGTGGTCGTCATGGCAACTCCAACGGTCGCAGCACCGGAGGACCATCGCACCAGGGCGTGAACACCAGCACGCAGGACGGGGCCGGCGCTGCCTGCTGCGGCACGCCGTCACGCTCAAACTTCACACGCCCCTTGATCAGCATGACCTCCGACGCCTTCATGGCGTAGTCGTGCCACCAGCGCGTGTCAGTGCGGGCGAAGGTGAGGACCACCACCACCGCACCATCGCGGCTCTCATCGTAGGCTTTCGCCAGCCACTTGCCGATGTCTCGACCATAGGGGGGATTCAGCCACACCACTCGCAACAGCAAGGGGTTGTAGTTCCAGCAACGAGACAGGGCGTCGTCGTCCTTGGTGAAATACTGCTCATGCTTGGCGTTGGCCTCGGACGCAGCCGCATCCAAGTCAAAGTGGAAGCGGTCGTTGAGCACATCGAACAACGCCTGCGGGGTGCCCCACTCGTTGGTGGATCCCGGGGTGGCGTGCGCCGTGCTCGACGTCAGTGCTGGCGCCACAAGGCTCACGGCCACGCCCAGAAGCTCTGCCGTTCCTCGCGCTCCTCTCGGATGGCGTCGCACCGCTCGTCCCACATGCGCTCCTCCTGAAACTGGCGAGCCTCGACCTCTCGCTCTGTCGCACGGCGGGCGTCCTCGGCTTCCTGCGCCTCGCGGCGCTTCTCCTCGTCAGTCATCCTTCCTCCTGGCTTTCGCCTCTCGCATCTGCCGCCGCTGCCGGCGACTCTTACAGAAATCTCCACACGTTTTCGGGCGACGACCCTTGCCGTGGAACCGCTCCGCAGGGATCGGCCCGTCACACTCGATGCACACCCTCTCGTCTCGCCCCGTCCAGGGAGCCACGTCCTCGCCGTCCTCGTCGCACATGCCGCCCTTCATGGCCGCCCGAAGGTGGTCGACGCAGTACATGCCGGGGCACCCACTCCGGCATCGCCTGCCCGTGACCTCCCCGGTGGCGCAAGCGCAACAGTGGATGCCAGGAAAGCCGCCGGCCCCCGAGGCTCCGTTCACGACGACAAGGCTTCCAACAGCGAGTCGGCAGGAATGTCCAGCAGGGTGGCGATGCTGTGAAGCTGCGACCCCGCCGGTTGGTTCCGGTCCTTCTCCCATCGCTCCCATGTGTGCTCTCGCACACCGACAAACGCCGCCGCCTCCGTGAGTGTCAGGTCCGCTGCAACACGGGCCGCTTTCAGTTGGGTTCCGAATGTCATGGCCGCACCGTACAGGCATCGTCAGGCTTGTGCAACAAGGTTGTTGACAGGGGGTTGGGACACGGCTAACGTGCCCGGCGTGGACAGCAACCGTCCCAGCCCTCGCCGGTGTCAGACTTCTGGCGTGCAAGCCGGCGAGGGATTTTTGGATCACCAAGGAGAATGACATGAACCTCGGAGACTTGTCGCGCTTGGCGCGGCATCACGACGCAGACCTCACCATGAAGATGAACGACGAGGGGGTCCTAGACCTCCAGATCGTTCAACCCACCAAGGAACTCCACGACAAGATGCGCGCATACCTGTCCAGCGTCGGCGTGAAGTGGGACGAGGACCCGCACCCGGACGTCAGCGACCGGATCTCCACCGGCCACCGCGAGGGGTTGTGGCGCTGGTGCGGCGAGACAGTCTGCGTCATTTTCGCCGTGTGGGACGAGCCGGCCAAGCGGGAGGCCCGACGTGCCTAGTCTCGACGCCATACTCGGCGGGATCTCGGTCCTCGACGGCGACAACCACGGCCTCCCAGAAAAGGAGGCGAACGAACTCCTCGACCGCTACCTCGCTGACGACCTCCCCGACAAGGTGGACGGCTACGGGCGAGTCATGGCGGAGATGGCGTCCACCGACGCCGTGATCACCGACGAGATCAACCGGCTCAAGGCCCGGCGCACCGCCGTCCGCAACGCCCGCGACCGCATGAAGGAGCGCCTGCTCGCGGCGATGGAGTTTCACGGTCACAAGCGCCTGAACGGTACGATTCACACCGCCACCGTCCAGCGCACCACCCCCACCGTGGAGGTCCACGACGAGTACGCTCTCGCCGCGGAGATGCCCGACCTGATGGTCGACGTGCCCGCCACCAAGAAGCCGAACAAGTCCATGATCGCGAAATACCTAAAACAGGGCGTGGAGATCCCCGGATGCTCCCTCCTTGAAAACACAACCGTGAGGATTCGATGACCGACGAGAACACCCTCGACAGCACGTCACTTTGGAAGGCCCTGGAAACCACCGACCCGGCGGCGACCAAGAGCTTCTCTCGCCCCGGAGGCTTCAAGGGGACAGCCATCGAACCGATGTGGCGCATCAAGCGACTCACCGAGGAGCTTGGCCCCTGCGGCTTTGGCTGGGGCTTTGAGGTCAAGGACGACCGTATCGTCGGAGAGCGGTCGCCCATCCACGTCATCCGTATCCGCTTCTGGTACGACTGGAACGGGCAGCGGTGCGAGTTCGACTCCTACGGCTGCACCCCCGTGCTGGTGAAGCGGCGCGACGGCATGATCCCCAACGAGGACTTCGCCAAGATGTCGTTGACCGATGCCATCGTCACGGCCTCCACGAAGCTGGGCCAGTGCGCGGACGTCTACGAGGGTCGCTTCGACCCGGGTGCTCCGCTGTCGGACAAGTACGGGTCGGCACCGCAGCCCCAGCAGGCCCCCAGGCGCAACGGAGCGCCCACCGTGAACACCGCCGCCCCCCCGCAGGAGGGAATGGCTCACGGGGCCGGTGGGGACGAGCAAACGTGCCCCAAGTGCGGAGACCAGGGACGCACCATGCGTTTCTGGGAGCCCGGCTCTCGCTCCCCCGACTTGGAGTGCGCCACCGGCTGCACCGAGGAGTACAAGGGGCGCACGAACCCCCTCAAGTGGTGGAGCGTGTCGAAGGGCAGCAAGAAGCCCACCCCCCAGAAGGCGGCCTTCGACGCCCAGGCGCCCCAAGGTCACGGCACGTCGCAGGACGAGGACATTCCCTTCTAGTGGGGGACTACACCTGTCCGTACTGCGAAGGGGACGGCCAAGTCTATGGCGTGACCGATTGGGAGACGTGCCCAGAGTGCAAGGGGGAGGGGATGGTCGACACGCCCGACCGCCCCTTCCGAGACCACGACCGGGAGTACGACCAAGAGGTCGACCGGCCAGACCTGTGACCTAGCGGAAGAAAGTCACCCAGAGCAGCGCCAAACAAAGGCCCAGCCCGAAGCCGATGGACCCCTCGACGCCCGTCGGTAAGCCCTGCTCCACGACCACGCACTCGCCCTTCTCGACCATGCGGGCCTTCGCCGCCATCGCCGTGAACGCGTCCCAATCGGTGCAGGCGCAGTCGTTGGTACTCGCCTTCTCGCAGGCGGTCGGCACTACTCGCCGGCGGCCTCACGCAGCGCAGCAGCCTTCTCGGCGGGGCCCAAGTCCTCGACCTCGACCGCCAGGGCCTTCGTCGCCGCCTTGATCTTCGCCTGCGTGCGTTCCTTCCCGACGTCAGCGATACCCTGACCCAGGACGTAGGCGATGATCATCCCGGCGATCTTCGTCGCCTGATCTTCCGACAGGCCAAGGGCGGACCCCGCCGCTACGACGACGGCCCCGATCAAGGTGGCCAGGAATTTACGAGAACCGAAAGCGGACTTCAGTGCGCCAATCATCGTTGAACCCTCTCGATTTTATCCATCAACTTGTCGAAGTGAATCGTCTGCGCGCTCTCGATGCGGGCCGTAGCCTTCTCGACGGTCTCCGTCCGCTGCATCAGGACAGCCACGTCGACCTTGATCTGCGACACCTGGGAAGCCTGCGCCTCCACTCGCTTGAGGTCCGACGCCGAAG
>Ga0080013_1005556_pt1 | contig 11686 bp, 17 predicted proteins | sample ETNvirenome_6_85_FD_69236 | JGI IMG/M metagenome (GOLD analysis project Ga0080013, IMG submission 69236) | Marine viral communities from the Pacific Ocean - ETNP_6_85 (SPADES assembly) (version 2) | ecosystem: Environmental > Aquatic > Marine > Oceanic | place: Pacific Ocean | collected 2013-06-19
TATCGACCTGAGTCACTGTAGTCGATTGCATCGATCCTTGAGTGAACTGAGGCGTAATTGGATTTGCCCTTGCAGCAATTGGGGTTAGCAGGAGCAAAAGTATTAAGCATTTTCTCATACTTTGGTTACCTTTTTGTTATCCACTCCTTCAATCTTAATTGGAGTTTCTATGATTATAGTTTGTGTAGCCCCACTAGTTTTGTCTTTATGTTCTTTCTTCTTGGCTGTATCAATCCCAAAGGTAGCTAAAGCTGAAGTAAAAACGAAAGTTATAAATGTGATATCGTTGTTCTTCTCCTCAGTCATACCAGGCAAAGGTAAGTAATTCAAAGAAATTATGAATCCTGACCAAACTACTACTCCAAGGCGTACAAATGTACCAAGGATCTGAATCTGTTGTTCCTGATCCTCTATTCCACCTTTAATCTTTCCTATAAGACTTTTCTTAGTATCTTCTGTCATTAAGGAAAAGCTCTATAATATTAATATAAACCTAAATACCTATGTTCGGTTGGAAGAAAAATAGAATTGGTGGTTACCAACGAAAGGGTGGATCTAAGAATCCTATAGGCCCTAGAGAAGGTGTTTATCTACCTAAAGGTAAAAGAGGCGATATCATAAAACACGCAGTAAAAACTAAACATCCTGGTATTAAGCATCACACAGGACTAAGTTGGTAGTATAGAGATTATTAGCTTTTAATCATGCAAAGAGAACATCGAGGAACCGTGTATGTTGGGGGTGACTCCCGCATCTCTATGAAGGATGGTTGGAAAGAGAACGAAATTCCTGGTGGTAAGAAAAAACCAGGAGAACCAGTTAAACTACCTCCAAAACCAAAACCAGCTTGAAATTCTCACTCCGTGACGTAGCTACCTACTACTCTGGTCAGCTTCATCAGAAGGAAGCTCTCGACATGATTCAGATGTACATTCCTCTGTCAATCGAGGAAAAGTTTGCCGATATGTGGCGGAGTGGCCCAAAGAATGAAATTCCATCTCACGTCTCTTGGCACGAGCGACTAAGGCAGCTTCTATCGCCTGAAGTTCAGCTTCAAGAGGAGATGGATGTGGAGAGGGTGTATCTTCTATTTGCGGAGCTCCTAATTCAACAAAGTCGAACTGCTGATCCTGAATATGCCGATAGGCTCTTAAGCCTTATAGAAGTTAAGAAGGAGAAAAGAAAGCGGGATTATAACTGGATGGACTAGTATTACTATGAATTAATTTATTCCAATGGTACTTCTAGTTAAACCTATTCTCTTTGTCTTCTTAAAATCTGATGCAGTTAAGCAGTTGATTGTAGACCTGCTTTCAAAGCTTGTTGAGTCTACTGATAACACTATAGACGATGCTGCCGTAGAGTTGATTAAAAAGAACTTATTCCCAAAGAAATAAAATGGCTGATGCACCTGTATGGCCTCCTCATAAATGGCCTCACCCAACACCAGGGCAAGGACCATTACCTAACCCTGATATACCTAAAAAGGTAGCTGATACTGGTATAACCAGAGTAAAATCTAAAAAAGCAAATGTAAAACATGGCTAGAAGAAAATCCGTAGGGATGGCAACTGAGGATGAGTTACAATCTCTCCATCGGTTGGTAGCTACTAAGTTAGTAGATCAACTTAACTCTGAAAACGTTAAGGCTTCTGACCTAGCTAACGCTATTAAGTTCCTTAAAGACCAAGGTATCACTCTTGATAAGAACGGTGATGTCTCTGCTATTGGCGAGATGATCAACGCTCTACCTGAGATTGATATGTCCAAAGTTAAGTCTTATATAAGTGCCTAGTAGTGACCATAAGCAGATCATTAAGGAAGCAATTAACAGCTTCCCTGTTTTTGCTACCCATCTTTGGCACTTCTTAAGACTTCCAAGCCCTACTCCTGTTCAGTACCAACTTGCAGACTATTTGCAGAACGGTCCTAACAGGAGAATTATCATGGCCTATCGAGGATGTGGTAAGAGCTTCCTCACAGCAGGTTACGTACTCTGGAGACTAAGGAAGAACCCAGATACAAAGGTTTTAGTTATATCAGCAGCACAAGACCGTGCAGATGCTTTCAGTGTCTTTTGCCATGACCTACTTAGAAACTGGTTCATGGTCAAGGATCTCTTCCCTAGCGACACTCAGAGGTTCTCTAAAGTTGCTTTTGACGTGTTTGGCTCTAAGCCCGATCAGAGCCCCTCAGTGCGCTCTAGTGGTATTTTTGGACAGATCACTGGGTCTAGGGCTGATCTGATCGTAGCGGACGACGTAGAGACCCCTCAGAGCTGTGAGACGCAGCTTATACGTGACAAGCTTAGAGAAAGTATTAAAGAGTTCGATTCAGTTATCAAACCAGGTGGAGAGATCGTATTTCTAGGAACCCCTCACACCCAGGACAGTATCTACGCCAAACTAGAACTAGTTGGCTATTCTCCTCGAATCTGGCCTGCCCTATATCCTACTGCAGCTAAACTTAAAAATTACTACGGAGAACGCTTAGCTCCTAAAGTCCAATCTGATCTCAATGAAGATAAAACCCTAGCTGGTCACCCCACAGATCCTGGAAGATTCAATTGGGAGGAACTAGAGGCCCGAAAGGAATCAATAGGTAGGTCCACGTTTAACCTCCAGTTCCTTCTTGATATTAGTCTCTCTGATGAAGAGAGATTCCCTCTTAAACTACAAGATTTATGTATCTTTAGACTTCATAGAGAACAAGGCCCTGACAGGGTTATTTGGAGTGCTAATGGTGATAAAGCCCTTGACCTACCTTCAGTGGGTCTTCACGGTGATCTCTTTTACAAACCTGGACAGATCGGGTCTGAATTTATGGAGTACACGGGGGTTGTTCTTGCGATAGACCCTAGCGGGAAGGGTAGTGATGAGCTCGGTTATTCCGTAGTCGCTTACCTTAACGGTAACCTTTTCCTCCTCGCCTCTGGAGGTCTTAGAGGTGGTTACAGCGAAATCAACCTCAAAAAACTTACTCTTATTGCGAAGGAGTACAAGGTTAAGGAAATAATTGTAGAAAGTAACCTTGGCCTCGGTATGTTTAGTGAACTTCTTAAGCGTTACCTTGGAACCATCTATCCATGCAGTATCGAAGAGGTCAGACATACAAAACAAAAAGAAACAAGGATTATTGATACTCTTGAGCCAGTCATGAACCAACACAGGCTCATGGTAGATACCGACATAATCGCTAAGGATATTGCCTCTACTGAGTGCTACCCAAGCGAAACCAGATCTCAATATCAACTCTTTTGGCAAATGACCCGCATTTCCAAAGAGAAGAACTCGATAAGGCACGACGATAGGTTAGACGCTCTTGCGATGGCTGTTCAGTACTTTACTGAAAACATGGCTCTGACAGAGAAAAACGCAATAAAACGTAGAGAGATGGAACAGTGGGAATTAGAAAGAAAGTTTATCCAAGGTGAAGGTGGTCTTAACGTAGGAGTACTTGGTTACGCAAGGACCTTAGAAGACCTTCAGAAGGCTGCTAGCGCTTCCTCAGGTACTGCGAATTGGTTAGACAGTTAGACCGCTGCTAGAATACTTTTATGGCTAGAAACTACCGTAGAGAATACGATAATTATCAAGGTAAGCCCGAACAAAGGGCTAACAGGAGTAGTAGAAATAAAGCCCGTAGAAAGCTCTCTAAGGCTGGTTACTCCTTAAAGGGTAAAGATGTGGATCATAAGGATGGAAACCCCCGTAATAACAGCTCAAGTAATCTTAAAGTGAGTTCTAAGGGCTATAACAGGTCTAAGAAATAGCAAAATATTTTAGTTTTAGATTTTTGAGCACTACTTAATAACGTTCACGTTGTGGAAAACCCCCTCTGGGTGGCCAAAAGCCCTTTATATATAATTAAAGGCCACGTTCTCAATAAGCTTTTGATAGTTCTCTAGGGGCTGACTGAGTTGTGAGTATTTGTACTTATTTTTTTATTTATCCATGACCAAGGCCACAACTAACTCTATTGTTACTGTTCGTTAAGTCTTAGGGCTTGGCTACTGGCTACCTCTCCAATGCTTGGCAGTGTGGTTAGTGAGCAGCAATGCTCTTATCCTTTGAAATCCCTTCCAATGATTACCAAGGCAGATCTAACAAAGCAGCTACTGGCTGAACAAGCAGAGAACGAGCTACTAAGACAGCAATGCTCCAAGCTACTCAAGGACCGTGAACAAGCAGAACAAGAACTGTTCAAGGCTGAATCAGTCCTAAGAGAACTAAAGAGACGCTGGGAGATCCATCAAGTGGAGTTTCCTAGAGCTTGTGTTGATGTCTACTCGGTAGGAGTAAAGACAAGGCAAGTAGTACAACCTGTATTCTCCAAAGCTATGGCAAGCTTGTCACTAGCTAAGGGTTTCACCAAATGAGACTACTTGAAAAGCTGTTCCCTTCTTTACTCATAAGAAGGGCAGCTCGTTACTCTTCACAACTTGAAGAAGATACAGGCTTTAGCTTGAGGGCTAGGCATGGTGAGGAGGGCTGGATGTTCTTTCTGGTTGATCCTCATGGTGACGGTGATGACTCAGACTCTGATTGGTGGTCTGATCTAGATGAGGCTATCTTTGACCTTTCTGACTTTCAAACTCTTTACCATGACTAAATACAACTCAAGCCCTGAAGACCAGCACTTCAAGGCAATAGAGGACCAGTACTACCAAGAGCTGGACACATGGCACTGCTACCAAGTAGCTCTTGAGCAGTACACAGCGGGCAAGCTAGAGTGCAAACCTGAACAACCCTTCTTAGTAATGCTATGAACACTAGTAAAGATTTCTTGGCAGGCCTTGAGATGATCAAGGAAACAGGCAAGCAAGCTAAGTGGTCAGACCATATGATCACTCAACAAATCACCTCGTTTGCTAATGACTGGCAAGCAAGACGACACTCTGACAGTCTCAAACGTACTAACAAAAACTAAATGTCTTCTACCTTCCATCTAACGAAGACCTCAGCTAATAAAAAGCTGGGGTCTTCTGTTGCTGCTAGTACATCTAGCAAGGACACCTGCCCTAGCTTGTGCCCTCATAAACAAGACGGCTCATGTTATGCAATGAAAGGGCCTCAGTCCTGGCATTGGGCAAAAGTCTCAAGCAGTGAGCGTGGTACTAATTGGTGGAGATTCTGCCAGTCAGTACTCGACCTCAAACATAAACAGCTGTTCCGGCTCAATGTCTCAGGTGATCTCCCAACAAATGAGGATGGCTTGATTAATAAGGATCAACTCTCAGCACTTGTACAAGCTTGCGAGCTTCAAGAGTTAAGAGGTTGGACTTATACACATCATCATCTAACCAGTGATGAGAACCTCAAGATTATTGATGATAATAGGTCTAAACACCTAACCATTAATCTATCTTGTGAGGATAAGTACGAGGCGGCTAAGTACCACCAAGCAGAGTTCCAAGTCTCCTTAATAGATGATGACCTCTTTGATCTATTGAGTAATGGCTTTGACGTTAGGCACGGTAGTTCCAACTACTTTGCTTGTCCTGAACAGCATCCAGAAATGGACGGGTTAACCTGCTCAGACTGTAGGATGTGTATCCTTAACGGTCCTAAGAGGCCAATCGTGGTGTTTAAGAAGCATTGAAGGACCGCCGCCGCTCGTGGTGGTTCCTCTTGGTGATGTTCGCACCTGTTATCCTCTCAGTAATAGCCCAACTAATAGCTAGCTCTTAAGCTGGCTATTTTTTTTGTTAGTCTTGGGGTTTATATAAACGAATAATTAAATAGACACCAATCACCATAATCAGCAGTAGTGCAATTGAACTAATCATTGTTGAGAATGAGAATCAGTAGTATAAATACCTATGCCAATGTACTAATTGTCACTAGTACAATTGAACTATCACGTTTTCCTTAGCGAGCAATCTCACCGGAGCTAGGCCACGGGGAGTGAGGGTATTGCCACGGGGAGTGAGGGTTATCATAGGTAGGATATCCTAAAGTGTAATTAGGATTATGAGTCCAGTATGGCAGTAGCAACAGCAAGAGATAAGTTCTATGCACCACTTAAAGAAGTGGCACGTCAGTATTTACCTATGCTTATGGCACGGCTAAAGGTCCTTGAAGATAGATCAATCAACGCGATGGACTTCTTGGATGCAGAGAGTGATACAGAGCACGAGGTTGTGTGGGAGTTGAATGAGACTGAAAGGATCTCCTCAGTAGCGGAAGCGCAGACAGACCTGCACAAAGCAGTATTAGAGGCAGGAACGGCTCAAGCCTTGGTCGGGGCATTTATAGACCTATTACAAGAGGACTACGGAAGGATACGAGATAGCAGATGCTTCTTTGTAGGACCTGATGGTAAGTATATACCACTATATGAAGGCCAAACACCGGACAAATAAGAAAGGCTCCCGATTAAAGGAGCCTTCTTAGTGATTTAATGGTTACGTCTGTAATAGACGACACCACGGTAGACGAGTTTAGTCATCGGTTGAGCCTCTTAACTTCCTAACGCCCGTTCCCTCGTTAGGTTGCCTGCGTCCTATAGAAGGATGAACGTACGCAGAGGCTATCAGATCTGGTAGTCGTTGCTACTAATAGTATACCACTTAGTAATGTGGCACTAGAATTTATACTTAGCCCCGACTTTAGAACCCCAGGTGTTGTCAGTGTCGTCAACAGTAACCATTGATAACTCACCATAGACATCAATCTTCTCGGTAGCAGCTACGCTAAGGCCAGCTTTACCACTGAACTGAGTATCGTTGTCAGAAGTACCGTCAGTATTAACAACTGCGGGTCCTCCTTGAATGTAGTATCCGAGGTTGTCCTTTCCCAGATCCCCTTCGTATCCAAGATGGATATCTGTTGTGGAGCCTGTAAAGTTAGAGCCTGTGTTTGAGCCATTGTATTCAACGTTTGTATAAAGATTACCAGCAAGGGCAGGAGCTGAACCTATACCTAGCAGGGCAGCTAGAGCAATTGCAAACTTCATAGAGTATTTTATATAACAATAAATATATTATAACCTTAAGAGCTTAAGCTAGTGTAACTGGTATCTAGATACTACTACTAAAAACTGCAGCTTTAAAACGCTTAAAGACCTTTCTAACTAGACAGTTTAGAAAGTGGTACATAAGTAATAGCTAGATGTGCGTCTTCCTCTTTAAGGTTTAAAGGTCCTTTCAACTATCACGTCATACACATGGCATCAACAAAAATTAAGATTCAAGGAACTCTTACTGGATGGATTCCGTCACTCATTGAACCACCTACTTGGAAGGGAGACCCTTCTGACTTTAGAATTAAGGTAAGAGTAATAGGTAAAGACGCTAAAGCTTTAGAAGATATTCTTGCTACTAATTACCAAGATCTCTGTGACTGGTATTCAGAGAAGAGTGGTAAGAGGCATTTCTTTGGAGAACCTTGGGAAGTAGATGAGGAAGGTATTACTGTTCGTCTCTGTGCCAAGCCTAAATATAAGGAGTTTCCATTACCAGTAGTGGACACAGACTTAGAGCCTATAGATGAAGACCTTCAATTAAGAGAAGGAACAGTAGTAATAGCAGAAGTAGAGCTTAAGGCTTACTCACCTAACAGTCCTAAAGGTGGCATGAGGTTAAGACCTCTTGCTATTAAGGTCTTAGAAGCTGTTACTGTTGAAGCACAAGACAGTGGAACCTTAAATCTAGAAGAGGTGTTTGGTGCTTCTGATGGATTCAAGCAATCAAAACCAAACGTTAGAAAGAAAGCTGCTAAGGTAACTACCGAAGACGACGACTTCTAAGTAAATGGCCCGACGGTTTCATAAGTATGGACGACGTACTAGAGATGGATACAGGTCGGGTTTTGAATCAGAAGTAGCTCATACTCTCAAAGAACTAGGGGTTTGCTTTGAATACGAAAAACATAAGTATGACTTAGTGATCCCTCGTTCTTACACACCAGATATAGTGTTAGCTAATGGCACTGTGGTAGAGGTTAAAGGCTACTTTGACTCTGATGATCGCCGTCTTATGAGAGTCTTTAAGGAACAACACCCTGATGTAGACATTAGGATGTGTTTCCAAAACCCACACCAAAAGTTGAGTAAGACAGCCAAAATGACTTACGCAATGTGGTGTGATAAACACAATATTCCCTGGTGCAGGGGCCCTAGATTGCCACGCCGTTGGACTCTGTTATAGTTCAGGTGGTAATTGGAAGGGTTACCCAAAAAGGCTCCAGGGAGATCCCCACCTGGAGCTTTTTTAATGGGTGTAATTCACGGGCCATGCCCCAAGTGTGGCAGCAAAGACAACTTAGCTATCTATGACGATGGTCATGCCCACTGCTTTGGCATGGGATGTAACTATCACACTTCCACTGACCCTTCCTTCCAACCTCCTATGACTACAACAACTACAAAAGAAATTGAAACTATTGTTGGAGAATACGTAGATATACCTAGCCGTGGCCTTAAGGCTGCTGTTTGTCAGAAAGCTACTTACTTCAAAGCTACACATGGAGGTGAACCTGCTTTCTTCTGTCCTATCTATGACAACAACAGAGTTCTTACTGGCTATAAGATTAGAAAGAAGGGTAAGAACTTCCTACAAATAGGCTCTAACCCTGATAACACCTTCTTATTCCAACATATGTGGGGTAAGAATAATAAGCTGCTTGTAATTTTTGAGGGTGAGAAGGATGCACTCTCTTATATGCAAGTTAGGCCAGGTTGGCCTGCAATTAGTTTGCCTAATGGTTGTGAATCAGGCTCAAAAACCTTAAAAGCACAGTTAGGTAACTTACCTTATGAAACTATTATTCTTTGCTATGACGGGGATACTCAAGGACAGAAGGCAGCTCAAAGAGATATACAACTACTACCACCACGAGTAGGAAAGATAGGAATTATTGAGGGTTATAAGGATGCTAATGAGGCACTCCAAGCTGGGGATTTTAAGGCTATTACCAATATGGTGTTCAATGCTAAGGAGTATGAGCCTGATGGTATTGTTTGTGCTGACAAGTTAAGAGAGGAAGTTAAGAAAGATCCTCAAATAGATAGTGCTAGCTATGGCTACCCATTCTTAGATGAGAAGACTAAAGGCTTAAGAAAACGTGAACTCGTCTGTGTCACTGCGGGAACTGGGCAGGGTAAGAGCACCTTAGTTCGAGAGGTTGTATATAATCTTGTCTTTGAGCAGGGTTATAAGGTTGTCACCATTAATCTTGAGGAAAGCAATATCAGAACTGCTAGAGCACTAGTAGGTATCAATCTTAACCATCCACTACACATTGATAAAGGAGACTTTACTGATGAACAAATCGACGACGCATTCCAGGCAACCTTGGGACAGGGGAATCTTTTCCTCTACGATCATTTTGGCTCCCTTGACCCTGATGTACTTCTTAATCGGATCAGGTACAGTGTTATCTCTTTGGGCTGTGATTACGTTATCCTCGATCATTTATCGATCTTGGTCAGCGGTATGGAGCAAGCCCAGGACGAACGTAGAGCTATAGATTATACAATGACTAAGCTTCGTTCTTTAGTAGAAGAAACTGGCTGTGGAATGATATTAGTCAGTCACCTAAGGAGGCCGCAAGGGACTAAAGGGTATGAAGATGGTCAACAAACAAGTCTTTCTGGCCTTCGCGGTAGTGCAGCTATCAGTCAGCTCAGCGACATTTGTATTGGCCTTGAGCGCGACCAACAAGCTACCGACAATAGTGAATGTAGAGTCCGTGTACTTAAGAACAGATTTACTGGATGGCTTGGAGTAGCAGGAAGTGTGAAGTATTACGAAAAAACTGGCAGAATGTTACCGCTAGATGATAAAGCCGTAACGACTGATGACCTTATTGAATCCGATTTTTGATGTTCATCTTAGAAAGATAAACAAACTTAAAGTATCTGCCTTTGCTGCCTCTGAAAAAGCGAGGCGACTCCTTTCCTCATTCTTTAAGAACAATGACTACGTGCACTCCTTTAACGAACCTAGACTCAAGGAACTACTTAAGTACTGTTACTCGAAAGGTCTCAAAGTCCATGTTGACGACAGTCTTCGACATAGAGACAAACGCTCTGAAGATTGACGACATCACTAAGATCCATTGCTGTGCTTTAAACAGTGGAGAGGGTACTGTTTTATACACTGATCCTGATCAATGGTTACCAATCTTAGAGAATTCAGACTTCATAGTGGGCCATAACATCATCCAGTATGACCTTGTAGCTATTAAGCATTTATACCCAAAGTTCAATCCTAAAGGAGGGTTTATAGATACCTTGATCCTCGCTCGAATGTTGAGGTCAAACATATTAGACATTGATTTTAAGAAGAAGTGGAAGGATATGCCTATTCAAATGTATGGTCGTCATTCGCTTGAGGCTTATGGCTATCGACTACGCCTTAACAAGAAACACGCAGATTTAAATGATTTCTCTGTGCTTTCTAAAGAATTAGAGGAGAGATGTAAATGTGATGTTGACGTTACCTGTAAACTTTGGGACAGGCTGCAGCCTGAGGCCAATGCAATTCCCTATGCAGTGGACCTTGAGATGAGGTTTGCCACCTTAATCTCCAAACAAGAGCGATCTGGTTTTGCCTTTGACGTTAAGGGAGCGTTGGAGTTAGAAGCCATGATCGTTGAAAAACTGAATACTCTCGATGAAAGATTGAGACGGCGGTTCCCTTTCATTGACGGAGGTATCTTCACTCCTAAGCGTGATAATCAAACCCGTGGGTACATAGCTTCATCACCTATGTGTCGATTAACTCCGCTTAATCCAAACTCACGAGATCACATAGCTTGGGTTTTAAAGAATCATCTGAAATGGAATGCAGAAGTCTTCACTGATACTGGTAAAGCCAAGATCGATGAGACGATTCTTAAGGAGATCCCTGGAGCTGAAGACTTTGTGTCTTTCTTAACGCTCCAAAAACGACTAAGTCAATTAAGTACAGGCAACAGTGCTTGGTTGAAGTTAGTCAGTAAAGATAATCGTATTCACGGCAGCGTGATTACGGTTGGATGTGCTACAGCCAGAGCCAGTCACGTCCACCCCAATACGGCCCAAATTCCTGCTGTTAGGTCTTATTTGGGTACGGAGTGCCGGACTCTCTTTGGACCTAACGTTCTACCTTTGTTCATCCCAAAGGGACGGTTAAGTAAGAGAGGTTCTAGGGTAGAGGACCTCACCAAAGAGGTTGGATGTGACTTATCTGGTATCGAGGCGAGAGCACTTGCTCATTACTTGTGGCCCTTTGATGGGGGTTCTTTTGCACGAGAGGTCATCGAGGGCGACGTACACTCTTCCAATCAAAAGGCCGCAGGTTTGCCAACTAGAGATGATGCGAAAACTTTCTTTTATGCCCTTATCTATGGGGCAGGTTCAGAAAAACTAGGTAAAATTACTCAGCAAGATGGTAAGAAACTAAAGAAAAGGTATTACAAAAATATGCCAGCTTTAGCTGAGCTTACTAAAAGGGTAACAACTAAAGCTGAGAAGGATGGATTTGTTAAAGCTATTGATGGTAGATCTATTATTATAAGATCACCTCACTCCGCCTTAAACTTTTTACTTCAAAGTTGTGGTGCAATTATAAGTAAGCTTTGGTATAACATTTGCTACGAGGAATTAATTAAGGCAGGTTATAAATATGGAAGTGATTGGAGTTTCTTAGCGCACGTACATGATGAGATCCAGTTTGCTGCTCAAGCTCCTATTGCTGAAG
>Ga0080013_1005558_pt1 | contig 11682 bp, 21 predicted proteins | sample ETNvirenome_6_85_FD_69236 | JGI IMG/M metagenome (GOLD analysis project Ga0080013, IMG submission 69236) | Marine viral communities from the Pacific Ocean - ETNP_6_85 (SPADES assembly) (version 2) | ecosystem: Environmental > Aquatic > Marine > Oceanic | place: Pacific Ocean | collected 2013-06-19
GTTATCTAGATAAAGAAGTAGCATTAAAAATGCTTAATGATATGTCATTTGAGGTAGGTGCTATGAGCGATAATGAATCGCTCAAATCTTCTATAGAGATGGTGCGAGGATTTTTAGAATGAGCGACAAAAAAGATCAATTCGATAACATCTGGGATAAAGATAATCGGATGAAACAAAAAATACTGGCGTGGCTCGCAGTAAGAAAAATAGAGAGAACATATGAGAATGCGCTTGCGTATTGGATGGGTAATATAAAGCCCTTCAAAGACCCTCGACAGGGGGAAACCATACACTTAAATACCAAAACAGATTGGCGTATGGTCAACAGAATCAGGCGATGGGGAACCAATGGCGAAAAGAAAGGAAAACGAAAAGGAAGAAATAATGTCTCACACCGAGTTTCGGGACACAATCGACGGAAGAACTGAAGACCTCACCGGCAATTGGTGGCCCTTCGTGGAAAATGTCAATGACATTCTAGATAGGATGGTGCAACTCGAACAAAAAATGGATGATTATGATAATAGAATTGGAGAAGCTTACGGATTAGGACGAACTATATCTAAATCATTACACAAACTTGGGTTTTATGATAAGGACTTACGCCTTATATGGAAATCAGTGAAACTAATGAATGGAGTGTTGGAAGATGCAGAAAAAGCAAGAACAGACGATGAATGAAAAGGAACGAGAGCAAGCCGCGTCAGCTATTGGCGAACTTACTAGACAAGTTCTAGATGTAAACACGGAGAACAACCGACTACGCGCAGAAAATAAGCATATATTGCGTATGGGGGTAGTATGCCTGGAAATACTTCCTGTCGGTGGTATGAACTGTGAAAAATTATTTAGTGAGTTCACGCTGTTTGCAGAAAAGTTACACTCAATGCACGGTGATGAGCATCTAAAAGCTACCTTTGTGCAAGAATCGTCAACAGGAATGCACGATGAGATCGTTCCGGAGATGTTTGGTTAATGCGTGGATTTAGACCTAATGCAATTTTAGGTAGCTGCACATTTTGTAAATATACAGTGCGCGAAGGAGAGGACCGATTTGCTGGTAAATATTCTAAGGTAACATACGGTCGTTGGATATGCGGCAACTGTTTAGTAGGAATGTCTGATTCTGTCACGGATGCTTTGAAAGGTTATGAAAGTGGAGCAGCAGAAAGAGCTAAAGTGTTAAAAGAAGTGGGCTATAAAATTGATAAAAAGACAGGTAAATTAATGAAGGTGAAGAGTAAGTGACAGGTTTTATATACCTGTATCACATAGCTAAGCTAAGGAGGTATAACTATGCCCAAAAAAGAAAACAGTGAACTAGAACTGATGTGCGGTCTATTCCGCAACGAAGCCAAAAGCGGTAGTACATACTACAGCGGTAAGCACCCGAAGACAGGTGAAGAATATGTAATGTTCAAAAACACCTACTACGAAGAGGGAGACAACAAACCCTACTTCCGTCTGATGAAGCGTGGAACGGCTGGAAAGGAAGACTAGAAGAGAAGTGAACACCGACCACAGCGAGTGGATTAAGTCTCAGCAAAGCGCGAGAGTCTGGTTAGAAGACTCAATGACCGCTGAGGCGCAATTTGCTTTCATCAGCCCATTGCACCGATTGCAGCATTGGATTAGCTCAAAGCGAAAGCGAGTTCAATGCTATCAGCAAAAAGGAAAGGAGTGCATTTATTGTAAAAACGGGCTAAGGCAACAACACGACTTTACTTATGGTATATTTATAGAAAAGGGAAATGAAACCGTTTTTTATCTTAGCGCTAATTTGTCTACTCATTCTTACTTTCAACATACTTTTTCAAAACTTTTGGATAGTAATGTTAATCCTTGTGATGTTTTATTCACTTTTGAGCGAAAGAAAATCCCCACCCCGTCGGGGGGGAAAGCCAATGGTTACGCCCTAGAACAAATAAAAAAGGAAGTATTTGTGGCTGAAGTTTTCCGACCATCGCTCGATAGCAACTTTCAAAACCAAGTAAAGAATTTTAAATGGATTGTACCAGAAGAAGTGGTGCGTCATATAGCAGACCTCGAAGGGAAACCCTTTACACTTATAGATTTCTTTTTAGCTATTAAAAAGAAAATGCCTAAATTAAAAGATAAGACTGCTAAGAAATACGCAGTCGCACTAATCGAAAATGGGATTGTAGATTTGCGCAAAGCGAGGATTTATAGAGAATGAGCCGCTTTGAATTAACAGACTTAGTTCGTTATTTTCACAACGTGCGTAATGATAAGGGACAACTTGTGCCTATCATTGGAGAAGATAAGTTGGCTGTTACTGCAGCACTTGCTTATCTATTAGAAGATACTAATTTCCTGATTAATGCTTATAGTGGAACAGGAAAGACGGTGATAATGAATGCGGTTTTTGGTTTACTCGACGGTACAGGTATTCAATATGAAGTTATTGAGCAAATGTCCGAGACCGCAATGTGGTATGACACCGATAGAATAAATGAATGCCGTTTTGTAGCAATTCCTGAAGCACAAAAGGCGCCTGAAAGTATTATTGAAATACTAAAGACTTGGGCTGACGACCGACCAGCAGAGCGCAGACGCACTGATGTTACAATAAATGATATTCGTGTACAACAGCTCCATCCCAAATTTGTTTTTATGTGCAAAGCAGTAGAAAATAAACGTGGAGAAGCTTACCTCGACGCTGAATTAGAGCGTCGTTATATGATTACTCACACTAACCCTACAGTTAAGCAAACTAAAGATGTATTACGATATAAATTAAAGCAAGCTTCACAGCCTGTAGAAGATCTTGAAGATATGTCCGAAGAAGAAATCCAGGCCCTTCGAGAGCACTTCCGTGATTGTATAATCCGAAGAGATGATGCTCGCGCAATTAAGATAAGAAATCCTTGCGCTCCTTTCCTATTTGATTTAATTCCTAATATTTTCCCTATAGCTCGTAGTAAGATACATTATCTGCTCAGGCTAATTAAGGGAGTAGCGCGTTTTTTCCCTGATGAAATACTCACTATACAAAAAGATGAGCATATTTATGGATTAGTAACCCCTAAACACAATTGGTTAGCTATACAAATCTATATAGATTCCTTTGTGACTGAATGTTTACAAATGCCTGCGCACGGTACAGATATATTGCATCTTATTCCTGACAGTGAAATAGATCAATTTGGACTTGTAACAACCGAAACAATTAAGATGGGCCGACGGGAAATACAACAAGCTGCGCGCCAAGCTGGTTTACCTTTTGCTCAGAAAAACATCAACCCTTTACTTAGTTCTCTAACAATGTTGGGATTCTTAGAAATGGAAGAAGAAGGTAATAAACAATTCTTCTTCAAATCACCGCTTGTAAGAGAACCAAGCACTAAAGTTGATTGGAATATACTAGTGGAACAAACTAAAAAACTTGTAAGGGATACGTGGCCCGCAGAGGTAGCTAACGAATACATAGACCGTTATTGTACAGAAACTGAAGTAATAAATCCCTTTACGCACGAAAAGACTATACTAGGGCAAGACGCTCCTTTAGTCCCTGAAAAAAAGGGGGGTGATGATTATGGGTCGTGGCTCGAATGAAGAACCATCCCCCGTCACAAGGGTAAAAATGCCTTACAAACCCCGCGATGAAATGCTTGCAGTAGTGCGCGAAATGTCAGGAGGGTCAAGGCTCAAAGCTCTATGTGAAGATGGAAAGACGCGTATGATTAGAATACGCGGACGCTTAAAAAAGAAAATGTGGGTGCGCCCCTTAGATTATATTATCATTAGAAAGTGGACGGTTCAAGCAGACCGCAAAGCGGACCTGATATATAGATATACTAAATCGGAACTTAATTTTCTGCTACGTAAAGGTTTAATACCGGAAATACTTCAAGGTGTACGATGAAAGTTCCGTTGATTGGGATAGCAGGCCCGAATACCATAAATAGAAATACCAATGAACAGCAAGTTATTATTTGGAGCCGAGGGGAAAAACTAATTAAGCGCTCCCCACGCACACACCATTATTATAAAGAATCCAAAGAAGGCAAAGAATATCAAGTTCTAGGCTCAGACCATAAAAAGAAATATGAGAAAATAAAAGTTGCTAATTGTGGTGCTTTAAATGAATTTGAAATGGGCCCCCGTTGTTTCTTAGACGGCGTTACGAAAAATGAATCTGAGCGTATATGTATTGAGCACCCTGAATTTTTTGGTAGGTTCTTTGATTCAGAAGGACCGCGCACTTTAGGATTTGATATTGAAACTTACACACCCGATAGTACATTCCCCTTCGGTGAAAAGTATCCTATCGTTACTATTGGGGTTGCCACCAACGACGGAACGGCTAAAGCTTTTACTTGGGATGGAGAAAGCGATGAGCAATGCCTTAAAGACTTTTTTAACTTCGTCAAAGAATACGACCCCGATATTATCTACGGTTATAATGTGATAGGTTATGACATTCCTCAAGTTGAATTTAGAGCTAACCTTCATAAGCTGAATATGGCTGAATATTTTAACCGCGAAGGGCGCAAAAACAAATTGAAAATTGAGATGGGCCTAAAGAAAAACATAGTTCGTTGTTGGGGGCGTATAATAGTTGATGTACTTAACTTCACCCGACGAGATTATGCTTTATCAGGCATCGCTAAAGGTCTCAAAAATGTAGCACAGTTTTATGGGCAAGACCCTAAAGAATTAGATTTTCGAACGAAGAATATTCTAGACTACGATATAGAAATAGTAGAAGAATATGTAATAAGTGATTGTAAAGTTACTGAGTTCTTGTTTAATCATTACTTTCAGCAGCATCTCTTTGTTGCTGAAGTGCTTAAAGTGCCGTTAGAAATGTACTTAAATGGCCCAGATTCCTTTATCACCAAAATACTGCAAGGGCGCTCATTATATAAACAAGGCATTCTTACACTTAATAAAAACAAAGATCGACATCCTGATATTCAAAGCTTCCAAGCTGCGCATATAGATTTATACAAGCCTGGATTTCACCGTGAAAACTTTAAGGTGGATTTCAAATCAATGTATCCGAGCATAGCGATGGCCCTTAATTTAGGCCCTGATACTACTCAAATTATCGCAATGGAAGAGTATGATATTAAAAAATTCGGAAGTACAATAGAAAACGAGCACGCAATACTGACTATTCCTGACAATGTTATCAAGAAGAACATCATCATAAAAATAGCTCAAGATAGAAAATCTAGTCTCTATACAATGAGCAAGCAATTTAAAGAAATGCGTGAACCTTTCAAAAGGCTGGACACACAGGAAGCAAAGAGTCGCTCGAATGCTTTGAAAATAATGGTCAATACATTCTATGGCTCTAATACTAATCCTTATATGACTTATGGAGATTTATCGGTTGGTATAGCAATTACTGGAGTTGCTCGCTGGCTCATTATGGGAGCGCGCAAATTAATTACTCTGAAAAATGGTGATGTAGTGGTCTATATACACACTGATGGAGTTAATACTTCTACTGATATTGATGTAGATTGGCTTAACACTGAATTACAAAAGGCGATGGGTACAGTATTTCCTTTCAGTGAAAAGCGCTGGATTGAAGTAGAAAAAGACACATTTAGGGAAGGCTTCTGGATACAGATTGGAAATTATGTATTGCGCAAAGAAGATGGTAGTTTGATTAAACACGGTTCTACTTTCAAATCTAAGAGTCGTTCTACTTTTTATAAGAAAGTCCTAAACAAACTTATAGATGCTCGATTAGATAATGTTGTTACTACTGAATTTATTGATGATTTATACGACTTTAAGAATTATGAACTCGATGACTTTGTGCAAATGCGAACAATGAATAAAGAAATAAATGACTATAAGACAGAAAATGACCTTATAATGCAGCTCGCGCGCGAAGCACAGAAGATTAATATGACCATAGCACCGGGCACAACTTTTAGCTTTTTTAAGACTAACGACGGTTATAAATTGAGCCAACAAGTAGATACAATAGATGACATCGATATTAAATATCACTGGGATATCATCAGTTCACTCTTGCAGAAATTCGGCTTGAGCAATTATATGAGACGAAAACCCCCGATTACAACTGTAGATACTAAGCAGAGACAACTGCTGGATTTTATTTAGGAGGAAAAATGGGACTACCGCACGCAAAATGGCAAGACAAACTAAAAAAAGTAAACGCATCTCCTGTATGCGAAGATTGTGGAACAATAATGTTCCAACGAGGAATTGATTTAGATTTCGGTAAGAAAATGATAGGGTGGGCGTGCCCTAAATGTCATACCACAAAATGGGATGAGATAAATGAAACTAAGTGAATTTTTATTTAATAAACTAATGGATGAAGTCCAACCACCGCCAGCTAATATGGTGAAAACCCTTGGTCGCGTTATCGGCGGCTTTCCTCGCGTCCCAACATCAAAAGAAATAGAAGAATGGATAGTCGAATGGTATATGAGCGAATTTAGTGAATTGGGGAGTGAAAAAACGCATATTCCTCGCGCCCCTCCGTCGTGGTTAGCAAATTGGAGGAAGAATGAATGAAAAAAGTAGGAAATTAGATTGCGTTTGTTGTGAGGAAAACCATATATATACTACGGATAAATGGTTTCAAACGTATATTTGTGATGATTGCTATGAAAAGAAAAATCACCCCGAAGGGAGGAAAGAATGAATAAAAGAGGATGGACTTGTGGTGCTTTTGATGTGCTCCATCCGGGGCATATTGAACTGTTCAAAGATGCTAAAAGTAAATGCGATTATTTGATGGTAGGATTGCAGGTAGACCCATCTGTTGATCGTCCTTATAAACACAAACCCATTCAATCGGTAGAAGAAAGGTTTATTATGCTTGAGTCAATAAAATATGTTGATGAAATAATTATTTATCGTACTGAGAAAGAATTAATAGAAATTCTGAGCATTCAAAAACCTGATATAAGAATTAACGGGTCTGATTGGACAAATAAAAAATTTACGGGACACAATTTAGACATTCCCCACCACTTTCATCAGCGTAACCATAGCTGGTCAACAACAAATATAAGAGAGAGGATATATGAAGAAGAAAAGAAACTTAGGAACACCCAGTAAGAAAGTAGATATTAGCGAAGATTTAAAATGGGGTTTAAAAGAAGAACCTAAAGTAATGAGAGCGCTCGAAACTATTTTTCCCAATTGGCCGCCTTTCAAAAAGCTTGGTAAATACGACCATTTCGATTTTTGCTCGTGGACTGAGGATTGCTGCTGCTTTGTAGAAATTAAATCTAGGCGCAATACACACGACGCTTACGAAGAGACTATCATCCCTTCTAAAAAAGTGCGCAAAGCTTTACGCTTGATAAATCTAGGTCATAAAGCAGTGTTAGCTATTAAATTTACTGATGGTATATTTTATGTTGATTTGGAAAATGCGATAATACGCTTTGGTTTTAATGCGCGCACTAACCGCGGAGCAGTGGAGTTAAATCATTATGCATTTATTCCCGTTCATCAGTTTGAGCGAATCGCATAACCTTTATATATAAACAAGAAGTCTTATTACTTAGCTCACAGAAAAATCTGATGAGGTGTGAAATGAATGAAGAAAATGTAGGCGCCGTAACTCTCTATTATAAGGGTCAGGAAGTAAAAGTAGTGTGGCGAGAAGATGGAAAAACTAAGCTCGGAAGAGGGCAAATAGTAAACGATGACGAACAGTTTATATATCTCAAAGGTGAGAAGGGTTCGCTCGTAGTTAATCGAAAAGAAATTGTTGTCATAAAAGGCAGTAAAAGTAACGAAAAGTAAAAGGAAAAAAAATGAAGATAATGCCAGTAAGTGATTCACCGTGGGCCCCTACGGGGTTTGGGACTAACACACGTTGTATAGCTAGTATTTTTGCAGCAGAAGGACACGAGGTAGGCTATGCGGGATGTCAAAATCAAAAACACGACCCCGAATGGGAAACTCCGTGGCCTCTCGGCCAAGAAGAAATGAAAGTAAAAATGGAATTGTTGCCCCTAATGCATCCGGGCCAAGAAAAATTTGGGGAAAAATCTTTTCCGCAGTGGCTTGAAAACTTCAAGCCGGACTTAGTTTTTACACATTTAGATATTCAAATGTTTGCGTATATGACGGAGGCAAAAAAACCCAAAGGTGTGAATCTCCCTTTACTTAATGATAAAGAAAAGAAAATGTCGGTGAGAGAATTTCAAAGTTTAGCTAAAAAAGCTTACCGAATGGCTTCTAAATCTAGATTTAAATTAGCTTCTATTATTCCCATAGATGGTCAACCCTCAATTCCTGCTTGGGAAGCAACATTGGCGGCAGTAGATTACCCTATTGCGATGTCAGAATATGGGAAAACAGTAATGGGTGTAGATTTTCCAGCGTGGAACGGAAATAAAAATGTAGTTACAATCCCTCACGGCGTAGATTGTAATTTTTTCAAACCTAAAATAGTTCCTAAGCCCAATCCTGATACTTTTATTATAGGGTGTGTAGCTAGAAATCAGCACCGGAAAAACATTCCGCGCTTACTACGTTCTTTCAAGATGTTTGTGGAAGACAATGACCTTGGACCCGACGATGTAAAACTATTACTACATATGGACTGGATGGACCATATGGGATGGAACATTGAATATATGACAAGCGCGCACGTTATGGATATTGCGGACTATATGATGCCTCCTACAATGGGTAATCTGGAACAAGGACAACACCCTGATGATGCTGCTATGGTAGATATTTATAATTTAATGGATATTCACGCGTTACCGACGGGAGGAGAAGGGTTTGGTATACCAACCGTTGAAGCAATGGCGTGTGGCGCCCCTAATGTAATTTGTAATTATACTACAAGCTACGAACTAGTAGGAGCTGATAAACCAGAATGCCCCGATGAAATGTTATTACCTCACGGTCGTGATGGTGGGGGTGAAATGATTATTTCAGATAGAGGTATTTTAGTTCCTTATAAAGATTTAATGTGGGACACCCCTATTAGAGCAGCTCCTATGCGTGCTTTGTGGGATGAAAACGAAGCAGCCAAGGCCTTTAAATATTATTATGATGACAGAGAGGCTCTTAAAAAGGCCTCTAAAGCAGCACGCCAATATGCACAAAAACACTATGATTGGAGCGTTATTGGGGACCAATGGAAAAATTGGATAAAGGGGGTTAAACTATGAATTTAGTATTTGATTTAGACGGAGTTATTTGTGTGCCCCCCACTGAATTAATTGACCACCAATATACACTTTATGATCATTGTCTTCCATTAGTAAATGTAACTGAATTTATGCAATGGTTAAAAAAGGAAAATCATCACATTACAATATGGTGTTCTCGGTCTAATGATTTAGGGGTTAAACTAGCAACAGAAAGGTGGTTGGAGGTGAACCAAATTCCTTATGACCGATTACTTTTTGACCGTCCTCTCGAACCTGTTTTTGTGATGGATACTCCCCCTAACGCTAAATATTATACGGGCATTGCAGATAATGGAGTAGTTGCGATGTTATTCTCAGAGTGGATTGAAGAGGTAAATACCAATGCTCGGAGATAATGGACCCCTAGTGCGCGTTAAATGGCTTGATGCAGTAAATGAAAGAGGGGCCAACAAAGTAAATGTTGAAGACCCTAGCGAACATCTTTCATACTGTGAGACAGTAGGGGAAATGACTACCTCGGACCCGACAGCAACTGTAATAACTTATCACTACACTGATTGTGATGGCGTAGATTTTATATGCCTCCCTACTGGTTGGATAGTTGAAATACAGGAACTAGAATGGAAAGACAAAGATTAGCATTCCGTGAATTTGGTATACCAGCCCGTATTGCTACGTTCAATAGCAAAGAAAGTGGTAACGAGCTTATAGAAGAGTGGATGGGGCGCAAAAATTGTTATGTAAGTGTATACGCCTTTGAAGAAATGAATGAAGAACACGCGATTAATTATGATAGTGCTATTATTGAAACTATTTGGTTTGATTTCGATGATGATGAAAATGTAGATAATTGTTTAAAAGATGTGCGCAAACTTTATGAAGAATTTTGTATTCCTAAAAATCTCGTACCCCGTATCTATTATACTGGAGGACGCGGATTTCAACTAAATATCGACTTCGAATATTTACCTCTTCCTACCCACATAAAACGAGACGCCATCCGTGATTTTTTAACTCATCTGAAAACCAAATATAAACTAAAGACACTTGACCAGCACTGTATTAATAATAGCATCATATGTTTACGCAGAATGGTCAATACTCCTTATATTAACAAACGAACTAACCAAAAAAATGGTCGTTACTGCATACAGCTAGAAGTAGAAGAAATGTTAGAATATACAATGGAAGAAATAGAAAAATTATCTGAATGGCCCCGCACTCGTTCTTTTAATATAGATAGAGAAAAAAACGAAGGGGCAGCTAAAGGATTATTACAATATGTATGCAATGCATTAGATATTAAATTTACCACCACCAATAGCATTTCTTATTTATTAGATGCAATAAATGAAAATGATGGGTCGCTTAAAAATTATCCTGAAAAAACTACTGGATATGTTTATCCTGTGCGTTTTTGTATAAAAAAAGCTATTCGGCGCGGGATAGAAAGGGGTACTAATGATCATATGAGTAATACTGCTATTGCTGCAGAATTGATTAATGCTGCTTGGAAAGATGAAGATATTGCTTTTGTTTTTAGTTCCATTTATGACGGAGAGTCAGGTAATAAATGGGGTTGGTATAAAGATAATGGTGATGTTGGCTTTCAAATTAACAACCTCAGAGCGAAAGCTATAAATAGATTTAGCAAGAATAGATTAATGCAGTATAAGATTTGTAAAGACAGATTTTGTGCGTGCTGAAATTAGGTGAAATGATGGAAACGAATCAAGAAATGTCAGATAACCTTAATTGGTTAACAACGCAAAATAGGAACCTGCTTAACAGGATTCAACAACTGGAGGCGATTTTAAATGCTGTTCAAGAGCAAAGCCCAGAAGCGCTTTCTTTTCTCCAAGAAGCCCCAATTAGCCCGCAAATGGGCGAAGAAGTACGGGACGGGGAAGAACTTACCGAAGAGGGTGAAGAAGAAAAAGAAGAGGACGAAGCGTAGTAAAAAGAGGAATGGAAAAAACAGCTTTAATAGGAGAGGTATACGAAACTATCTCAGGAAGTACATAATATGGCTAAAAACAAAAAAGAAGATAATGAAGAAAAAGAAGTAATTGTTGAGGAACCCGAAATGGAACCTGAACCTGAGCCGGAACCTGAACCGGAACCAGAACCAGTACCCAAATCTAAACCTCAAGCTCCAACGTGGGGCGTTTAATGGCGCGTACACCTACAGGAATAACGGGTGTAACTGAAAGCGCAGGTTTCTTAACTTCAGTATCAGCAGCTAACGGAAATAGAATTCTTGTAGATTATAAATGAATGTTTGGATGAGTATTACAGAAAGAAATTTAATATCCAAATATCTTCATTGCGACAAAGTAATGTTAGAGTGGGGTAGTGGCGGAAGCACTCTTTTTTTTAGTAAATATGTGAAAAAATATATAAGTATTGAGCACGATGAAGAATGGTTCAACAAAACTCAAAGTTCTAAAGCTGAACTACATCTAGTAAAAAATAATATGCCACGCACAGAACCAACACAACCAGAAGAATTTCGTGATTATATAGATTATGTAGATGAA
>Ga0080013_1005559_pt1 | contig 11680 bp, 21 predicted proteins | sample ETNvirenome_6_85_FD_69236 | JGI IMG/M metagenome (GOLD analysis project Ga0080013, IMG submission 69236) | Marine viral communities from the Pacific Ocean - ETNP_6_85 (SPADES assembly) (version 2) | ecosystem: Environmental > Aquatic > Marine > Oceanic | place: Pacific Ocean | collected 2013-06-19
TGGATCAAATCCTTGAACATCGCCCATTCAATACTATTGAAGAATTATTATTTAACGAAGAAATAAGTTATTCTAAACTTAATAAAAAGTCGTTGGATGTTTTGGTCCGATCAGGTGCTTGCGATTCTATTGTTGATGAAAGATTTAAGCACTGTAAGCACTTGTGGTTATCAATTATTGATAATCGGCCAAAGAATAAGAAAAAGTTAGATGAAAACATTAATAAATATTTGGGTGAGTCTGATTTTACTGAAGGTGAAAAGATTGAAAATGTTGTAAACCTCACAGGTATCTTTCCCTTTGAATTGGTCTTAGACAAAAAGGTTAAAGAAAGATTAGATTACTTAAAGGTTCCACCGATTGCAGAATACGATCAAGATTTACAACTGTGTTGGTTTATTCCTCGGGAAATTATACCAAAGAAAACCAGAAACGGTAAAACCTTTTGGATCATTAATGCAATTGATGAAACGTGTCAAACAACTAACATTAAGTGTTGGAACGTGAGGCCGAACGAACAAGTTCACTTGAATAGACCTTACGTGAGTAAGCTGGAACATGATCCTCAATGGGGGTTTTCCACACGTTCTATTAAATGGAACTTTAAATTGGTAGGATAAAACATGAGTAACGATGAAGTAACACTAGAAATCTATAAATTAATTATTGGACCAGACGAAGTTGAGTACGAGGCCGCAGATACTATCTCGGAATATTTAATTGAACGGGCAGCTTTTTATGGAAATCAATTGGGAAGACAACACAAAAGAGTCAAAGAATTTGATATTGTAAAAGATGCAATGTCAGGCGGTTGGGTCTTGATCTTTATGTGTGATAGGTGGTTTTAATGAACGAATGGGATGACTATGAAGTTATCATAGAGGATATGGAACCACTACCAACCACCAAACCTCAATTAATATCAATTATTAATGAGAGGATAAGCACTCAGTGGTCGCGTCGCGTTCATACAAGTACAATTGAAATAGACGTTCAACCCGAGTGGAAAAAGATTTTAAGAGAAGATGGTTCTATTTTATGGGACTATCACAAATTAGGCTGGAAGGCGATGCATTATCAACAGAGAGATCAAAGTGGTAATATCAAACGTGAATGGCTTAATTTTAAATATTTAAATTATAAAGGAAAAAATAAATGATTATTGAATATACAAGAGTAAGAAATCAGGTAAGACCACCTGAACGAGCAAACCCCAGCGATGCAGGATTGGATTTGTTTTTTAATCCAGAACCCAAAGGAATTTTGCCCAGTCCCAAATTAGATAGTGTATTGATTGAGCGAGGTCAAAGCGTATTATTGTCAACGGGATACAAGTTTGGTATCCCACACGGATATATGCTAGAGATAAAAAATCGCTCCAGCATGGCAGCAAAACGTTCGCTGGTTGTGGGTGCATGTGTTGTTGATAGTGGATATGATGGTGAGGTTTTTGTTAATCTTCACAACATTGGAAGTGCAGGCCAAATAATTGAACCGCAAACTAAAATTGCGCAAGCAGTCCTAGTTCCGGTTGTTCATTTTAGAGCAGTTGAAACCGAAAGTGGTGACTTATACAATTGGTATCCAATTACTATTTCTGATCGTGGTGATGGAGCATTGGGTTCCACCGACGAAAATAATGGTGAGCATCTTAATAAAAGTCCGAACGGCACAAAAAAATAAAATGTATGAGTCGCAATTAAGAAGCGCAATAAAAACCATCACCTGGAGATTCATTGCAATTATCAATAGTTTTGTTATATTGATAATTGCAACGACAGATGATGCCTTATTGAATGCTATATATATGAATTTAACTGGTGTTTTTCTTTATTACTTTTTTGAGAGAATATGTAGTCGAATATCATATGGAATAGTGGAGGATAAGAATTGAATGTCTAGTTTAAACAAAAAGATTCAACGCGAAAAAGAAAAAGCAGCTAAAAAAGAATTACAAAAAAAAGTTGGACTCTTTAGCAAATTATCAGATCAATGTTTAGTCTGTCAAAAAGATTTTGATAAGAAAAATAAAGATATGGTAATGAGTTGGAGCGTCGTTGTTAAAGAAGAAAAGGTTAGGCTTTATTGCCCTGAATGTTGGGAAAGAGCAAATAACTTAATAAAGGAAATAAAAGATGGATACGCAAGCTCAAAAAGTGATGTTTAGTTCAAAATCTAATGAATGGGAAACACCAGAAGATTTCTATAACAAGTTAAATAAAAAATATAATTTTACTTTAGATCCGTGCTGTACGCACGACAATCATAAGTGTGAGAAATATTATACTTTTGAAGAAGATGGATTATCTAAGAGCTGGGCCAAAGAAACTGTATTTGTAAACCCTCCTTATGGAAACATTGGTGATTGGGTTAAAAAAGCCTGTGATGAATATACACAAAATGGCGCAACCGTCGTAATGTTGATACCAGCACGAACAGATACCAAATATTGGCATGATTATATTATGAAATTTGCCTCTACAATTTATTTTGTGAAGGGGCGATTAAAATTTAAAAATAAGGTTATTGCTGATTACACCGGAAAATCTGATTTAAGTCCTGCTCCATTTCCTTCTGTGGTTGTGGTGTTTGATATGGAACTTGGGATGACTTGGGCTGGAGGTCCAACCATAAAATCAATGGGCCGACCATGACCGAACGAAAAACCAAAATTATGTTTACTGTAACTGAACGAACTAAAGCTGATTTCAAATTACAGCTTCAATATGATAGTCTAACACAAGTGAAATTTTTTCGTTCAATTATGGAAGGCTATATCAATAAAGATCCAGATTTAATGATCTATATTCAACGGTTTAAGAAACAAAACTCAGTTCAAAATAATCAACAAAGGAATAAAATAATGACAAATATTAAAAAAGCATCTGAAACAAAGAACAAATTTGCGCTTGCTGATGATGAAGTAGATAACATTTTCGATATTTTAGAAAAGGAGCATCCAGACTTATGAATTGCTACGATGAATGTAAAAAGAACAAGAAATGTTGCAAGGTCAAACAGTGTCGATTGTGGATAGATTACCCAGAAGATTTGAATTGCACCGAAATTTCAGTTCAAAAAAATGACAAACTGGTGTTTCGTGAAATAGGAAATCGCCTTAAATTAACTCCATCACGAGTTAAGCAAATTGAAACCGGCGCATTAAAAAAACTAAACACTCGATTAAGCTCAATTTTCAATATTTTATAACGGGTCTTTTTGTTATTGTAGCTACTATTTATACGAGTAAGACTTTTAATAAGTTAAGGAGAACTCGCAAATGTCAAAGAAACAAAAGCCCCTATTACAAGAAGGAACCGTTCGTCGAATGATGAAGTTGGCAAACATGGAAGCTCTCGGCAATGGTTTTATTAGTGAAAAATATACACCATTGGATGAAGAATGTCACCCGGACGATCATCAGTGCCAAGCAAACGAAGAGGGGGGCACGGGCCGGGTCAAAGGGCTCACCCGTGAAGAAAGCGTGCATGAACAAGAAGAAGGCGAACTTGAAGCCGAACTGGGCGCTACAGAAGACGAACTTGGTAAAGAAGATGCAATCGCTGATGAAGAAGGTGCAGAGCTTGAAGGCGAAGTAACTATTACTGACGAAGAAGCACAAGATATTATAGATCTTGCCGATAAATTGCGAGATGCCGTTGGTGGTGAAGAAGAAGCAGCTCCCGAGGAAATGGAGATGGAGCTTGGCGACGAAGAAGAAATCGATATTGAAGAACCTGGCTCACGCGGTATGTACGAAGAAGAACTTTATGAAGCTGCACTTAAGGGGCTTGATATTGATCTTATTGATGATCAGGCCCAACGCCACAAAGCCCTGGTTCAAGAAGCAAAGAAACGAATTTACGAGCGAGTGATAAAGCGTCTTCTTTCAGAAAGCAAAAAATAACCTTGACTTTGCTGTAAGTCAGGAGTATAATAAATACTATGGCTTATAAAACTAAAGTGATTGATCACTTTGAAAATCCACGAAATGTAGGAACACTTGATAAGAGTGATCCCGAAGTTGGCACCGGACTTGTTGGTGCCCCAGCTTGCGGCGACGTGATGCACCTTGAAGGAACACAGATTGATTATGTGACAAGCTTGATGGGAATGGGGTTTAAATTTATTAATCCCAACGCCACAAAAACTTGTGGTTGCGGGTCAAGTTTTGGATAACAAACTTATTTCTTTTTCGCTGGGTTTTCATATTGGTGTGCTACTCACCGCTTTTATTTTTTTAATTGCCCTTCAAGATTGTTCTTGATTTCTTTCACAATTTGATATATACTAATAGAGATGAATGAAAATTTATTATTGGTGGCGTGTCTCGGATTTTCAGCCGGATATATTTTTAAAACCTTAATGCATGGTTTTAAAACATTTTCTATAACTGCTACTTTTGTTCAAAAAATCGGTTATCAAGCATTGGTTCTATTGGCTACATCTGTTTATAAAATGTCGTACATAGATCAAATGTGTGCGTTGGCTTTAGAAAAAGTTGGCGAAACCGAAGAAGCAAAAAAATTACGACTAGAGCATGAGCAGCAGTTTAATGTATGGAGAGAAGAAATCGTTGAGGAATATGTTCAAAGTTATCCGCCTGATTATAAATGGCAACTAGAATTTGATGATTGGAAAGGGATGATGGATGAACTGACGAATATTTATAAAGAAAAAAAGGTATGAATTGTGAAAGGCGAATACAAAACAAGCTCGCACATCGACGATCAACGTCGTGAATTTGTTTTAGATTTTATTAGACAAAAGGATTTAATAAAATCAAAGGATAACCTTATCCTTTCTGAAAAGGTATTCGTTGTTAATGCAGTTTTAAAGTGGTGTTATGAAAAAGCTCATGATAAAAAAATGACTCCCGCCTTGTGGGGGAAATATAAAAAAATGATTGCTCAATATATTGCGGGCATCATAGACATCCAATGGACTGATAATGACTTTAATGTTATAGAGATTATAAATGACGACAACAAACCCCGAACAATCCGAAGACGAAAAAGAAAATGATTTAATAATTTTTCCTTCACTTTTCGATAATGAACCTAAGTCAAGATTATTGGGAATGTATGGAGAAGTAAACGAAGAACGCTCAAAAGCAGCAGTTGCATCTTTATATTATTTTCGTGATACAGGATTAGTTGAAGAAGAAATCGATTCTGAAGAAGATGAAGAAACAGTTATAAAAACTTCTTATCTTCCTATTGACTTTATTGTTTCAACTGAAGGAGGAAGCGTCACAGATATGTTTGCTCTTTATGATTGTCTGCGCGAAGTTAGAAAGGATTGTGAAGTTATCTCTTTCGGCGTTGGTAAGGTAATGTCGGCTGGCGTTTTACTTCTTGCTGGCGGAACAAAGGGCAAGCGCAAAGTTGGCCGCAATTGTCGCTTAATGTTACATGCAATTTCAGGAGGTCATTTCGGTTCTCTCAAAGAATTGGAAACGGACATTAAAGAAGTTAAATGGTATCAAACACAATATGCTAAAGCTCTTGCTGACGAAACAAACTTAACTGAGAAAAAGATAAGAGCTATCTTCCGAAAGAAGACAGATACTTATTTTGATGCTCAACAAGCAGTTGAATGGGGAATTGCTGATGAAATTGTTTAATCTTATATGTGAGTTCTTGGCTAAATTAAAACAAAACCCATCACAGTTCCGTCGATCCGAAACAGAAAAAGAAGCAGAGCAAATTTCGTTGGAAACCCAACGAGAAAAAAACTTTATTATATGTAATGGAGAGCAATTCCCAATCGAATGGGACGATGTAATCCTCTTTGATAGTCCAGCTGGCTTTTCATTGCCCAAAAATTGCTATAAAAAGGCAAAAAATGAACGAGTCCCTACAATGTTTGTCTCTCATTGGGATGCGTGTTTGTCTTCTAAAAGTTGCTTTAATATACTAAAAAAACGCAAACTCTCGGTTCACTTCCTTATTGATAATGATGGCACAATTTATCAGATAATGGATTGTAATGACATCGGCTATCATGCAGGCAATTGGAAAGTTAACACCAAGAGTGTTGGTGTAGAAATTTCTAATGCCTATTATCCGAAGTATCAAAATATATATCGTTCAGAAGGTTTTGGCCCGCGACCAACTTGGAAAGGTATGAAAGTTCATGGAAGAACTTTAGAACCTTTTTTGGGATTTTATCCCTGGCAAGAGCAAGCCTTTCAAGCCCTGACGAAAGCCCTTCATAATGCTTATGATATTCCTCTGGAAACTCCTATGAAAGACAACGCAGCAATCACAACTGTTGTTCCTGAAGTTGTTGCCGGAACTTTTAAAGGCGTTATAAATCATTATCATATTACAAAACGGAAAATTGATTGCGCTGGCTTTGACTTGGATGAAGTCTTAGCAGAAATTATTTGACAAATGCTTTAAATAGTGTTAAACTCTTTACTATGAAACAATTTGAATCTGGTCGAAAGCTTAATGAAAAGATTATGTCAGGTGTTAATAAATTGGCTGATGCTGTGGGTGCCACATTAGGACCACGAGGTCGAAATGTTATTCTCAAAGGACACAATACAAAACCAATAATAACAAAAGATGGTGTAACCGTTGCAAGGTTTTTTGATCTTGATGATCCTTTTGAAAATCTTGGAGTCCAAGTCATCAAGCAAGCAAGTGAAGCCACAAACACATTGGCTGGCGATGGCACAACAACTTCTACTATTTTGGCCCGCGCAATACTCGAAAAAGCTCAAATACATTTAGCAACAAACGTTTCCCCAATTGAACTTAAAAGAGGGATCGATGTGGCAATTACCGAGATCATTAATAATTTAAAAGAGAAAGCAAAACCTGTTTCAACCCAAGAAGAAATTGAACAGATTGCAACAATTTCTGCAAATGGTGACAAAGGAATAGGAAAACTCATCTCAACAGCTGTTGATCAAGTCGGCAAAGATGGAGCAATTACAATTCAAGAGGCAAAATCAAATGAAACATCTCTGGAATTAACTGAAGGTTTTCGCTTTGATTCGGGTTTGTTGGCCAATGCTTTTATCACTGATGAACGTCGTGGTGCAATGCGTCATGAAGATTGTTTAATCTTGGTAACAGATAGAAACATTACAACGATTGATGAAATCTTACCAGCACTTGAAATTGCTGCTCGTGATGGTAGACCATTCATTATTATTGCAGAAGATATATCTGGCCAAGCCTTAGCCGCAATGATTATGAATTCTATGAAAGGATCGATGAGAGTTGCTGGCATCAAAGCTCCGCGCTATGGTGAAGAACGCAGGAATATTTTATCTGACCTTGCACTTTCAACTGGTGCCACATTTATTTCTCGCGAAAGTGGAATTCAATTTCGCTCTATTAAGTTAGAACATTTTGGTACAGCCCAAACAGTGGAATCTTATAAATCTTTTACCACAATTGTCGGCGGAACTCAAGATGAAGAAGCAGTTGAAAAAAGACTCGAAGCTCTTAAACAACAAATTGAGCAAGAAGAAAGTTTAAACGTTTGTGAAAAGATTCAAGAAAGAATTACTCGTTTGGCGTCGGCTATTGCTATTATTAAAGTTGGCGGATTAACAGAAGTAGAAATGATTGAAAAGAAACATCGAGTTGAAGATGCGCTTGAAGCTGTAAGTTCGGCACAACAAGAAGGAATAATTCCCGGCGGTTCATCAACATTATTGCGCGTAACAAAAAGAACAGACATTCAAGCAGAAAACAAAGAACAACAACTTGGCGTTGAAATTGTTAAAGAAGCAATCAAAGAACCATTCAGGAAAATGGTATTAAATGCTGGTTTATCACCGGATATATTTTTAGAAAAAGTAGCAAACCATACCAATTCCAATTCTGGCTTGGATGTATCCACAGGTGAAATTGTTAATATGCTGACTTACGGAATCATTGATCCTTTTAAGGTTGTCCGTTGTGCATTAGAAAACGCTGCAAGCGCAGCATCCACGTTGTTATTGACAGATCACGCAATTGTTGAGGAATAACATTATTTATTTTACTATTTAATATGTGGCTCCCACAGACAAACAAACCTTAGAGCAATTAGCGGCAAGAGTTGAGTTTCTAGAAGATAAAATTGTAGACTCTCTTGAAACAGTTAAAGAAACTCAAGCTCGCATGTGTGATGACATTTCAAAGATTAAAGAGGCAGTTTATAATCCTGATACTGGCCTTTATGCACGACTAAGAACACTGGAAGAAGACAATAAAAGTAAAAATAAATTTTTATGGCTATTATTATCACTGGCAATTGGCTCAATGGGAGCAGCAATAATATCTCACTTAAATTAATCATTAATTAATTATTTCCCTTGACAAATATATCTGATTATGTTATGATGGTAATATGAATTGGCCAAGATCATATGCAGGTTATTCAAGGTCCGCCCCCAAAGAGGTTAAGGAAAACCCTAAGCTCGGGCTGCGTCTTGAAAAGATTAAGAAAGAAAATCTAGCTGCAAATACCCGAGAGTTCGTCGAATCCCTTTTAGATTTTTTTAATAAAAGAGGTGGTTTGACTGAAAATCAACTTGCTTCTTTTGAAAAGATTGAAAGTCGCTGGTCGCCCCAAGAAAGAGTCAAACTCGAAATATGGGAAAAAGAATATCGTGCCGAACACTTAAGCGATTCTAAGATCGTGGCAGAATATTATTCACGCACTGGATATTTTTCAACACTCGCCGGTCAAATTCTTACAGATGAAACATTTGTGCCATCACAAAAACAATACATCAAAATGATGAAAAATAAATATGCTCATAGAGTTTTGGAGGCATATAAAGTCGAACCAAAGTTTGAAAAAAATGCGATGGTCCAAATTCGGTCTACAGCGGGCACGGCGATTGCAGAAAGACATTTACGCCCGCTTCGATCTCGGCTGTGTTTTATTCTGGCCAATGATTTACCCATTGTAAACGCAACGGCTGGCGCAAAACGATATAAGGTTTTGCCAATGGGCGCGACCAAACCGGTCGATTTTGATGAAAAGCATTTAATGAAACCAAATAAAAAAGGAAAATATTCATAATGAAAGTTATTGTAAGTTATGCGTGTGATCTAAAAGACATACCATCTACTGTTGTTGAATTATTACAAAATTTAAAAGAAAATCATTTACCAGGTATCACAATTGACATTCAAGATGCTATTTTGAATAGTAATGATAATAAAATTGCTGAAGCATTAGAATCAATGGACGCTGCACGTATTGGGTTAGCCAAACTCGATAACAGATTGATGGATTATATGAGCATTCTGGCTGGCTATTCTAAAACCAATGCAGATATACACTTGGGAACACAGCCAAATCCACCGCAAGAAGAAAGCAATAATAATGTTGATATCGAAGAACAGAAAACAAATGACTAAGTTAGTACAAATTGTCTTGGAACATGGCCAATATCATTTGCGCGAAATTATTATAAATTCAACTCATATTACTTCAATTATTCCTGATAATTCTATGGCTGGATTAAATGCCAATGGAAAATTGCCTGAAGGTTTGCACGAGGCTCAACAATTTTCTAAGATTACATTTACTAATGGTAAAGAAATTGTCGCTGTGGGCAATCCTGACATGATCGGAGCAAAAACCAAAAAAGTTCTTCATGGATAATTTTTTGCTTGACTTGTAAGAAAATTTGGGCTATAATTCAAACATACTTTAGTTCTTTGAAAATTGAATAAAAAAGTTTTTAACATGATGTTGGGAGACTGACATTTATAATAATCAGAAATGATAAAAATGGAGGATTAATGATAAAACTCATTAACAAGATAACAAAAAAAATACAAAATCATATGATGACGCGACAAGATTTCGCGAAGATCCCGCCTATACCAATTAATCGTGATGTAATGCCGCGCTTAATTAAGGTGGCAAAGCTGTTGCGAAAGCCACTTTTGACGCATTTGGAGGTAGCAATAGTTTCTTTTTGGGAAAACGGTAAAAAGCTATCGTATCGCATCAATGGTAATACTCGAATCGAGATTTGGGAAAATCATCAGGGAACTCATATTGATCCCGACTTGGTTCCATCCCAATTAATTGTTACTGAATACACGGTTCCTGACCGTAAGGCTGCGGAACAACTCTATCATTCTATTGATAGTAGTGATTCAGCGGAATCTGGTGCAGAAAAGATCACTGGTATTTTTTCAAAATTAGGATTGCAGTTCAATACTTCTAAGTTGGCTAAGGGCCTCATTACGAAAGTTCTTGAATTTGCGTCTTACAATCGACTTTCTAATAGAGGGAATAAACAGATTTCCACTTCAAGTCGTGAAAATGTAATCAAAGATTTTCGAGATGAATTAGTTATGCTTGATAGTGTGGCGATTGGTAGAAAAAACCCGCGCTTCAACCTGAACGCGATGTGGTGTTTAGCTTTGATGGCACTTAAGAGGTATTCTAATAACGAAGCTCAGGCTAATAAAGTTATGAGAGGGTTAGAGAGAATTAAGAATAACAAGCAAAATACCCATGACAAAACATGGGATGGAATTACCCATATTCTTCAAGAGTGGACTAGTGGACCTGATAATGGTGAGTTGAAAGGAGTGCAAGGTAGTAGCTGTGGTACAACCTTTCCTAAACAATTAGATTTCCTATTGTTTCACTTTAAGAATTATATGGATGATGTGCAAGAGAAGCCAGGTGCGTGGAGTCGCAAGACACAACGCAAGAATTCTAAGCATAAGGGAAATTATTATTTTAAAACCTGGTATCGATAAAAACTAAGAAAATGTTTCACCGCACTGTTCTTTTATGTTCAGTGCGGTTTTTTTGCTTGACGCCTTGACAACAGTGCTTACACTATAGATAAGGAGGATGACACAATGAGTGCATTAACATTACGAAATAATAATTCTGGATTGGATCTGTTTGATAAGGTTTTCGGAGGATCTTTTTTCGATGATCTTTGGACACAACCATTAGTTCCAGCGAAACGAGATCGGCACGATCCTATTGTTAAAGAACTTGATGATCGATTCGAGATTGCTCTTGCAGCCCCCGGCCTGGAGAAATCTGATTTTAAAGTTGCTATTGATGGCAATCAAATAACGGTGGGTTATGATGCTGACGATACAAAACATCGCTATGCTTATGCGTCTAAGTATTCTATGTCTTACACGCTTCCAAGCCATTGTGATGCGGAAAACATTAACGCAACATACAAGAATGGTGTTTTAATAGTAGGTGTTCCAAAAACCGAAGCTTCAAAACCTCGCGAAATTAAAATTAAATAGCTGCTACTGGAGTGGTGTCGTAGTTGATACCTTGAGTCCCGCTGGAGACTATGTGCCAGTGCAAACGTAGTATTAAGGGTGTCTTACATAATGTGAGACACCTTTTTTTATTTGTTTTTAGATATGTTTATCAACTATTTATAATAAGATGCATAGTGGTAGTGACCATAAGCTTTATGCAAGGGTCGCTTGTTCAATGTGTCTTGGAGGAATCCGAAAAGGAATATTTGCGAATTGTCCTTATTGCGATGTGGACAGAATGACATATATCGAAGCATCTTTTAATACCCTTAAAGAAAATTTAAAAGAAACGTTGAACTCAGACCAGAAAAAAGAACTAATTATATACCTGAAGGATAAAAAATAACATGAAACTCTTAATGGAAAGCTGGCGTAAGTATCTGAGTGAAGAAGAGCTT
>Ga0080013_1005560_pt1 | contig 11677 bp, 14 predicted proteins | sample ETNvirenome_6_85_FD_69236 | JGI IMG/M metagenome (GOLD analysis project Ga0080013, IMG submission 69236) | Marine viral communities from the Pacific Ocean - ETNP_6_85 (SPADES assembly) (version 2) | ecosystem: Environmental > Aquatic > Marine > Oceanic | place: Pacific Ocean | collected 2013-06-19
CTTCTTTTTAACTAATGCATCTAATTCTGCTTGTTTCTCTGGCGATAATCCAACAAATAACTTCCCGAAATTTTCTATTCCCATGGCTTGTAGGGCACTCTTTATCATACTAGCTAGCGCATCTTCTAAAGACAATCCCCCCATCAAACAACCTATGGCATCCATCATCAAATCATAAAGGCCACAAAGTTTAATCTTGTCAAATCCTTCTTTCCAGACTGATTCCAAAAGATCTGCCGATTGACCGAAGCCTTTACCTCCTGAAATCATCAAAAGCATTTTGGCGCAAGTATTGACAAACACTTGATCGTCTTGTTGCATTTGCTTAAATGCTTGTTCTTGTGCAACGAGAAGGATGCTCTTCTTGCTGTCAGTATTGGGATCATTGATGATACCAATATCGATATCGTCATCAATCACTTCGCCAAGCGATGCACGACACAAATTGTCATGAAAGAGATAAGCGATACTATCACCTAAGCCAAATACATCATCGAGAACATCTTGTCCAAGTTGTTTGGCTTCTGCCTCAAGAGAATCAGCGATGCAACTGCCAACAGTATTGGCAGGATCGCTATTGCCAATAGCGCCATTGACCGAAGAATAAATTGGAGGATACGTGTGCTCTCGGATAAATTCGAGCCATGGCTTTGGCGTACGAGCAGTCAGATCGGTCTCCATTGCCTCGATACGAGTGAAATAGGCCATCGCTGTTGGATCCTTCCAAGCAGATTTAGAAAGGAGTGGCTTAAGCTTCTTTCGAAACACCACTGGGTGATCACCACAGGTCTCTGTCCAGATGCGGAGACGCTGAAGTGTGAATGATTTCGAGAATTTAAACTCCATTTTAGAAACTCTATCGTTAAAGGCTCCACCGAAACCCCCAACGCCAGGGAGATTATATCCTTTAAGAACAAGAAAGTCATCTAGTTGTGTTAGGACTTTGCCCATCAGTGATGTCGGAAAAAGACCGGTGTCGCCATATAAGCTCAAATCAAATGGCTTATTTGAATTTGTAAAGTACAAATTGCCACCTTCAATAGCCATATAGCGCTTTTTATATCGCGAGTAGAGATTCAGTCCCTTTCTGATCTTTATCATCCGAGACTTAATATCTGTAGAGTTGTAAATTACCGTAACAGCAGACGACTCTTCTTCGTCTTCAGGGTCTTCTTCGGGCTCTGGCAATGCTTCATCGATAACAGCCAGATCCTCAAAGGGCACCGAATAAAGCAACTTTAAACGAGACTTTGGACGAATATCTAGATTAAAATCAGTATAATCGACAACACTAAGAAGAGCATCAATTGAATCCTGAGAATCGTCTTTATCATAGACAGACAGGAGCATCAGAATTGCATCTTTAGCGAATTCGTCAAATCGCGCCTTCATTGCGGTAGTAATTTGATCCGAAGGAAGAGCAGAAAGCGCGTCGGCTTCAATCATTTCCTTTGGAATAGTAGTAGTATAAGGAGTGATGACAGTGACTTGAAACTCACAAGTCTTCTCGTTTAAAAACGGCTCTGTCGGAGATTGGGCTGTCCAATCGGGAACAAGAGCATTGGGATTAGGCGAACAAGGAAGACACGCTTGGGTCTCTTTGACTTCAACATGCTCTTCGCAAACGTCGATCAAGCCGTCGCGATTCTTATCCTGATATTTTATAAATTCTGATTCTGACATTGGTTTTTTTAATTAGATACCACGTTTCGACTTGCGATCCAGCGATATCCCGAGATTTGAAGATAGTTGGCATTCCAGGTCGATAAATTAGTTCTAACATGATAAAGTGGATTCACACTGAAATTGACATGGGCTGCTGTAGTTGCAGAAGCAATACCAGCTACAATTGGCGCAGCAGGGAGGGGTGACAACGATGGACCGAGAGCAGCATTAAATGAAATCTGATAAAGCATAAACTGAAACATCGAAGACCACATTTGATCAATATATTTGTGAAGGTCTCTTAAGGCATATACAACATTCTCCCCTCGGGCAACGCCTTGCATTGTATTATACACTTCGCCTTGATTAAAAATTCCAGGGAGGATCGGGGTATTGGCCGTTTTGTTGCCAGCAATGAGTTCGATCTTAGGAGCAGGTTGGCTCATTTTGCCACCAAGACTGTTCAATTCGCCAGTCGGGCCGGCACCTTTGACGCCTTGCATTTTGCCGGTCACAATTTTGATTCCCTCGCGGCCGATCATCCGAATACCATCTGCTTTCAAAGCTATAGCAGAGCGATCACGAATAGAACCAATGGAACCGGGGAAGTCGGAAGCAATTCCGAAATTATCATCAACATCAGTAAGTTGGCTGATATATATACGCGCAGCATCAGAGGCAAACAAGTTATCGACCATGGCGTCGGGTTTGAGGTTCTTAGCAGAGGATGCGCGACCAACAACAATATCGATAGTTGAGGCGTTGGGTGTGCCAAAGCGACCTTTTCCGGATCGATTTGAATCAGGTCTATCCGAGCCAAACACGATATATGCATTGCCTTTGGATAGAACCTTTTCATTTTCGGCCTTCTTAAAGGTAACAGACGGAGCAACAGTCTCAGTGTGAAACATCCCAGATCTGCGTGGTACCTCATTGGGGGTATCAGCTTTGTTGATTACGTCTTTACTTGGTTCATATCGACCAGCGATTTTCGCTTGCAATTCTTCATTTGCGACTCCGGAGACATTGGCGCCTTCGGTACATTTTGCGCCGAGGACTTCCTCTGCAGTCCAGACGCCAGAGCCAACCTCTTGTTCGCAAGGCTTACTCTCTTTAGCAATAGATTCCTTAAGATCTTTCTTCATCGATTCTAATAATTTATCAGTCCAAACCGGGGTTTCTTTAGGCATATCTATGTCACCTCGCTTGCCATCTGATCAGACTCAGGAGGATCACTATTTGCGACGGGCGTATCTGACGTCGGATTGACAAGATAAAAAGGAAACCTATCAATAGGGAAAACAGGACCTGGGTCCTGTTTGCCGCTTCGGGACGTGTCAGAGTGTCGTACTATGCTAGCAATATTAGGATATTTTGCAGTCAAAGACGCCACAAGACTTACGCCGCTAGCGATTTGAAGAGACGGATATGGTTCCCATTTCATAACATTGCCAGCAGTGTCGGTGCCTTCTTCCCAATTGTCTTGAGCCGGGGCGGCGGCTCTTTCGAATCCAAGATTAATGAAAGAAATGCCAATATTGGTACCATTTGTAGCAGGATCGTGTATAGCTTTACGGTCAGTTTTGGTCAGTTGATAAATCTCACCGTTACGGTCAATGATAAAGTGATATGAAAACCCTGTCTTCTTAAGAGTCGCCATGGCACCGGACACGGTGGAGCCTGCAGTGTAGTGCATCGTTATACCTGTTGGTTTGAGATCTTCACCACTGCGGCCGACCGATTGATCAAGATAGTTCTCAACATCCAAATCTTCGAAGACTTCGGCTTCGGTGTCGTCGGCTGGGCGTGATCTACTACTTATTTCATTAGAAGCAGTATCAGTAAATGCCGACGACAAAGGAATACAATCATCAATCCAAGGCTCTTGGTCGACCTGATCAGTACCTCTATCGAGGAAAGTCTCAACAACAACTGCGCGTTCAAGATTGGCTGTATATTCGTTCGGCGAAAGAGCCACTATTACGATATCGCCGGCGGAATAATCAGGCTGCTCAGGGCCGGTTTTCGTAAGGAGAAGATGCATCTGTACAGAAGAAAGCGCAGCATCATCACCAGACTGCAAACCGCTATCGCATGGATCAGGAAGAAAAGCATGACTGTTGTCCCGAAGATCATCTTCGATTATACGACCTTTACAGCGCCACTCTGCCGCATCGGTGGTGCCTATTTTAACCCGAACCGGTCGGGTTAAAACACGAACCTTTACTCGTCTCTTTGTCTCTCTGTTATCTTTCAAACCAGAGCGCATTGCATTGTTGAAAATGTCCTTTAATGCGCTAATGTCCATCTATGATTCTCCCTGTATCATATCAAAAAGACTACTTCGGTCCTCATCAGAGAACTCGATTGTGGAAGTTTGCGTTTTTTGACGCAAGTTAATGATCTTGACCAATTGCTCATTGGAGCGCTGCATAGTTTCAATATGTTTCGCTGCCACGGGGCTAAGATATTGATTTTGCTTAGAATCTGTCGCAATTTGATTTGCGATCTCATTAAGAAATTCGCGTGCGACCTTTCTGTCGGTACGAATATTATCCAACGCCTCGTCTATCAATGATTCCAAATCCCGATTACTCATAGAATGCCGCCTCTGTTATGTCTTCAATAAATAGAATGAAATCTTTTTTTAAAAAGCGAAAACTCATTCTACTCCATTATTCCAGTCTTCTTTGAACGAATAATATTTCTTTTTGAATTTTTTAAGCGAATTAACTATCTGTTTCGTATTCAATCCAGTAATTTCTCGCAAATATAAATAGATGCCTTTCTTATTAAAAATCTCAATATCGTCTTTTGCTTCAAAGAGAATATTAATCGCCTGATATACTTTAATATCATTTTCTTTCATCTGTGAGATGTCCCAGGATTCCACTTCTTTGTAAAATGACTTCCAAAACTCTTCATGCTCTCGAAAAGAGATGTACGAATCATTTGTCGACAAAAATTGCTCTTCGTTCGCTTTTGAAAGATTATCATAATCTATCTCACGAATATTTCGTTTCTGTTGCCTTTTGACTTTATGAATAAACCAATTCTTAGTAATTACACTAAAATAGGAAAAAGCGGCGGATCCTTTTGATTGGTCGTATTTGTCCAAAATAGTAACCAACCAGATCTTACATTCGTCTCGGAGATAATCAATATTAGGCAAGCTAGTAAATTTATAAGTAAAAACTATCTTATCGACCATTTCGCTCAAGGCGGGTTCGATAAGTGTAACATATAATTCCGTTCTTTCTCTAATGCAATCAGTTTGAGCATACCTAACTATTGCGTTTTCATGATCAACTGTGAAGTAATAATTCTTCTTCTTCGTCCTCTTCTTCCTCTTCTTCGGTTTCTCTAGTTTTATTATCATTCGATTGGGTTTCCTTTGTCTCTTCTGTTAAGGAGTAGATATATTCAAACGTATCAAGTTGTTCATTAAAGGACACTGCGTGTTCCAATAACCCCTGTAATGTCTCGTCTCCATAGAACATATCTAACTCATACACCGCTTTCAGGTGCTTTGCAAAAGCATTTACCATTTGCTGAAAATCCCCTAGCTCTTCCGATATCGACAGTAAGCGTACAATGGCTCCTCTCGTATATACCACGAGGGCTATATTAAAGAAAATGGATACTGTTAATACTAAATATAGAATTATCTCAACTTGGCTCATGTGTATACTCTTTTGATTCTTGTCTCATTTGTTGTAAAATTTCTCTATTCGACTCAATATATTCTTTGGTTAAATCGCCGGTTGATTCAGATGACGCATCAACAGAAAGATCATACAGTGGTGTCGATAAAATCTTTTTCATCTTGGCAACGCCACAAAACTCACACGCCTCAATATATTCATCATTAATGCAATGTAGAACAACTATGACTTTGTCGCACTCATCACATTGGTATTTATACCGTGGCATCTGTATCTACTGGCTCTGTTTCTACTGCTTCTTCTTTTGGAAGAGGCATTCTAACAGTAGGTGGATTTTTAATAATTAATCCTTCTTTCGTGTCTTCAATATCGAATCCCTGAAGAATTGGGACGATATCGAGTTGATGTAACAATGACTCTTGAAGCGCCATCATAATCGCTCCCATTGCTTGATTTGATAATTGCATTTTAATCTCCTTTTACCATTTAAAATTGCGTTTATAGTAATCAACTATATCACTAATCTCATCATCGAACACCCTCTGTGCTTTCCAACCTAGGGCGCGCAACTTATCATCATTTAAAGCATATCTAACATCCTGTCCTTCTCTTACGAAAGATAGATCCAAATATAGCGCTAAATCTCTTTTTTCCTCAAAATAACATTCACATATCTTACGAACTGTGTCGATGTTCTTTTGTTCAAATCCGCCGGCGACGTTAAAGATTTCATTCTTTACTCCTGACTCAATAATGGTAATTACTGCTGCCGCAGTATCATCAGAGTGCAACCAATTTCTAATTGGCTCGCCTTTGTCGTGAAGTTTGATTTTCTTTTCTCGCGTTAGCAGTTTAACGGTCACCGGAATAAGTTTTTCTGGATATTGTCCGATGCCGTAATTATTAGTTGGACGTAAAATCAAATAATTAACATTATAAGTTCTCGCCCAAGCAAAAATAAGCATGTCTGCTGCGGCCTTTGACGCTGAATATGGATTGCTTGGCTTCAAAATATCGGTTTCGATATGATCGCCTTCAGTGATGTCTCCATATACCTCATCGGTACTAAAATGAAAGAACACAGGACGATCACTAACGTTGCCCTGTTTGTTGCGAATCAAGTCCAATAAATTCTTGACACCAACCACGTTTGTTTGGATAAAATCAGCACTATCAACAATGCTATTACCAACATGAGACTCTGCCGCTATATTAATAACATAATCACAATCAGGCAAATATGAAAGACTAGCGATATTTTCCCTAACAAAAGTAAAGTTTTCGTTTTGTCGAAATTCATCCAAGAACTCTATATTCGCAGCATAAGTGCAACAATCAATACCATATACTTTCCAACCTCTCTTGAGGCACCTTCTTGTAACATGCGAACCAATGAGGCCCAAACAACCAGTTATCACAACTAACTTCATTTAATCCCCTTTAAAACGTTCGTGGTTGAATAGTTTCCTATTCTATCATAAAAACACAGTTCTTGTGTATGTTGCTCGCCAACTACTTCCTTGTTTTTCCAATCAGAACCTATTACCATATACGATGGAGAGACAGTTTTAATTAAGTTCTCTAGTTCTCCTCGTGAATCAAACATCACAACCGCGTCGACATAACGTATGCTTTCTAGAGCAAATTTCCGATCTGCTTCAGTGTTATACGGACGGTCGGCGCCTTTATCTTGTCGGACTTTCTTATCTGAATCAATTCCGACAATTAAATAGTCGCCTAAAGATTTTGCATACTTAAGCATTTCAAAATGCCCTCGATGCAATATATCGAAACATCCATTAGTCCAAACTGTTTGCGAGGATTTCATTAATAATATTAACTCCTTTCTGTTGTACAACTATTGTGGCGCATGCGTTCGCAAACTCAATTGATCTTCGAATATCTTTGCTATTAAGATACTCTCGCACCAATGCAGACAGGAATGTATCACCTGCACCGGTTAAATCTTTGATTTCCACTTTATCAACCGGGAAACTCTCTCCACAATACGAACACCCTGCGGATCCCAATGTCACTATCAGTTTCTCTTTTATCCATACTTTTTGGCTTATTAGGTGTTCTGTTCTTTCGAATTCTGGTTTGTTTATCTTGATGAAATTTATTTCTCTCGCCCAATCACCAAGGAGCTTCTTTGTATCTAAAAACACCAAACTATGTTTTCTAGAAATGTACTCTATATCTTCCTCTGTTAAGAATCCTTTATTGTAATCGGAAATAACCACAGCATCATAACTCTCGAACGGAATAAGATGTAAATTATCAATTCGTTCTAGGTTTTCTTCCCCGGAATCCAAGCGCATGATCATATGATTTGTCATTTCATCAATGAATCTTGTTTTTACAATCTCCTTTGTATTTGTAACAATATCACATTCTAATCCAAGGCTAGTCAGATTTTTAAACACATTTCCAGCCATGCCTTTATTGTACTTTTTTGTTTTCGAAACAAAAACAGGCACAGGAGCAGCGGGAGCCAAACGCTCACAGACACCATAATTAAATACATCTTCACAACTATCTCCGATAACAAGTACTTTCATTCGTTAATACACTCTTTCACGCGAATAGCAATAGCTAAACAACTAGTCAAACCGGGGGATTCAACGCCAACTAAGTTAATGAAATTATTATACCCTTTTTCTTCTTCATTTTTAATAACAAAATCTTTAAAATGTTCATTTTCTTTCTGTAATTTCGGGCGGATACCAGTCATCGAAGGACTTAATGAATCATAATCAATCGGTAAGTAGCGATTTATTGCCTTGTGGAATTGTTCTTTATTGCTCTCATTTATGTTATAATCTAATTCATCAACATAATATGCATTAGGGCCGAACGATAAATTGCCCTCTAAGTCAATAACAGTGTGTATTCCCAAATGTTTACCAGAAGGATCAGGAACTGGATATATCAACTTGCTCATTGATTTATATTTGCTAGTTTTATAATACTCACCTTTACTAAAATATAAACGGTAATTGTCTATTCCTACCATTTGCGCCACCTTATCGCTCCACAAGCCTGCTGCATTTACCACAACACCAACCTCGATGGCAACATCTTGCTGTTTGAAGTTTAACAAATATCCTTTATCCTGTTTCTTTATCGATTCCACTTCGGTGTTATACGAGAACACTGCACCAAGATCTTGCGCTTTTTGTTCCAGCTTTGACATCAAAGCGTGGCTATCGACGATGCCTGCGGACGGAACATGCAGTGCGTGCATTGCTTTCACATTTGGCTCTATTTTGGAGATCTCTCTGGCATTGAGTATTTCAATGCCGCTTACACCATTCTCTTTTCCTCTCTCGAAGAGTCTCTCTATCGATCGAGCCTCTGCGCACGATGTGGCGACTATCAACTTGCCACATCGATTATGAGGGATATTGTATCGCGACAGAAAGTTATACATCATCCTGTTACCACCAACACACATCTTTGTCTTCAGTGTGTCTTTTGGATAATAAATGCCGGAATGTATTATCTCGCTATTTCTACTTGACGTGTGCTGACCAAAAGAACTCTCTTTTTCAACAACAAGAACGCTAGTTGGAGAACTAGCGCTGCGGGAATAGAATGACAACTGCTGCGCTATAGCGAGTCCGACAACACCAGCGCCGATAACAACAATATCAAATTTCTCTACTTCTCCCAACTAATATTCCAATCCTCAAACTCAGCGGCGAGGCAATCAATCTTATAATCCTTTCTACCACCAGCGACTTCCTGAATTTTATTCTTTGCTGTGTTTCTAATCCCATTCAATCCGTGAGTGAGTTCAAGATTGCCATCACCAATACCAGCACGAACTTGTGATTCATTATGCCAGATGTGTAAATTCATCTGTGACAACACAACGATAGCACGCACAGAATCAGCCGTGAGTTGCCCCTGGTTCTCGTCTAAAATTAATTGAATGTCATGGCATATGTCAGAAATTTCTTGAGCATATTCGTCCTTGTGGGCGGGAATAAAAACTTCTTTCAATTGAGCGATAGATAGACGATCAATCAACTCTGATAATGTTGGTAAATATCTTCTCTCACTCATTTATCACCCTTGTTCATCTTCGTTCATCTTCGCCAGCAAAACGTAAGACTCTTCATTGTCTGGTTTTCTCTCTTTTGTTATGGTATATTTCTCATTAATGGAATAAAGAAGTGATTTTAACTTAGGAAGCTCGCCAGGAAATTTTACTTCAAAATCAATCATATCATCAATCATAATTGTATGATTTTTTATATCATGATCCAAAAGTGCCTCCAATTCCTTATAAACTGGAAATTTACCTCCAATTTTAGAAATCCCTGTTTCGCCGCCCGAATAATGGCCATCTAACCAAAACGTAGCTTTAGTATTAATTCTTTGTAAAACTTTTGGCAATACCTCACAACTATCGCCACAATACATACTAATTCGCAGTGCATCATCGAGAATGATTGAAAAAAAGTCTTTTTTAATATATGTTTGTATTTCAAATTCTTTATAATTACCCAAACTTAAATAAGTTTGAAAAACAGCTAAGTTACGCTCAAAAAGATGTTCTTGAATCTCAATAGAGTGTATATCTTGACATCCACGAAACAGGGCAGAAATCACGCCATGGCCATAATGTGTTCCGGTTTCAACAAAACAGGGGTTCAAATTATTTTCAAATTGATCATGTTTGTGACGTTCATGTTGATCGGCGGCTTGTGCGCCCAAGGTTCCAATAAATTTAAGCTTTTTCATATTAATCTCCTTTAATAATACTCTCTTTTACCACGCCAAAGTTTTTCTTCGTCTTCATCATAATCGTCTGGGGTTATAATAAACCCCCCCTGTCTAAATCGCAGTATAGCCTGAGTCATGCTATCTGCCAAGTCATCATGTTCCCCATTTGGGAAAGCAGCACATTCTTCGACCACCTCTTCTGCAAATTTGGTGTCAGGACACCATACCATACCACTTTCGAACACTGGAGAGCAAGCGTTCATTCTTGTAAATTTATCTGCACCCCTGCTTGGAGTGAATGGAGTAACAGGAATACCCATACGAACAAGCTCTTGCGACAAGGGCATACCACTTGCTTTTTGCTCTATTAAAATCATATCTGGTTCGTATTTATCGTGCAATTCATAGGCAATATTCTTTAATTCTGGGAAATCCCATCGTCCTCTTACGGCATCTAACAAAATAATTGCATCTGCCCCACCTTCTTCAGGTTGGAATATACCCCATGTCGTAATAGCACTATAGTCAGCCCTATCAGACTTACTAAATGCCGTATCGTAACTCTGAATAATGTAATCACAAGTCGGGGGGTCTAGTTTTTCCCATTTTTGCCACCATTCTCGCTTAATAATAGCACCCTCTTCAGCAGTAGGGTTCTGCATATACTGAGAGTTCCACTTTGATACAGGAATAGAAGCTTTTACACCTTCAAGTTCGTCTAAACTCCAGAACTCAGGCCATAATGGTTTACCAGAAGGCATAATTGCAGGAAATTCCACAACCTCCCACTTATCTGCCCCTGATTCGCTTTGTTTGTGTAAAACCTTTGCCGTTAAATCACGAATACTCCAACGTGTCATAACAATTATTAAGGCTCCACCTGGCTGAAGTCTTTGTCTCGGTCCAGACGTATACCATTCATAAATATGATCTAAAGCAGTAGGACTTAGTGCATCTTGCTCAGATACAGGGTCATCAATAATACATAAGTCAGCACCACGACCAGCAAGAGCACCACCAACCCCCACAGCATAATACTCTCCACCCCCAGAGGTGGACCATCTTCCACTCGCTTTTGCGTCTGTCGCCAATTTAACATTTGGAAAAACATCTCTAAAATCCTCGCTATCAATAAGGTTTTTAACTTTTCTACCAAAACCCACAGCCAATTCTGCCGTGTGCGTTGCCTGAATAATCTTTTTTGATGGATCTCTACCCATAAGCCACGCTGGAAACAAATAAGACGCAAATTCTGACTTCGTATGTCTAGGAGGCATATTAATAATCAAACGCTTAATTTTACCATCTGCAACGTCTTGTAGTTTCTGCCCATAAATCTTATGATGCGACCCCTCTATAAACTGAGGCCACACAGTCTTTACAAAATTAAGAAAGTTATCGTGCTTTTTCTGCCTATTATCTAAAGTAGAAAGACGCTCCAACATAGGAGCAAGTTTGGTTAACTCATCGTCTGTAAGGTAATCCTCTAAACCTTCTATATTAGGAAGATCTTTCATACATTACGCAAAAGCTTGTAAGAAATTATCCACAGCGTTATTTAAACTAGGACTTACCTGACCGCCCATATTCATACCTGCAGGTACTTCGGTTTG
>Ga0080013_1005561_pt1 | contig 11673 bp, 4 predicted proteins | sample ETNvirenome_6_85_FD_69236 | JGI IMG/M metagenome (GOLD analysis project Ga0080013, IMG submission 69236) | Marine viral communities from the Pacific Ocean - ETNP_6_85 (SPADES assembly) (version 2) | ecosystem: Environmental > Aquatic > Marine > Oceanic | place: Pacific Ocean | collected 2013-06-19
GTACGCATCAGCGGGGGTATCGGCATCTGAGGCCATGGAAATGTTGACACACACTTTAACTTTGTCTATGGCTGTACAGGGCGACCATAACACCTTGGCTAAACTAACCACGCAGACCATCATGGGTTTCGGTATGGAATTCAGCGATGCAGCAGAAGTTACAGATAAGTTTGCTCATGCTATTAATATGTCTTTGATTGAGTGGGATGACTTGGCAAGCTCTGTTAAGTTTGCTTTACCTTTCTTTATCTCTACTGGACAAAGTCTAGACCAATTACTGGGAGCTCTGTCTGTATTGACTAATAGAGCCCTAGAGGCAGGTATAGCAGGTAGGGGTCTACGTCAAGCCTTAGCGGAATTTACTCAGCACGCTGAAGATAATTCAGCCGCGTTCAGGAAGCTTGGAGTTGAGATTTTGGATTTGGAGGGCAATATGTATCCTCTAGACCAGATAGCGAAACAATTCAACGACACAATGGGTGAGTCAGCAACTGATATGGAAATCATGATAGCCTTGATGGAGGACTTGAATATACGTGGTGCTACGGCCTTTATCCACTTGGTACAGAACGCTGATGAATTCACAGCACAAGTTAATGACCTTCAAAATTCAGCAGGAGCAGCTGTTGAGATGGCAGAGATTCAGCAGCAATCATTGGCTATGCAGATTCAATTAGTGAAGAACGCTTTACAAGCACCTTTTCTTCTAGCTGATGAAGTAGGACAAGCACATGGATATCTTAATGAGTTCTCGATGATAATGCATCAAATAGTGTCCATGTTCGAGGATTTGATTGTAACAGGTGAGGAAGGTAATAAGAAGTTGACGGAGATGGGTCAGTTCCTGAAAGATTTCGTTATAGTGGCTATGAAGGAATTCGCTGTTATAATAGAATATACCTTACAATTGATGAAATCATGGTCTGATGAACACGGTTCTGCTTATGCAGCTTTAAGTCTGCTTACCATACCTTTACAGACATTATTAAGGCTCATGTCAGAATTGGGCCCATTTTGGTTGAATACCATATTGATGTATAAAATATTGAATACACTTTTACCTGTGAATATAGTATTGACTATGCAGCAGATGAAAGCAGAGTTGATGCATATTGCCGTGTTGGAACAGGATTTACTTTTATCCCAAGCTAAAGCTAAATTGACTCAATTGCAAAATTTATATACACTTTTGGGCAATAGAGGTATTACAGATGGTGCGACAAAAAGGGCTTTAAGTAATCAAATAAAAGAGCAAGAAAATATAGTAGATGGTATAAAGAACAGCAATGCGAAAATAGATTTGATGATGACTATGAGATTAATTGTAGCTAAAATAGCGTTGCATTTTGCTATGTTCGCAATAGTTGCGGTTTCTGGTAAGATGGCCCAAGAAAATCCTAGATTGGCAGGAACTATAGCTGCGGTAGCTGGAGCAGTTATGGGAATGGCTATTGCTTGGCAATTAGCGAGAACAGCAATGAAAGGTAATTGGGCGGCATGGGCTGGAGCTGCAGTCGCTGGAATGCTTATTGGTTACACATTCCATAGAATGATGGCTAAATTAATGAAACCTCCAGATGTATCTAGTTTGGGTACATTGGGAACAACCACAACAGAAGTCGATTATTCTGAACCTATTTATGATACGGGTGGACGTATAACACGGCCAAGAATGTATGGCTCTGGGGGGCGAGTGGGGAATCATTTCCCCGTGATGGTAGAACCCGGAGAAACTATAACATCTAAAACTCAGAATATGCTGGGTGGTGGAGGTATTACCTTGAATATGGGCGATGTTTATGCGAATGACGCAGAGGACTTCGCAGAACGTGTTGCAGAGGCATTACCAATAGCGTTACAAAGACAGAGTAATATGGGAGGAATATAATATGGTAGAATTTTATAGGAAAACAGCTGTAAGAAATTTTGCTGAAATGAATAATGTATTTTCAGATTTGTATGATAGTGAGGGCGGATTAAATTATGGCAGGATTTTCAAAGTAGATGGAGTTAGTGGAACACAGAGCGATTATGGTTATAGTTCTATAAAGGGTGGCTCACAAAACACTAAAGGTTTTTTTAGAACAAATGTAGCAGATAGACCACCCTTTGGGACAGCTGATTTAAAACGTATGGATGGATATATTTTCATAGAAGATGTTATTATGGATGGGGCGACAACACTTACACCTAGTTTAAAATTTTATAAAGTAAAAAATGAAGCTGTTCCAGATTCATTAACAACTGGACTTATAAGATTAAGAGAAAATACCACTAGAACATTCGGTCATTTATCAGCTATTAGTTCTACTGTAGAAGGATTTATATCGGATTCTGAATCTTTTACTGGTGAAGATAATAAATATGCTTATGATGGTCAAGTAGCTTACACATCTCTTGGTAGAAAAGTTAGGAAAGCTAGTGGAGGCCTATGGTTAGAACTTCAAGATGCTTATGCACATGCCCGAAGTGGTACCTCTAGTGGTGACAAAATAATAGGAAGGAGTTGGCCTTCCCTTTATCGGGAACCACAAAGCTTTAGAGGGGCATTTGGCGATATGACTGGAGGTACTGACAATACCGGAGAAAGGAGAAAGGTTATATTTATTGAAAAACATACCAAAGACCTTACCGGAGGTAGTGGAGAAATGATGGCCCAATGGAGAGGTGTGAAGACCGCTTATGGTGCTCGGCCCTATTTCATTGATAGTGAAATTTCTAACCTTATTAAGAGCGGTCATGAAGAAGTTATAGAATCTGATAATAATTATAATAATCAGATAACAACTAACAACACGTTTTTTGATGTAGTTAAACATGACAGGGAATTGACGTTTGAGCCTGATGGCATGGACCCTATGTTAATAGGAAGTTGTTTATCTAGATTTAGCACTGAAAATTTATTGAGAGGAGATGGACAGAGTATGGAAATGTTTGCTTATTGGGAAGGAGATAATAGAGTGGATGACACAGCTTCTGTTTCAATAGACCAAAATATACAGAAAATGAAACAATTATATAAACCCTTTTCCAACCCAGATTCCGATAAATATAATGATACTCAAGAGACATTTGTCTCTTATGGCCCCGTTCCTTTTGCTGCACACATGTTTCCCGGATTTTATGGTGAACATGGTGTACAATCATCCATGTCAGTAGAAACACATATTGGAAATAATGAAATTGAAAGGGGTTCTCAATCAGTAGCACCTGTAACAGCTAGTAAAGTAGTTTTTCATTCTTCTGGCACTTGGAACACAACAGGTATATCTCCTTGGACTACTTATTATGTGAGTGAAACCGCCGCAGCCGGAGGAGCGGGTTGGTATAAACTTACCACAGACCCGAAAGGAGCAACCAGCGGTGATATTACATTAGGTGGTTCTGCTGATACAAATTTAATAACATATAGCCAGTATACCGACGTGACTTCCGATTTTGGTGGGCATAGTAATGGTACTATAGAAATAGATGTAAATCTAAAAAATCTAGATGCAGCGCAATGTTATACAGACTCTGTTGATAAAATATCTTTGGTCAAGAGGGCCTTTATTATAACTTTTGGTTATCATAAACCCAACGCAGAGGATACTATAATGAGTTATATAGATAGGCATACTCCATTCAGCGCATTGTCTGATACAAACGTTATAACTACCAATAATACAGACTTTCCTTTTGTAGGTTGGTCATTTTTTAGAACCAAGGGCTCTGGTGACGATTGGTTAGATGGTATACATGTTGTAGATAGTTCTAAGTGGTTGTTGAATAAAGATTATGATGATAGTGCCCACTATGATATTTATATGCTGGAATCTGACGACACAGATGGCGATGGTAATCCAGTGGTTGATAATAGTGTTGTACCTGCAGATAGTTATTTTACCTTTAAAGTTCATGCGGCTCCTTGTACTGGGACTTACAATGATAATTTTGCTTGGGGGCTTCACGACCCAGAAAGCGGTGACCCCTTACCCTTTTCGAACAGGGGTACGACTTCTGTGGATATATCTGATTACAACGAAGCTGGTACTACTCATTTTTCGGGTACAAGGTTTCTCACTAAAATGTGGTGGACTGGAAGAACTGGGTGTAATGCTACATCCGGCCTTGACTTCTGGACACAAGCAACTAGTGGAGGTATAGATTATTTTACTGCTGGTGGACCCACAGATGCACTCGCTATATGGCCCAGATATTTAACTGTATGGCTAACTAATTTTCCTAATTCATCTTCAGTATCAAATGAGGATAAGTTTTTAGAGTCTGATGGAGGAGAACAGTCCGTCACAATCAATACGAATACGGAGTATATAAGAAGACCAACTACTAGCTCTGTTTTTATAGATGGAATACGTCTTAGGAATTTTAATTTTAACCATGAAAATGCTACAGTTCCTGATGAAGGAATAAAAACATCTACTTTACAAGTTCCTGCAGGCACTTCTTCTTATGGGAATTGGAATGCTTTGCCGTTTTGGTCACGAAGTACTAATCTTCCGGGCAGTACAACCCTTTGTTTCGGTACAGATGAATATACTGATTTTGTTGATGCTTCTAATGCAGGTGGAATATTCTTAAACGGATTTGAAACCAATCTTGGGAATAATGTAGCTAAACCATTTCATAATATAAGGGCTAGTATGACCACTGATTATCATGCAGATTACTATGGAACTAGTGGAACCATATTTGCTAATAACGTTACTGATACAACTGTTGTAGAGGGAGGAGAAAGCTTCTTCGGTAATCAATGCAGGACTTCACACATAGGAGGTGGAGCAGCGAATAATGTCCAACATGATTCATGCTTTCTTCTAGACCAAAGTGATGAGTTCGCACATGCATTGATTATTGACACAGGTACAGGTAGTGTAGATAGTTTTACTAATAAGGGATTTATAAAAATAAAAGGTAGTATAGAATCAGCAGCCGATGTTAAGGATACGATATCTACTAATGAACCAAATTTAACTAGGAGGGAATGCATATTTACTTCAGCTAGAGTGTTAAAAGTGGCTAATAAATCCACTGGTATTTTTAAAGTAGATACAGTAGAACCCTTTAAAGGACACGAAAATGATACTTTTATAGCCTATCTGTATGGTAGCGCTTTTAGAGAAGTAAATCATGGTGATGTTGGAAGACTTACAACTTCTGGAGGTGATGCCAACACTTGCAATACCACAGTTAAATTGATTTCAATAATAGATAAAAAACATGTACAATTATCGTGGAATGGAACGAGTAACGAAGGATATGATATGATTTCAGAAAAACATATCCCCTATCTCATGATTTCACCATTGAAGTATTGGATATACTTGGTTATATCAAATTACACAGTGGAGCCTACTCCCACCGCTGGTAATGTTGCTGGACGTTGGCCAGTTACGAATTATACATCTTTTACGTATAATTCAGCTATTTTAACCAGAGCTCATTCAGCTGGAGCTGTCGCTCAACATTATGGTACATTTGGTATGACTTATAATGAATTTTTATACAAAGACGCTCCAACTATAACAGGCTCTTATGAAAATGCTTGGGACCATGATGTGATAGATGAAGGTGGTATTTTAGAGTTTGAAGATTGGGGTTTTGGGGATTTTAATGCAGACACTAATGAAGGGGGGTTCTGTAGTAAGGACATACCCAAGGTTAACGTTTATAACGCTATGAGAATGCCTGCTATCTTTGAAGCAGGTAGTGACCTAGAAGCTGGTGATGAAGTTGATTTTATGTTAACCGCTAATGAGAATGCTAAACATGAGGTAATATATCATAATAATTTAGAGAGCGCAGGTTCTGGAGCAGGAGCGGATATAAATGCACTTCATACTTCTAGATTACCTTATTTCGTTACGGTTTTTGAAGATGACTTACCCGATACACCTATATTAACCGTGAAGCCCTATGAAAAAGACCCCTTTCTACCAGAATTCACATTTGAAGCTAGTGATGATGATTTGTGGTATGGTTTTATCATTATAGATAATAAACCGGTTAATTCTCAGTATCATGGTGGTATATTTCATTTACCACTAAATGAAACCGGCGACAACAGTACAGCAGCTGCGGCACCCAAAAATAAATTATATTATAATAGTTCAGATGCTGGTGCTACTACAGAAACAGGAAATATAACTATCAGTGGCCCTACCTATGACATAGAAGGCTTGGCTGGTAACTGTTTAAGATTTGATGGAAGCGACGACTATATTACGTATAATCCGTCTAGTGGTAATACTTTTACTGATATAACTGACTTCTTCACTTTCGTAGTTCATATTGTACCTGATATTGATATTTCAGGTGCTACTAATACTATATTTTCATCTGACCCTCTTGTGGTTAATTTTAATGCATCTACCTCTAGTATAGAAGCTAAAATTCATCAATCTAGTGCTAATTATGTTCTTCTTTCTTCTTCAGCTCTAACAGTAGATGGTAATACCCCAACAAATGTTATAGTAACCTTAGATTCAGGAATAATTGGTGGAAATTGCAAATTATTCATTAATGGAAAATTAGAAGACCAAACAGGAATTAAGATACAAACCATGGCTTCAGGAGCTAATAATAATTGGCAAACTGGCGCTTGTGCTTATATAACGACTGCTAATGCAACGGTAGGTGCTTCTTCAAATTCTTTCGATGGTAGAATAGAGGAAGTTGTTTTGTATAATAAAACTTTATATCCAGTAGTTCCTTCCGATACTTCTTTTGTTCTTACAAAAGCGTTAAAAGAAATAAGTAATGGTATGCCTATATCCTATTCGGCTAGATTATTTGTGAAAGATTATCATAATATACGTGGCGCTTCTACAACAGATATTTCAACATCGCCTTCGGTATCTTGGAGAAAGGCAGCATTTAGGTTGGGTGATTAATAATGGCAGCTCCGACTGATTTTGTATTGAAAGCATATAAAACAAAAGCAAATGCTATAAGTGACAGCAATGCTTTACAAGTGGTAAGTGGCACTAAATATATAACGAATAAAGAGCAAGATGCGGGATATAACTTTTTTACGCATGAAAAATATTATTTTAGAATAGAATCGAATGAGCCTGTGCTTGAGTTTTATATTGATTGGGATGACGGAGAGGATAATGACCCCAAGGGTAATGCTAATTATACTTTAATTAAATTTGATTCTCCACAATTTATAGGAATAACCAGCCACATATTTACCAGAGATAAACTTCATTACCCTAAGATAAGAGTGAAATCCGTTGATGGTTTTTTATCTAAATTTTATCAGGGTTCTGGAGGTAGTTTTCCGGGTATAGATATTTTGGTTGGAGGAGTAACTACTTTATATTCCACTAACGATAATTATAGAATTGTATCTGACGTAACAACAGGTTCTTCCCCTGTAGCAGAAGCTATACCTGTCTTCGGGCCTACACCGAAGCCACCCGTAGCTGTTTTAAAAGCAGATAGGAAAAGGGTGTACGCTGGTATTACAAATAAGTATTTATCTGGAGATGATGGAACATTTAGTGGAGAAAGAGTTCGTTTGACAGGTTCTACAGCAGCTGTTGAATCCGTTAGAACTGGTGTAGAGGTAAGAGTCACTTATACAACCATAGGTAATGATGGTGACACAAGTTCTGTTACAAGGGGAGATATTGTTGTTACAGATATGTCTCCCGGAGATGAATTGAAAGGAACTTCGACAATGATTATCAATATTCTTAAAATGGAATTACGTAGTTTATTAGAGGATAGTGTAGACGCAGATACTGGAGGAGCATCAGCTAATAGATTATATCCCGGTGAAAAATTAATGCTTACTGTAGCAAATTCTGGAACAGGTGCCTTCTTCGGCAAGAATACGGAAGCACAAATTATAGGTGAAGTATCTTTAGGTAATCCTATAGTAGAATTAAATAATTCTAGGCATAGTGTTACTTTAGATGCTACAGAAAGCTTTGCAAGATGCCCTGAGACGACTATTGATGAATATCGTATATGGGATGGTGACTTTTTATTAACTAATGGCTTCGCAGCTAATGAACCCTTTATGGCAGCTAGTTCAACTAATACTAGCGATATATTTGCAAAGGGTTCAAGTGTGGATACTTTAAGAAGTTACAGCGGCGTGAAAACTACTTCATATGCCTTTCATCCCGGAGCGGAATTTACCGATGATGACCATAGATGGTTACCTAAACAGGTACTTGCTATGGCTCAAGTCAAAGCTTCTGAAGCTGCAACGAAGGCTGCTACGGGAAGCACGAATGATACTTTAGCTACTTACCAGTATTCCTTTTTAGAACATTGGGTACACGAAGGTGAATCAAATAATTATGGTGAGGACAGGAGTGGTATAGCTACTTATGGCTGGCCTAGTGATATGAGCAGTTCGGCTGGACTCTGGTTTAAGTCTGCTGAAGGTGACGGATGGAAAGATTTATTAACAAGAAATAGACTCGTTGGTTTAGCTGACGCTTATTATACTTATTCCTTATTTTCTGCCACAGATGAAGTTGCCTCTGCTAATAATGATAATTCGATGGCAGACCCTTCTCTCGCCACTGGTCTAGATGTAGATACTGCTAATCATACAGCTGTTATGTGTGTGAGAGATTCAAAATGGACCAAACAATGGTGGTCAAGTGGAGGAGCTCCTATTAATGCTACTAGCAAAGCATGGCCTAGAGCGGGTATTGTAAAACCCGGCACTATAGCTGCTAATGGCGGTTGGTCTACAGGCCACGGTCATATGGAAATAAGGGTAGAGGCTTTTTATACTGCTAGGGATGGCGATTCCTATGCTTGGAAACCACTTAAGATGATTAATAAGACCAAACACCCCGATTATGACAATACAACTTGGTATGCTTCTGGTGCATTTGAATGGGAAGAGCCAGAAGATTGGGTCAGCTTGGACCCCGGTTCAATACCCGATAGGTATTGGCCAGAAGGAGATTTTGAAGGTGATGCTAATGCATTTTCTCAGGATGTTGATGAGGGAGACGTGAATTATTTCGACGTAAACAATAGGTGGAATGCTACCAACCCCAAATATGGAATAATGATGTTAATAGAAACTTCGGCAGCTGCTGCCAGTACTGATGCAGCTTCTTGGGGATATCACGCAATATGGAACACTTTCCCATGTTCCAATCAACACAGCGTCCTTATAGATGTTATAGACCCTATGTGTGTGTCATTAAATTCGCGTGCTATAGCTCAAAGTATAAGTTTTTCTCATAAAGGTAAGTATCAGATTGTAGAAGATAGAATGGGTAAAGCTGACATAAGAAAAATAGGTGCTTCTGGTGGTAAGATAAGTTTTGGCGGTGTTGATTTAAAAGACACAGTTTATACTAGAGACAAATTTTATGATTATATGAGAAGAGCTACTCCTATATATTTGGATGTAACTCATAAAAGTGGTAATATATCCAGATTTTTCGGTGTTTTAACTGATATGACGGAAGACCATCCAGCAGGTAAACAAATTCCTAAGTTTGGTTTGTCAATGCAGGTTTCTCATATGATATATATGAATTCATCAGGAGTCATACAAAGTGATGGATATGTATCTATGGGAGGAGACAATATAGATGAGTTCAAATACATATAGTAATCCTCGTTTGTTTATTGGAAATACCGAAATAACGACTTTTGACACAGTTACCTTTTCTGATTCAGGTAAAAATCAAGCAACCACTTTGAGTATCAGTATATCAGACCCTGAATATAGGAGAGCAGCTTTAATAGGTAAGGAAATAAGGTTTTTTTTAAATTATGGTTCAGATGATACTATACCCTTTTTTAGAGGTAGAATAAGGGTAGCAACTCCTTCTGATACAAAATTAAGCATTTCTGCATATGATGTTAGGACCTTTTTGACTGGTAACGAAAGTATACCTATTTCTTTGACTGATGAGGACAATTATGATGGATATACTCTTGGGCAATTTTTACACGAATATATAACGAGGTATATTAATATAAATGAAACAATCATTGGATTGGACATGTTAAATGATAGTGACCCTGTTGTCACTTTGAGTGGATTAAGGGGAGATAATTTGAATGCTCTTGGTATTATAGATTCTAAATTAAAAAACAATCAAGATAATTTGGAAGATATAAAATCTAATAGATTAACTATTATTGATGACGGGGAGAAATCTAATATATGTTTTGTTAAAGAGCAGAATAAAGAAAATTCTGGAGTTAAATTTACTTATTCTAATGGTATTAGTAAACTGAAAGTTAAAAAAAGAGCCAGACCCAACATTTTCTCAGCTAAGGTGGGAAAGACAAATGTTCTATACAAGCATAATAATTTAAAGACTGGAATTTCCGGTGCAAAAATAGAAGGGGAATTCGATTATCCAGATGAAGCAGTACAAGCAGCATTTATACAAGGATTGAAATCAGAGGATGATACAGAAATAACCATAACAACAACAAAGGGACATTATTTGAATATAGGTAATGTTGTGTATATATCTGTACCAGATTATCCAGAAGTAAATGGGAAGCATAGAATAGTTTCTAAAAAGGTTACCACTGGTAAATCTTCTATATCATGTAATTTACAATTATCCAAAGAAGGGCCAAAGTTTAGTGAATTTTTTTAACGAGAATAATTTTCTACTTCAGGCAAGTCACGTCTTCCACCACTAGCTTCTCCGTGTGAAGGGTTCTTTGTCCTGTAACGAATCGTTCCACTAGGTTGTTTTACTCCACCTAGTTCATGAACTCCATCCATAACTCCTCCACGGTCTGCGTCCAGTCCCATCTTACGGGGCTGTCCAGTAATATCTATTTCATATGTCACACTTATCACCGTTGCAAGCATATTCCTTAGAACCGCCAGTTTCGTCCTGAAGCTCATAATCGGAAAGCTTGTTATAGTTAATTACGGGGTAGTTCTTTATAAGCCTTTTGTAAGTTCTGTGGTCAATTTCCTCATATGGAGCTAATTCGTAGTGTCCACCATCATAAGGTAAAAACGACACTCCGTTTATAATATCCCAATTTTTATACACCCAATTACCTACTTCGAACCATTCATCATCACGTACATACACAGTCATACTAGCATTATGTTCACACCAGTTATGTTGCAGGTTCTTGTAATGTCTCAACTGGTCTAGGGCAGTAACGTCCTTTCGTGTTATACAACCTTCAGGGGATTTGACGGGAAATTCCACAACCCAAGTTGAGGCATCTTTCTTATTTTGTCCTACTTCTGGATGGTGAGGAATCTTTGAATCTTTCATCAGGTTAAACAAAGGGTCTCGGTCTGCTATTCTATAGCGACGAATGTAGTATTCTGAGTATCTTGGATGCACACCAGAGGCAGAGTCCACGAGTTGCGAAACAGTGCCACTAGGCTTAACACAGGTAGTCGCTGTTGAGACATTCACATCCAGTAACTTAGAAGCCTTGCGAGAAATGCGTAGAACACGGCTTTTAAGCGCTTTTAAGGCCTCCGAATTCATTACCGAAGGGTTATCCATTTGACCGGTCAAACTGACCCCTAAAAGGCGCTCTACGTCACAATTCTTTTTCCAGTCTTTTCTCAGGTATGGAAAGTCCGTGAAAGTGCTCTGTATGACTCCTAACCAAGCTGCAGTTTCAACCTTGTCCAACAGTGAGTCTAGGTCGTCCTCTTCCCTGACTACGACTTCTGACAAG
>Ga0080013_1005562_pt1 | contig 11672 bp, 6 predicted proteins | sample ETNvirenome_6_85_FD_69236 | JGI IMG/M metagenome (GOLD analysis project Ga0080013, IMG submission 69236) | Marine viral communities from the Pacific Ocean - ETNP_6_85 (SPADES assembly) (version 2) | ecosystem: Environmental > Aquatic > Marine > Oceanic | place: Pacific Ocean | collected 2013-06-19
TGTACAGCAACTACTGTTTTGTTTGACTTTGGGTAATCACCGATATTGACGTTATCGACGTCGTTGAATTTGTGGGTTAAAGTAGCGCTGCCCATGGTTTACTCCCTCCTCAACCTTGCTCTAGTTTTTTAACTCTGTCGGAAAGCTCTTTAATAGCCTCGACTAACACCGGTACTAAATCTTGATAAGCTACAGAAAGCATGTCTGTATCTTTATCCGCTTTTACAACCTCTGGTATAACTTCTTTGACCTCTTGGGCAATAAATCCAATCCTAGGTACTCCAGGATACTGCTTATATTCAAACGACACCCCACGTAAAGACTCTATTTTGCTTAAAGATCCATCCAAGGAAATAACATTGTTCTTTAATCTAGCGTCAGATGACGCTGCGACATAATAAGCAATAACGTCCCCGGTAGCTTTTACGGATTGAAACTCAACATTTGCAGATGTTGATACATCTTGGCCAATAGCAATAATCTGAGGATAGAAATCGTCAGTTGTGTCTTCGGGTGTGGGCTCGCCGGGCCTATCTATGCCAATAGCAGAAGTACTAATCGTGACCCCTGTTCCAGCTAGCAACGCTGAGCTATCTCTAAATTCTAACTCAGTTGCAAGGTTTGCTGCTGTAACTGCGACCTTATCTGCGATACCTATACTACCCTGATTAAAGGCTCCTCTAATTGCAGCGTAAGATGCAAGTTGAACAAATCCTGCTGTAGCCTCAGTTGCGTATACCGAGAGGCTTCCGGCGTTTTCTGCGTTTAGTACACCAGCCGTTGTTCCTTTTAGTTCTGTGTCTGCCCCGAATAGGATGGAGGTTCCGTTTCCAAACACTAGCGAGGACTCATCTTGCATTAGCAAGGTGTTCTTAACAATTACGTTAGCAAGTACTTGGTTAGATATATTTCCAACCTCGTTTTCTGCTTTTAGAGGGATGGCGAATTGCTCACCAGAACGAAGGTCGAATACAGTTGTGCCTAAATAGTAATTACCTTCTTCGTTCATACCTGTAGCATAAACTCTACCACCGGTTTCTTCTACGATCGTTTTGCCAAGAGCAAAGTCTTGCTCTAGCGGATCACCTTGGAATTTAGGGAAAGCAGTGTCGTAGTTAAGGTACCCTGTCCACTCCCAAGTATGACCAGAAGATCTAATAACAGAGGGTCTATGCAAACCAATTAAGAAACCAGGCACAGTTGACTTGCTATCAACCAAGATGTTAATTGGATTTACGTCTGGGCCAATAGAGTCAACGGAGTAAGCTACTCCGGGTTGATCGTTCATCTTGACCAGAGCCGTACGAGTGATTGAATTTGTAGGATCTTCAGTAGCTTCCGGCTCGTCTGCGTCTCGTGTGGGAATAAAGTCTCCAGTAAACACATCTCTGGCAACAGAAGCCTGGGTCAAGTAGGAAATATATTTTCCTTTAGTAAACTCAGACTCTTCTACGTTATAGAAGTCTTTATAAGAGATTACTTGAGTTACTGCGAGAGGATCAAATGTTAGCTCTGCTCCGCCATTCAAAAATGGTCCAACTTGCTTTTCTATAATGTAGTAACTTTGAGGCTTTCTTAAGCCAAAGTCTCTATCAAATCCTTCTAGTAAGACTTTGTAAACCCTTTGGCGGTCTGATCTGCCATCAACTCCTCTTATGAGCTTGACTGGTGCCTTATCAAATATAAAATCTACGTTTGTATAACCGGCATTACTACCACTAGCAGGATTTAATTTAAATCTAAACGCGTGGTCGAATTTCTTAAGCAGGAAGCCGTCGCTGTCTGTATCTCCTTTGTCAGCCAGGTTCTCGTTGTAAGTCTCTTCTACAATACCAGCAGTTTTAACAGGGATATACCACGCGAACTTAGAGGTATCCCAGATAAAGATTTTAGATCTGTCATCTAGTTCTTGGTACCCAGAATTACCTTCCTCAACGACTTGGATGGTGCCGGTGTACTGAATAGAAGAACCTGATTCGTCAAAACCAGATATATAGATTCTCTGCCTATTTGTTCTCTTTTCGCCACCCGTTAAAATATACTCCCCGTTCTCTGTTTTTTTCGTGTAAGAGAACTGACCAAAAGCAACGTCGTTTGCCTTAGGAGCATTCTTTAATGAAAATGGTGAAGCGTTATTAGAATTTTTTACGTAGATTCTAATGATACTTGGCGCGTTGTTATCGCTAGTTTTTGCAGCAACAACATAATCTAAAGTTTTTTGGTAGTCTAAGACTAATCCTGTGTTAATAGATGTGTCTATTAATGTTGCTTTACTTCCGTCAGCAAGAGGGGAATAAGAAAGAGGTAAAGGCGGGATTATCTGAGTAATTTTAGTTCCGCCATATGTACCAGAGGGAACGCCATTATCCTGGGAGAAAGCCGATTCTTTATAACCAATTGCTCTTAAAGAAATATCTCCAAAGTCAGAACAAGAATTTGTGATAGATAAATCAGAGCCACTTTCTGAGATAAAGTGATCAGCGTTACCAATAACAAAGCAAGACACAAGCTGGACTGCTGCGTCATTGCTGGCTCTGAATCCGATGTGGCGATATTTAAATATGTCAGCAACGCACTCTCTGTACCTCTTACCACCCCCACCAGACTTATTTGTTGGTGGATCTGAATAGTACTCTAGAGAAGGAGTCTCAAAACAATCAGGGTCAGTTTGTAGTGATACTTGAGTGAACTGAGCACAGACCATGGACTTGAATCCACTGACTTTAGAGCCATCGATCCACATGCCGTTAAGACCAAAGATAGATCTTACAGAGCAGTTAAATACGTACGGAGATGAAGATCTTGTGGAGTTGACGTCAGGAAGAGCAAAGTAATTTGTAGTACCACTTTCTGAAGCTGAGAGTACAGCTGGGCCAGGATAAGAAGGCTTGACATTTACCTGATAGTCTGGGCTAGCAACGCCGGTCTGGTTTTCTTCCTTGTCCTCGCTTCTATTTTCTTTACTACTAGCAAGAGGAGCAACGATAGTTGTTTCTGCAGATACAGCACCGATAGTCTTATCTATACCCCAGCCGTCGATCCCACCAAACAACGATTGAATCTTTGTGTAATAAGAAGTCTCTCCGGCTCCTCCTTTAGTTTCTGCTTCAGAAGCATAACCAACTGCAGTAACAGTGTTGTGAGTCCTAGAGAACTGTTGGTTATCTGCAAAGGTGATAAGAGAGAGGTAGGTACCACCGGTTACTTTAAATATATAAGTAGTATTTCTCTGAACAGCAGTAGATCCTGGAGTTAACTCAGGGACATACATTGGTCTGACACGAACCTTTCTTAGATCAACTCCGTTAATGGAGATACCTCTAGGTACAACAAGACCGCCAGAAGATGGATTGTAATCAGAGAGTCTATTAATCCTTAATTCTTCTCCCATAGAGAAGGCTCCTTGAACATACTGAAGGTAAACCCTCCAGATAGGTGAGGCAAGGGCGTCTTTCTCGATCTTGTAGATCGTTCCTACACCGCCAGCCGCAGTGTAGAGCGTTCTGCCTAGATTAAACAGAGAAGGAGGCTGAAGTGCTGCGCTATCATCTACTTTAATAGTGATATACGGTAAGTCAGGGCTCCAAGAATTTAATGCAGTGAAACCTGTTGATACTTGCTTAATGTATATATCACCAGCACCGGGTCCCCCTACAGCGTTTAGGCCGGGGCCATTATCAACGTAGTAGTCTCCAGGCGCTAGTTCAATAACAGTGGTGTCATATGCATCTAGTCCGATATTTCTTCTACTTGCTCTTGAGGCTTCTAATAAAGCTCTCTCAATAGTCCTAAATGGCGCATTTTGGTCCGTGCCGTTGTTGATCAACTGGTCATTTCCAACAGCTGGGTCTACATAGATGATGTTTTTAGTGATCTCAGAACCCGCAGGGATCCCGTTATTTCCGATCTTTGTACAACGATCAGCGCCAAATACTTTAATTAAGCCTCCCTCTCCATTAGAGTAGATAGCTGTTACGGCGTTAACTTCTTTATAGCATTTACCAGAAGCAGCTTCAAATCTATATATACCTTCAGATGGGTTGGGGTACGCTCCAGGGATCGGTTGGCCGTCAGGACATTCTCCTGCGGTTCTTATACCGATGTACTCTTTACCGCCGCAGCTTAAGAAGCTTCCTAGCTTAGGGTTACATTCAGAACCTGGAGTCTCTTCAAATCTCCATTCTGAAGTAGCCTCGTGGTAAAACAACTCGATGTGTGCGTCGCGTATATTTATGATCCAGTCATCTACAGAGTTGTTGATCTTGTCTGTTCCAGAGGGACGAAGGACTACTGGGTAGCGATCAAATGATCCCTCTAGGTCAACAATAGCAATACGATCATTGTCAGAACTGGCAGACGGTAGAGTTACAATTACAGATCCGTTTCTTGTATCTACAATGGCTCTGTCCCAGCCTCTTAAGTTTGTATTTACATTTAATATATCTGTGTTCTTTAATACACCCGTAGAATAGTTATTTAAAGCTCCGACGTATAGGTTAGGACGAAGATCTTTAACTCCAGTTCCATACACGGTACCCTCTGCGTCAGTATTAAACGCACCGGCCGTAGTATTAATCTCTGCTAGAGGTACGTAAGGGTTTGATTCTGGGCTAGGAAGAGAAGAACTAATTGTGATCTGAACAGATAAGACTCCACCTACCGTTATTTCGTTTGCATAGATAAATGCCTGTCCAGTCTCGTCTATAAGACCTACGATCTGACGAGGCCAAGTGCCTATAGTTCCGTCAGACAGAGTGATCTTACCGGCTTCTACGATAAGTCCATGAGTTTGGCCGCTATCTACTACTGAGATAGTATGGTTATCTCCAACAGCAATTGTTAGAGTTCTTGGCTCAGAGAAAGTAGCGTCATTTAGTACCCAACCAGCGATGGCCGTTCCAGAGTACCCTAAGATAATACCGTCATGAGCAAGACGGCCAATGCCGGTCTCTTGCTCCTCTCTAGGGTCTGCAATCTCGTAATCTTTTAGTTTGTCTCTTTGACTAACTTTCCAAGAATTGTGGTCAGCGGCAGATACAGAATAGTAATCTGCTCTAGGGTCTGCTCCTGAGAAGTCTGCCCCCTTTTGAACTTCGTTAAGATAGTCACTAGTAACGATTGTTCCGTTTACAAACGTAATTTTATCAAGCATCGTAGGAGTTCAAATTAAGAATTATTGTTGATCCAAAGTAGTCTGCCCATCCATTTAGCGTTCGGCCCGAACGCACTCAATTCTACCATCATTTGTCTTCCTTGAGCTTTATAAGTATCTATGGGGTTGTCTGCATCTTCATTAACAGCATCCATTCCAGTACCCCATTTTACCCCGCTTGCTTGGATGAACCATGAATCTTTAGAGCCCCAGTCCACAGGGTAATCAAAATAAACCGAATTAGCAGTCACGGGTGCTTGCGGAAACACTAAAAGAATCCTCATTTCTCTATAAAATCCTTCTGGTATTAGCAGAGGGTTCATGTTTGAGACCGGGAGGTTATCGGCATTACTAACATCAATGCTTAGATAATTAGCGTATCTTAAAGAGCCTATTGGTTGACTCTTTACCGCTCCTCCTAATTCTATAGGCGTACCAATAGAATCCCCGATCCAGATTCTTCCGTCAGCGTTATTGGCGAATAACTCACCCTCATCTAAATCCCCGATGAAAGGCTCCTCGCCAACAACGTTAGATGTTAAAATTTGAATCGATGCTTGACTCATTTACAAAATATATTGTATTTAGCCTAATGGTCTTTAAACTGCTTTCCACGGTTTAAAGCTATATTAGATAAATGTTCTAATGTGGCTAGAAATAATTTTCTTACAGACAAATTTACTACTTTAGGAGGACTAGCTGCTGTAGCTTATGGGTCTTCTTTATCACTCGGCACAGTAGGTGACCAGATGAAGAGAGGCTCGATAACGAAGTCTTTAGATAGTCAACTCCCATCAAATGTACTATTGGATTTCTTTGGAACAGAGACCGTTTTACTAGAGGTGTTTAAGTCTGTGTTTCAGACAGAGTATAACAGGCTAGGATCTTTCACTGACTTTATAGATATACACTCGTCTATAGACCATTTTTCCTATCTATGTACTAAAGAGTTTTTTAAGAATTTAAATAGAGATTCTACCTATAGCACTACCGCTTCTCAAGTTATAAATAAATCTATTCAGGGATCTTTTTTAAGAGAGGGGAAGAAAGAAGATATAGAAATAGATACAGAAAGTCTTGTAGACTCTGTCCTATTAGAGGTAATTAAATTAGACTCTATTGGGCAAGACGTGGATAAAGTAATAGCGTTAACTTCTAATAATCCTATCACTAAGATCACATCGGCGATACCAGACACGACTGTGTCTCTATCTATGTCTTCTGAGATAGAGAAAGACTATAGAGGCACGGAGAGAAATTATGCAAGTGTTTCTCCTAGAGATTACTTTAGCGGGATGGGATACGCAAAAGAAGGAGATTCTATAAGAAAATCAGTAGTACAGGGATATGTTGGTTATCCTCTGGTCTCTTTACTAGGTGAAAGTTTATTAAATCCAGCAGGCTACGATAATTTGAGTCTTAGCGATACTAATATGTCGTTATTAAGAGAATTAAATGACAACTCTGGTATTCCTGTGGGTGAACAGGGAATCTATAATTTAAATCTTGCAAGAATAGATCTAGGTAATTACTAAAATGCCAAATATATACGGACCAATTCTTCCGCTTCAATTAGATCCTAGAAATACTTCTGCTCTTGTGAGAGACATGCAAACGAAGATCTTCTTAGAGTCTGATGGTCAGCTAAATGACTTCTCTCCAGCCTCACCGCTGTCGGCGTTGGTTGAGGGCCAGGCGTTTGCTCAAGGAGAATTACTATATTATTTAAATAGCCTTCCAGAGGCATACACTCTGCAATGGTTAAGACAACTCGGGATACAGAGGGCCATTGGAGCTAGGTCTGTTGTAGAAGTAACTTTTATAAAGAAAAGGGGATTTAACAGATCTGTAGTCATCCCTGCTAACACTATAGTCTCTACGTCTAACAACTTAAATTTTGTGCTCAAAACCGAGGTTAGGATCGGCGATGTCCAATCTTCTGCAAAGGGTATAGTTGAGTCAGAGAAATGGGGGAGCGTTTATAATGTCCCTGCGGAGTCTATCGAAAAAATTAATAGAAATATATTAGGACTAGAAAGAGCTACAAACTTAACTTTTTCTCAGGGGGGAAAAGATCTAGAATCAATTGATAGCCTTAAAGCAAAAGCCTTTAGTTTGCTTAGGAGAAGAGGTTTGATCTCTGCGGAAGATTACGAGAACGAAGTGTCTCTTGTTGCTTCAGAAGCTGCCGTAATAAAAGTGCTGACTTACGAAGATCGGTTTAATATCCCAGCAGAGAAACAGTCAGGAAATATTGTTATATGCGTAGGAGACGCTAATGGGTCAGAACTTGGTGTCTTAACAAGAGCAAATATTGTTAAGTCTCTTAAAAGTAGGATTCCATTAGGCAATAGCATCTCTTTAATATCGCCAGAAGTAACTCCTGTAGAATCTACTATCTCTTGCGAATACGATGATGAAACGTTTAATGGAGGTCTGGATCTTTACGCCTCTCAGATAAATAAAATCATAACAAATACAATAAGTCCGGAGTCTTTACCTTTAGGCGAAGAAGTAGATTATCAAAAGGTATTTAACACTATATACGGGTTATCTTTTGTTGACAAAATCAAAACTTTAGCTTTTAAAATCCTAGTCAATCCACCTGAAGCTACGGATCCTGACTATTGTAGTGACTTATTTGTCTCAGAGTTGATAAATGGCGTTTGCATAGAATCTTCTGAAGCTTTCATAGATAGCGTAAATACTACTTATAAGAATACCAATCCAATTAGAACATATAGAAGCTATAGGGTGGTTGTTAGCTTAGTAGCAGCAAGCACACAGGCTCCATTGACATATACCTTTATAAATAAAGATTATGATTCCGCTCTAAGAGGTTGATATGAACTCTTTATCTATTTGGGATCAGAAAAACAGAGCGTTTATTCGTAGAGGATTTAAAGCAGCCCGCTTTATTTCAGAGTTTAAAAGAACGAAAAAACTAAAGATCGTAAATCACTCTTTGGGGGAAGTAAAATTTAATTTTAGGCCAGAGCTAAACTCTGATAGAAACAGAGTAATTGACAGAGATATAAAGAAAATAGACAGTTCTGGTTTTACGTACGAGAATGTAGGAAACGTTTATTTCACCGAGGATAATTTACAATCACTGGATGCTAACGGAGAGTATAGCGTGCTCGCTCACGGAGAACCTATACCAGGAGATCTTAGCAGCGGAAACGAGAATTGTATCGTGGAAGGTATGATCTGTACCGACGGCACAAACAAAGACTGCAAACCTGGAAAATGTTTGATAGGAAAGCTAAAGAAGATTAGCAACTACAAATGGAAATATACCTCTGCCTCGTCTTACAATGGAACAAAATTAGAATACTTTATAGGCGGTAAAGAGTTTTTAGAGCTAAAGACTATTATCAGAGGTAGTCATCAGAACCCTGATGGCACAGCGGTATCTGTAGATAAACCAGCAAGTAAAAATACTACAGTGTATCTGCCTCCTGTAGGATATGCAGGAAGCGTATTCTCTGACACCTACGTTAAGTTCTTTAACTTGACCATGGCTCTTGATAATAGCGAAACATTAAATGGTGTAATAACCACAGAAGAAGATTTTATAAGACAGATTATTGATATAGGGTACAAAAACTTTTATGCTTTAAAGACCGGGCCTACATACTCTTCTATATGTGATAGCCCTCTAGATAGAAAAGTTGTGAGTTCTATTGAGGATATAATATTTTCTTTACCAGAGGCTTGGAGGGAAAGGGTCAGATCTTATATGGGAGAAAAGTGGGACATTAAGCACACTACCCACGAAACAAACAGAGAGTTTATTACCACTACATTTAGATACATGAGGTCTTTGTTTACAAAGACTACACAGGTTACTAGAAGTGGTCTCAAAAGATCAAGTATTAGGTACATATCTGACGAGTCAGTAAGACCTATCTACCTAAGGCTTCCAGCCTCTTCAAATAGCTACAGACCAGAAGGATACGAGGAAGTACTAATAATTGCAAAAGAACAAGATAGGTTTAATCTACCAATATCGTCCCTTGAGATAGGTACTATGGTCGCAACTTCTGATAGGAAGATCTCTTATCAGTTCTTGCCTAGAGTGATCACAGATGAAACAGAGCGCAGGACATTTAAAATGTCTCCTTTGTACTCTTCAAGAACAAAAGAAGAACTATATTCCCCTAGAGACGACAAATCGTGGTCTAGGATAATAGAAGACCAGCTTCCAAAATCTCCTGTTGCTAAGTGGATGTTGGCCGGTGCTGATGAGTTCTTAAGAGAGAAGAAGTATGAGATAGAAGATTTCTACTACACCTACTTAGATCCTACGGAGTGTAGTCCTAAAAACCTAGATTGGTTGGCTCAGCATGTGGGTTTATCTGCTCCTGTTTGGAACACAGAATGGGCCCCGGAATATAAGAGAGCACTAATTAAAAACTCTTTAGGATGGTTTGATAAAGAGCTAGTGCAAGAAGTAAATAATAAAGAATACAAAACGATAAAAGGAGAGGTGCTGAGCCTTCATCCCTTTAACGCAGCACCTTGGAGAGATGAGGAAGATGCTCCAGACGATAAGATTGATTTGTTTGGAATAGATCTATCATCTGCTTCTTCTCAAGATATCTCTGTGTGTAAAAAAGAATGGGACGGGCTAGGAGAATCTAAAGGAAGCATTCTAACTCTTATCTTTCTATTTAGTTTATTTAAAATCAAAGCCCACACAGAGGGAGAGATAGTTTCTAAAAATGATAAATTCCAAAGTATTCATATCAGCGTAAAAAGTGGGTTGAGAGCTCAAGAGCTAGATGCTCCTATCCTCTTGCCAACAAAATATGACATGCCACAGGTAGGTACTCTAGAGCAATACAGAATCGGTTCTTTTGAAAATCAATTAGTAGCTGATAGAACAAAAGTCACTACTGCAGAAGAAGCTGATAATATATTCTTTAGGCTTCCTTTCTATTATAATAGAGATGGGAAATCGTGGGACTTAGTACAGTCCGTAGCAAATTACTGGGTTCAAGCAAAGCTCAACTCTAGAGTCCAGTATGCTTACCTGGCGGCCGGACTTTGGAAACAAGGCGACGCGTTTTTTGATCCAGGTTTTGTAGACACGGCCTCAGATCCATATATCCTATCTGAAGAAAGAGATAAGCTACTTACAGAGTTCCTAGACTCACTTATTACCGAGCACTCACCTACCCCTTTAGATGAAAGTATATTAATTGATAATATTACTTCAGAAGGCAGTAATATACTACTTACAGAATCTTCAGACCCACTTACTGATGAATAGCAATGACTAATCCTATACCCAAGAAAATTTCAGAGCTCCCTACTTTAGGCGGGATCTCAGACGGCGATTTAATCCCAGTTGTAGATATTAGCGACACCTCTTTTAATACCTCTGGAGAGACCAAGAAAGTATCTTACTCTGTATTTAAAGCTACAATACAACAAGAAATTGATACAGAGTTTGTTGAAGAAGATCCGGTGTTTGCTGCATCGGTAGCTGGTAGTATCACCACTACAGACACAGCGCAATGGAATGCTGCTTATGGGTGGGGTAATCATGCAGTGCAGGGATATCTGCAGTCTTTTTCGGGTCAAAGTATCAACGTTTTAAATGATGTAGATACCTCAACAGCAGTGGCAGATGATATATTGAAATGGAACGGTAATTCTTGGGTTGCTGCGGCCGAATCACAGGGCACCACAATCAAAGGAGAAATTGCGTTAGGATCCACTCCAGTATGGAAAGGCTCCTCTGGTTTAACTGTAACTCAAGAAAGTAGCGGTACGTATAGATTAACCTTTGCGACTGCCTATGGCAATAACTCTGACTATTTTGTTATAGCTCAGGGCATGGATCATAGTGCCAGCGCATCATCTTATATCCGAGTTGCTAGATCCACAGCATATGTGGATATAATAGTTAAAAATCAAGCTAATGATAATGCTGTGAATACAGGTGCTGTTGGCATTCAGATCATCAACCACAACTAATTTACTACTTACAGAACTACCCGATACACTACTATTTATGAATCACTATGACTAATTCTCTTCCAAGAAAGATCTCACAACTTAACAGCTTATCAGCGCTTGCTGATAGCGATATTATACCAATCGTAGATAGTAGCGCAACCACTTCTAGTGCTTCTGGAGAAACTAAGAGAGTATTTTTCTCAGTTCTAAAGAGTACGATACTTGCAGGACTTAACACAAGTAATTGGAATTCTGCTTATGGGTGGGGAGATCACTCCAGCGCAGGATATCTTACAAATTCTCCTGCAGAAACAGATCCAGTCTTCACTGCTTCCGCTGCTGCAGGAGTAACAACCTCTAAAATCTCTGACTGGGACTCTGCCTATAGTTGGGGAGACCACTCTCAGGCCGGGTACCTCACAGGCGCAAACGAGATCGATCCGGTATTCACCGCTTCTGCTGCTGCAGGAGTAACAACCTCTAAAATCTCTAACTGGGACTCTGCCTATAGTTGGGGAGATCACTCCAGCGCAGGATATCTTACAAATTC
>Ga0080013_1005563_pt1 | contig 11670 bp, 20 predicted proteins | sample ETNvirenome_6_85_FD_69236 | JGI IMG/M metagenome (GOLD analysis project Ga0080013, IMG submission 69236) | Marine viral communities from the Pacific Ocean - ETNP_6_85 (SPADES assembly) (version 2) | ecosystem: Environmental > Aquatic > Marine > Oceanic | place: Pacific Ocean | collected 2013-06-19
ACGGAATCTGATATCCGTAGTCTGTTGGATTTTAACCATATCCTCACGCATCACAGGAGATGATCCATTGATACGTACAAGTTCTCCATCATCAGGAATGACATAGAACCATGCTTTAGCATCAGTCATTGTCATATCAGGAACTTGTTTAGCGGCTCTGACTGCCGCAGATTTAAAACCAACAGCAGGGAATCCATATGGTCCATCAGGATGTTTCCCATCTGAGCATAGATATAAAGAATCCTTAAAATCCTGTTCAGGATCTTTAGGTTCTTTACCAACAGGAGCCTTCTTCATCTGCTTATCAAGCATCTGTCGTTTGGCTTTTTCAGACCATTTGTGTTGGATTAGGGGTTGTGTTCCATATATATCAAACGATACGTTATCTATATTTGGAGGACGGATACTAATGATTGGTACTTTCGCCATAGTTGCCTTTTTCAGATTATAGCGTTGATTGATACAGGGGCATTTCTGCCCCCAATGATACTAGAGATCAAACGGAATATCGTCCTTCACAGGTCCGTCCGTATTATCATCTGTCGTACTTTTAGGAGCATTACCTGATCCATCAGCCTTCTTTTTATTAGGCATAAGTTCGACATCATTAACGACAAACTCTGTAGATTTACGTGGATTGCCATCTTTGTCAGTCCACTTACGATTCCTTGGATAAGCTCTAGTAATGTGAAGAAGGTCGCCCTTCTTTACGTGCTTTTGGATTATATCTGCAAGGGCTTTATAAGCCACAAAGTCGAACCAATCTGGTTCTTCCTGTTTAGGATTAGATCGAACAGCCATTGACCAATTAGCGAAGCTATTGCCATTGTTTGTTTGACCATAATCGATATCACCACCGACATACCCAACTGCTACGTATATGCTAGACATACTTTACCTTTACTTGAGATTACGAATGATTACACAGCCGTTTTCAGACCATCGTTTCGTGCAGGTATCAAGTTTCCATATCCTTGAATCTTCCATCATTAATATGTCTTGAACTGCCTTAATCAGATTGTCTAAATCTGGCCTTTGTTTATGAGGAAAACCTATATGAGCTTTCCTCTTCTTTAAACTCCATGATTTGGGAATAGGCAGAAAGAACTGCATACTCACCTGCTCACCAAGTTTAAACTCTTGCTTCTCAGCCTCTTCTCTTAGCTGATCTGCGTATTCGTGATACTTTAGAATTGTTGGTCTCTTCTTCCACCGATCTCTCTGAGTCATTCTCGGTTTTCCCATCGGAATGATCCATGCTTCCATGTATAAATTGCTCATTAATCAAGTCTTCTCTTTGATTTCCACCTAGATCAATAGTTGATCGGTATTGTTTTATACGATATATGTACCCTGATTCTACTTTGAGTGAATCAATTAAAACCCTCTCAGATGGAACCCCATCTTCTCTTGGAGATCTTGCCGTGTAACTTATATTTTTCCACGTATGCATTCTTGCCTCATATTAAGAACGTGATTGATTACTTTAGGGACATCAACTGATTCAAATCCTCTCTTTCTTAGTCGAAGAGAGTTGATGTAACCATCTAAGAACATAAGAAGTGGCTTTTCTGTAAAGCCTTGGAATCTTCTGTCTTTAACATATTGAGGGAGTTCAGTGAGAAAGATGATCTCATCTCTTGTTGTCCATACACCATGTTTACTTTTCCTTTGTTTCGGAAGAGGTAGGTCATTTATTGCAAGTTGTCTCTTCTTGCTCTGTTCTATTACCATACAATATCCTTAGTTTAAGTTCAAGAAAATAGGGATGGAAACTCTAGCGACCTTGGGGTTATATGAGATACGCAGTCATGAATAAAACTACGGTCATAAAGCCGATTAGCTAAAACTTTATGACTCCCTTATCGGTTAGGCATCCTTTTATCAAGGGAATGAGAGGCGATACCTTTGCACTAGAGCTTCCTTGGATAGCTATCTTGTTCCTGGAGACACGTTATGCCACCTTATAGCTTCCGAAAATTACCAATCTGTCCTTTACCAGAAAAGATCTATTTTGGAAAATTAATAACCTTTCTACGGACTTCCTCATTATCAAATTCAAACCAAAATCCAGTATTCTGATCTGCTAATCTTTGATAGATAGCTTCACTATAAATACTGCTTATTTCTTCTCTGGTTAGGTTGGTTGTTACTATTGTAGGTTTATCGTTACCATGCCTTTTAGAGATAATATACATCAACTGTTCTTGTTCAAAAGGTGTAGCTGACTGTTTAGCATCTGTTCCTAATTCGTCAAGCAATAGATAATCTGCTTTGACTGAGGGGCGTAGAAACTGTTCCATGTCTCTTATTTGCTCATCTTGATAAACACCCCTCATTTTTACTAACCAATGATACCAACGCTTGATCACAATAGTCTTGTTCTGATCAAAGCATTTTCTCATCAACGCACAAGCTAATGTTGTTTTACCTGTACCTGGAGGACCAGATAAGACAAGTGATTTGTTCTGTCTTAATCTAGTGTAGATTTTACTAGGATCTGCATCTTGACGATCTAGAAATATATAATTAGCAATAGAATCCAAGGTAATATTCTTATGCGTGTAGAGTCCTGCTTCTTCAAGATATTCGTAGTATTTTTGGAGTTGTTCTTCTTCGGTTTTTTCGATTTCAAAGAATTGTACATACCTGTACCCGTCTTTAGTAAACTCTTTAAAAGGACGGTCCGAAGATTCTTCTTTGCTTCCTGCTTTCCAAGAATCAGTTTTTCTCGGAACAGGACTGTTTTTAACTTTGTCAATTATCCTCCTTAATATGACCATTGGGTCAGAGTTTTTGCTGTTGGTTCCTGTCTTCCGCATTTTCTTTGTTCGTTTCTCTGGTTATTTCCTTTAGAAACTGTGGCGTTCTCCTGATCATCTCTTCATAGAACTCGTCAAAACGGTCCTGTAAGAAGATATTAGGCTTTCTAGCCCATTCGTAGTAGTTCGACCCTTTGAATTTATTGTTAACGTATTTAGCAGTAGCTATAACATCACTGAGCTTATAACGAGTCAGGAGTTTGGCTAATTTATATTGATTCCCTTTAGCATAAGGACTCAAGTTTTTATCTAAAGCCTTGGCTACTTCTTCTATTTTTGATTTAAGATCAGAAGGGGATGTCATTTTTTCTCCAGATTTTACGAGTAATTCTTTCAATAAAGAATCTAATCTCTTCAACCCAATACTTTATAGGATGTGCTTTCTTATATTCCTCACGGAAATAATCATCAACACAATCCCATTCTTCTTCAGATACATATTCTTTCATCGTAAATCCTCCAATCCTGACATATCGCATTCTTTACAGAAGAAGTTGGGATCATTTGCTTCTTCTTCAGTTATTTCTCTGCCACATGAAGGGCATTCGTAGTCATAAATCATGAGTCCTCTTCTATTTCTGTGTATAGTTCATCAAGTTTTCTACTCAAAACAGAAAATTTACAGTTTATAAATGACTGTATTGTTTGAATCGCCTCTAAAACTTCTCTGCGTTGGACAAGTTCTTTATCATGTGGATGTTGAGATGGAGTCATTTTGAAATACTCTGGAGTAGGATCAGTGTTTTTCTTCTTGGATTCCTTTCGATAAGGTCTTTGTCTGGTTTGTTTCAAATCATGCCCTTTCCGTCACGATGATGAGCTTTGATTTCATCCTTATAGGCAATAATGAATTTCTGCTGTTTGTCACTCAGCAACATCATTGCAGAGGATAGTTTAGGCCATGCCTTGACGACTGAAGGCCAATCTTCTCTATAGTCGTAGAGTTCACCTAGAATGGCTTTGATTGAATCAGCTTTTAATTCGTTATCTGTAGATGTGGGAAAATCAATGTTTGGAATTGGAGTTCCATCATCTCCTGGTTTATCTAAAAGATTAGGATTGGTTTTAACTTCTTCAGTTTCTTCATCAAATTCCCATTTATTCTTTGAAGTGGATGTCGTTGAAGAATCCTTGCTCTGAGCAGAGGGTAATCCCATTTCCTTTGTTACTGGAGTTTTTTTTTCTTCGGTTTGTTCTACTCCATCATACTGTTTGAAGTTCGCATTCAGGTCTTCTAGATCTTGTGTAAAGAGATCAGATGAGCAAGTAGCAGTTAGAATTCCATCTGCCATAGCACGTTTCTTTGCCATCTTCTTGACAGTATTATAATAGTCAGCAGGATTATCATGCTCTACTCGTTCTGAGATCAGCCATGCTCCTTTGACTTTCTTAGGTGAATACTGTGATCCTCCAAGTAATGCTTTATCTCTGGATTCCCAATATTCACTAGGAACCTTACGGTCTGTCAGTTGGCTTCTGTATTTGTATTTGGATTCCATCGTGGAGCAAGCACCAAGTCCTGTAGCAACTTTGATCCCTTCTTTATTAAGGATATGCATACATATCTCATAGGTCTTATGACCTTTATCATTATTGTCAATAATTACATCGCTTGCTTCACATATGGTACTCATGTTAAAGACCATACGTAGCATTTCTGCACCAGCTTTCAATAAGGTAGGCTTGTCTCCAGTTCCAGGAATCTTCCCATAATGTACATCTTCCTGCATCTGTGATTTTAATACATCTTGGACAGTTGCTTTCATACTAATAACATCAGCAATTTGTCCTGCATGTTGTTGTACTGCTACACTTACTTCTTTCGTCATAATTCAAACTCTGGTTCAGGTTTTTGTTTATTTACAAATCTACGTGAAGGTTCACCTACTTTAGAACATTCTTCATAGATATCAGGATGTAACTCTTTGACTTTCTTGGAATCTAAAGTTACTTTTGGCTTAACATACTTAAACGTGTACAACAAATTACCATCTTCATCAGTGACTTCATCTGCATCACCTAATGTTAATTTTGCCTGTATTCTCAGTTGTTTAGAGCGATTTAATAGAAGTTCTGCTTGATTCTTTAATCGTTCTGACTCCATTAGTTTATCATAAGCATGAGGCTTTATAACGGTAGTTTTTAGGTTATCTGCATCATATGCTATGATTAAATCATCTTCATTTATTGGTTCAGGCATCACACCTTCTATGACATTTTTCTTCCAAAACTCTTCTGCTCTTGAGAGAAAAGTATCAATGTCGTCTTGAACCTCTTCACGATGTAATGTTCTCCAAATGATCTCACCATTACATAAAGAGTAAATCCTCCATGAAGGTGCATTCTTGACAAGTGCTAACGCACAAATTCCTTGCCAGTAGAAGTATCTTGGCACGTAATGGTTTTCCCATGCTTTGGATGAGAATCCATTCTGGAATTTGATTTCTGCTATTTCTAATCCTATTCGTCCATCTAGATGTCCATAAATAAATGGTTCACCATTGACTTTGAGGAAATCGGCCCAATAGGTTCTTCCATCCTTACGGATTTTATGATCTTCAAATTTAAAACCACGTTCTTCCATGATCTTTGGGATATTTCTTAGAATAGGTTCTTCTAATTCTGTACCCCAAAATGCTCGTTCTATAAACTGATCAACTACTTCAATCTGTCCTGTTTTCTCTTTCCAGAGTTCGATTCTAGTCTTATAACCTTCACCCATTACTGTAGCGGCATCAGATGTTCCAATGCCTAGATTTCTGGATTCGGTATCATGTGGTGCGAATGTTGTCATGGCATAGTTTTTCTTTGAGTTCGTCTTTGCGTTTCTTTAGGAGTTCCATACATAGTCCTAAGATTGCCGAGTTCTGCCTTTTACCTGCCAAAACTTGGGAAACATAGGGCTGAGTCATCTTCAGTTTTTCACTGATGGTCTGCATTCTAACGCCAAAGAATCTGCATTCTTCTCTTAGATTTTTGAAGTGCCGTTCCATAATATTCTCCATAAGGGGTTGACAAAGCACTGTGTAATGTTATAATACCTAACAGTTAATGTCAACCACCTCAAAGGAGAGTTATATGTTAAAATGGCTTATCAGAAGTCTTTTCGGCTTCTGTACGTTTATGTTCCGGCAATATTTCCACGACATGATCTTCAGGAATAGGTTTGCCGTGTAGGACCTTGGTAGCTAAGTCTGATAATATCTTTGATTCCTTAAGAGCTTTATAAATAATGCTTTGCTCTACGGGTTCAAGGATAACGACTTCATTTGTCATGCAACCTCCATTTCTTCATCACTTTGAGGCATTGGAGGTGCTTCATAATGTGCTAATTCGTCCATCATTTTAGTCAGTTTGATTCCACGACTGAAGATCTGTTCAGGATTAGAATACTTCTTGAATACTTCTGTATAAGCATTAGATAATGTCCATACATTCCTGCCTGTAAATTCTTCATATCGTGGTTGTCTCCATTCATCTAGAACGGATTTCACGGAATTTGAAGGTATTACATTCTTGTACATACTCTTGACAACGAAATCATTAATGAAGGGTGAGGATTCGTAACTCCGTTTAACTTCTGTTACTTGTCCATCTTCATTCTTGATTTCAATATTGTCGTACTCCTCATAAGTCAGTTCTGCATTTTTATATGCATCAATACGTTCTGATTGAACTAGATTCTGATGAGTAATTGCACTAAGAGCTTTTGTTACTCTTGGTTTAAGATTATCAGCAATGTTCTTAGTATGTTTCAACGTAACTGACACTTCACCAGTTGCTTGTGTATTCTCACATATGAACACACTGAAACCTCCTAATATCCTGAAGCTGAAGCTCTTATCATGGCTATTTCTGCCACCAATGATGGTTGCCCAATCTTTAGCCAAGGTGTCATTAGCTACTTCCATAAGCCAATAACATCTATTTCCTTCATGAGAGATTCCAATTTCTGGTTCTCCCTGAATTTCAAAGTTCATAGATGACATTTGATCTATGACTTCACCTAGTGCTTCATGATGAGGAATAGGAAAATGAGTAGACGTTGCTGGAGGTGTACTCATCTGTGTTAAATCACTCATCGTAACTCTGTCTTTACATATCAATGTCGCCATTGTTTTCCTTTAAAAATGATAGCTGTTTAGGGTTTTTACCCTGTTGTTTTTCTAACTCATATATAAATAAATCAACAATTTCTTTAAATAGTCGGTAAGTCCTTTCTACAGTTTCTTTAACTGTGTCAAATTCCATTTCACTGATTTCAATCCCATTAGTTCTGATTGCTTTTAGGACTTTTATTTCCTTTAATGATGTCATCCCTAATTTGAGATTGTACTCCATCCATTGAAGTTCGAATGTGATCATGTACAATATTGAATGCGTTCATTACACTCGCCTCATAACTCGCTGTAGCTTCATCTGCCATACAAGTAAGCGAGCAATAGTTACCATCTAAAGCACTCCATTCTGGAGTCTTACCACAAATTTTACATTCCATGATTAACCTTAATTGTGCGTTTGCACTAAGAATTCCTTACGGTCCTTGCTCGACCACCAAAAAAAATAAAAGAGTGCCAAGCTGGGCCTGACACTCTCTGATTTATCAAAGTTTGATCGAATGTTTTTGCAAACCTCGCTCTTTAACTTTGTAACTTTGGTAAATGTTCTTACTAGGTACTACCAAGGTCATGTAAAGGGTTAGTAAAATGCCTAATCCGAATCCCAAGAACGTGTCCTTAATAAATCCTAAAGCACTAATTAACCCACGTTCTGTCTCTTCTTTCACACTTTTCACTGTCTCCTGTTCGGAGATCTCCTGTACTGTCAGGCCAATCCCTGAGAGCATTTCGTTCACTTGATCCTTCATTATCACTGACATTACTTCCTTTCTGATACTCAAGGTATCCTTTAGTCATTAAATAAGTTATTAATCCGATTCCAGCTAGGATCTGGAAAACCCATCCAACGGCTAACCAGATCACTAACCTCTTAGGTGTCCAACCCTTTTTCTCAAAAAGCTGAACTATATACTCACATAGTTTATTCATGCTCCTTTCTCTTTTTGTCACGCTTTTTATAAATAAAAGTTCCGTGATTTTTCATGATTCTTCTTTTAAGGGATCTCCATGTAGCCATATATCTCCTTTTCACATCAGATTTAACATTAAAAACGGGATATACCCCCCTCAAGGAACGCAGGGGGGGTATTCCCATTCTCTTAGAACGGAGTTTCTTGCACCTCATAACCAGTATCAGGCACAAAACCTCCTGCATAAACTCCCAAGGGTTCACGTAGTAATTGTTCACATTCAATTTCAAATAGTTGTCTTTTGGTGTATTTCCTAAAAGCAGGTTTAACATCAGAGACATGAATGTTCTCATGCTGATAAGGTCTATCGACATCCTGTAAGGCAACCTCGACTCGACCTTCTCTTGAGAACAGTTCTTCTTCCAAGCAATACTGTTCATATTCACTCAATACATCCTGTATGGAAAATCCCTTGGAAATTGCATCCTGCACCTTCTCAAATAAGTCAACTTCCTTGCCATCTATCCAGGCATTCCACTCTTCTTTGGTTGTCAATTGGTTCACATTCTGTTCAGCAAGATGCTCAGAACGCTCCCAATAGTCTAAATCACTGCGTAAATACTTGATTGGCATGGCATCTACTCCATTTTCTGCAAATACATAGTCAATCTCTTCCCAATGACTTGGGATGTTTCCTGCTGGCAAATGGTTTATCTTACGATACTTGTTCCAATCGACTTCGATCATCTCACCTGCAACCTTCGGTGATTGACTCGTATGATCTGTATACCATTCATTTGGATCACCAGTACGTGGAGATCTTTCTAAATTCAATGATTCCCTGTATATAGGCTTCATACAGTTCTTCCATACAGTGGGTTTTAGGTACATCTCCCATTGATTTCGATCATCTTTACGCCATGCCTCAACGTATTCAGGCGCATTTCCAAGAGGAAGGGGATTAGATTGTTCCTCCAATTTTGCTTTAGCCAAATCCAGTAGCCATTCCACGTATTCATTCATAATGGCATTACCTTTATACTGAGAAAGATATTCAACTACGTATTTCACATTCGCATCTGTAATACGTTTGAACACTTCAGTATCAACTGATTTAAGAATATCATCAAAAACGGCTATCTCTTCAGGAAATACCATTTTATAGAACTTAAATATTTTCCAGGCACTCCACATTCGCCATGCCTGTTCCGTGATGACACGTTCACGATGTATAAGGATACCGTCTTTGTCATGTAAGATAACCATTTTCCCTTTAGGTCCACGTCGCATATATACCTCTATGATTAAAGTTATGAAGAAGAGGAAAAACCCCTCCAAGCACACGACAGGGGTTTTTACTCGCTTTGTTCACTTGTCCTCGTTAACCCAGAGTTCATGTGAACATTCAGAAACACACTCTTTACAGAAGAAATCGTACTGACTTTCATCTTCTGTATAATGCACTTCCATCTTTTTGTGAACTTCGTGACCCATAAAGGTCTTCTCACAATTTCCACATTGTTCTATTTGCATAGCTAATCTCCATTGAGGTTAAAACGGACAAGATAGTCCAGAGAGGCCACTCACCGAATGACCTCTAGCACTACTTAATCCCTAGAAAGGAATTTCAGATGATTCTTCCCGAACATCCTTGTAGATCGGCTTGCCAATCTCACATGCATCGTAATTAGGAAGCTCATCATTACTGAAATACTGAGACATTGTTTTACCGTAACGACCTGATGTCAGCCAATACTTCAGCATCTTGATGTCACGTTCAGTTACAGAGACAACTTCTCTCTCAACGCCTTTCTCGTATTTACCTGCATAAACGACCTTTGGCTTGGTCATCCATTGTAGATTCCGAGTACTGGACTTCTGACAAACCCATTTGCCATCATCCAATTTCCTGAACGTAACTGCACATCCCCAATCCTGTGGAGTCTGTGTGCCATCGTTGAGCTTCTTCTGGAAGTTAGCCTGAAAATGCATATGGAAATACTGTGCAGACTCAGCACTCAGAACAGGTTCTTCAAGAGCAGAATGACGATCATCACCAAGATCTTCTTCACCAAGAGTTTCTTCATGTGCATCCGCAGGTTCTTCCTGTAAAGTGTCAGCGTAAATGCGTTCCGCTTTCACAACCAACTCCTTCTTCAGCATTGCCGTAAGATCACAAGCGAATTCTTCTTGTTCAGTGCCAACAGTGGCATCAACGATATACTTAACGAGTTCTGCTTTTAACATTTTATTAATTAAATTAGCCATCTTGTTCCTTTGGATAGAGGCTTTACATTACGTACTTCTCTCACATAGCCCATACACCTGTATGAACTACAAGAAGCACAGAGTTTCTCCGATGCCTATTATAGACAAGAGGACAAACCCTTTCATTTTACCTGAAGGGTTTGGACCTTGTTGAGTGTTTGATTGTTGTTTGCCGACTAAGAAGCACAGGTGTTTGATTGCAAGTGACATGACATCAAAGATTGTGACATGAGTTGCAAGGAAGATCCTATGAACTACATGTCTTATAAACCTAACTATCTGTAATTAACAATTACAACGATTGGCACATATCTTGTGATGGCAAAAACTTGCCTGACTGTACTCAACGACATCTCAACTATAAAAGTCTGCTCAAATACCACGTATCAGTTGCTGGATATTACTATATATATCAACCTCTTATCGAATTAGCTTGACTGTGTCCTTAACTACCTCTCTATACTAACTACCAAGCACTCTTGATCTTAATGACTCGTACTACTCTCCTACGTTTCTCACTTATAGGTAAGCATCAGTTAACATGCCTGTTAAGATTTATATACATGAAGCACGTTGTAGCTACCTACCTACTTGACTTGATACCTATTTACAATTACCTTGGCTTGAATTGATAGCCCTCCCTTGTGTAAGTAAAAACATTCGTAAGGGGTAGGGGGGTACAAAAGTAGCGTTGGTCTATGCTATAGACCTTCCATCAGTCTATTTTGGGTAGATTTAAGTAGTAATAGGTGATAGCTAGTAATAGGAGATAGCATGAGTGATAAGAAGATCCGTAGATTAGGAACTTGGGATAGTAGGAAGCCTGGACAATCTCCTAAAGAGATGAAGAAGCTTTTAGAGAAAGCGGATGATACGCTTAAAAGCACGAAGATGAAGCCTGAATTCCAAAGTAAGAAATACATATATCCACTAGAGAAAGTGAGGATTCCTTCAATAATAAGTTCCAATAAGCCTGAATCTGAGAAAGTGAGGAATCCTTTAACGGTTCATGATAGAAGTACAGGTGGTCAGAGAAGGCATCATGGAGATTACATAAGGCAATCCATTTACAAAAGAGTCCCTCCCCAAATACATTCTGCAATGACGGCTACTTATCCTTCAAAGACAGGGGTTATAGGTGCAGAGGTAACAAGGAATCCGATGTTACGGAAGTCTGCAACAGATAAGGTTAAAGATAGAGTTAGTTTAAATAAGGGTTTAAGCGAATTTAGAGATAACCAACTGTATCGCCGAATAGATAAGGACAATACAAAATCGATTAAAGAGGCAAATCGTAAAAAGCCAATACAAGGAACCTTTAGAACGCAAGGGAAACAGGATTTACTTGAAGGTAAGCCCAGAAAGACTACTGTATCTGCTAGAGCAGGTGCAGGTTTAGGCTGGTTAAAGAGGAAGTATCTAAGTTATGGTGCAAGCCACTGGCGTAAATCCAAGACACATTAAGGAGAGTTACTATGACCCCAACAGAAAAAGTTAAGCTGAAATCTTTTCAAAGAGGCGTAAGCCAAGGTAAAGACCCTAAAGAACTAG
>Ga0080013_1005564_pt1 | contig 11666 bp, 18 predicted proteins | sample ETNvirenome_6_85_FD_69236 | JGI IMG/M metagenome (GOLD analysis project Ga0080013, IMG submission 69236) | Marine viral communities from the Pacific Ocean - ETNP_6_85 (SPADES assembly) (version 2) | ecosystem: Environmental > Aquatic > Marine > Oceanic | place: Pacific Ocean | collected 2013-06-19
GGATTCCGTCTTTGATTCTTTGGGCGATGACTTGCTGACAATACTTTTCGTACTCGACATAACCAACGTGCCTCCATCCTAATAGTTTAGTACCAAGCAGGCCACCACCTGCACCAGAAAACAAAGACAACTCATTCATCGAAGACCTCATCCCATTCCTCCGGTGTTATACCAGAGATAAAGAACTCTCTTTGAGAGCGGTCAAGATTAGGAAAAGCATCCTGAACCAGGGCTCCTGAATCATACGCATCAATCTGAGCCTGAGTTATATCCAAGTTCATAGACACTGATTGTCCTGAAATTATTGACGTCCTTACTACTGTAATCATGTCTTAATCCTCTTGTATATAAGATCAACAACGTCACGTTTCAGCTTTGCTCTTGCTGAACCTCCTTTTTCATTGCCTTTCGCGTTCATAACTTTCAAGGCTATCGCCATCTGTATATTATCTGCGCTCTCATCATCAGTATTTAGTGCGCCTTTATACCATGATGGATGGAATCCTTTTGATTCAGCCCAGGCTTTTGAGTCTTTGTTACCAGCACTTGCACCATCAAGTTCCTGTAAGTAGAAACTAGCAAATGTTACCTTATCTTTAAGGATATTATGGTAAGTTGCTATGATTTCTGTTGCTATATCTTCAGCTTTGTTCATGAGTATATATCTTCATCCCTCTTGTCATTGAACGACCAAACCGTATCCCAGTTAACCTCATCTGAACAGACCTCATACTCCTGTCCATATCTATCAATACAGAAGTATATGTCTTCATCATTTTCGTATTGGCTGAGACTTACCTCTTCAACCACTACTGTAAGGTATTCACCTTCTCTTAACTCAAGTTCAAAGGTGTCACCTTCCTTCATCCTTGAAAATACTTCTTCTCGGATATCATCTAATGCCGGTTCACTTTTAAGTGTCATATCAATGCTCCCATTCAGTGTACTTTTCGTGCATCGCATCATCTTCTGATTGCATAGCCAAATAATACTCTTCTAACAAGGCTTGTTCCTTCTCTACCTCAAGCATATCTTGGACAACAAAGCCTAACAATTTAACCAAAGAGTCTATCTCTTCGGCATCGAGTGTCTCTTCACAGTGCCTAACTAAAGACTTAACAGTTCTATTCACGATTTGTTCTCCCTAAAGGCCAGTATAACAGAGGTTCGGGTTCATATGAGTCCCAAAACGGGTCATTAATAGGCGGTTCTTTACCATATTTCTTTTGCCTCACTACTATTGGATACCTCATTCCGCGTACCTGGTAGTATTTACCATCGTTAACATTCTGTATTGTAGCATAAGATGTATCAAACATCTCAGCTATAGACTGAAAAGGAGTACCTTCACGCAGTTCAATGTACACCTCCTCGATCTCATCTTTAGTTAACAACATCAGTCTTCTCCAGTTGTTATTGAATAAATCCATCTCCAAGATCAACAGTTATCTCACACTGCCCATCAGATTCACGGATTGATTCCAAGTCAACCTCTGTTAATCCTTCATCTAATAGAGTGTAGAATGTAACGGGCATATCTTTATCCATGCGATCTAAGATTCGCTTAATGTCACGCACTAGCATCAGTCTTCTCCTGTTTGTTGGCTCATCATTAGGCTTTTTTCATCCAGGTAATGAAGGCAGCGAAATCATGCGGTTGGCCGGACTTTCGGTCTTGTCGCAGAGTATCGCCCCACAGGTTAAAATAATGATTGACTTCAGCCATTCGGCTTTCGTCAAGCGTGATTCCATTTTCTTCTAACAGAATCAAAAACCCATTACGGGTCATCCCATCATAGGGATTTACTTTTGTAGTTCGTATCTGTGCAGGGTGTGGATTCTTGTACATCAGCCTTCTCCTTTTGATTAACCTATTAACAGTTAACTTCTCTTTAATTTCAATTACTTAAAGTCAAAGACAAATTAACTCATCGTGCCTCAATAAGATCAGCATTTTCATCCGCTGTTGGGGCCAGGGCTGAGACCTGTCGAAGACCTGGACCTGCCGTTACGAGCCGAAGGCGAGAGGATAGCGCGACAGCGCGGCATTGCCTGAGCGGAGCGAAGAAATTTTTTACAGCTTATTAGCATATTATAATGAGCAGTTTCTAGTCTTGCTCAGGACTCCAGTTGCTAGGCTCCGCACTCCGTTAGTGCTAGGCCAATGGTGCTAATGGCTTCGGTCTTGAAGTCGCCTTCTTTCCATTCTTTTTCTATGTACTGCTTTTTGTCCTTGAGGCAGTCAATGAGGCCATCCCAAAAACCTTCGGGATACTCGTCAATTGTTTCAATGCCTGAGATATGCAACCATACCGGATGCAGTTCTTCGTACTGGCGCGTGACTTCTACCTGAGAAAATGCGGATGTTCCCATCTTCTCCATCTCTTTAGTCCAGAAATACATAACGGCAGACTCAACCGACAACGGTTTGATCTCGTCATTGTATCGGACTTCCATATTATCCAGTAACTGCTGAAATGCCCAGACCCATCGAGGAAGGTCAGGCCGATCCGGCAGCGTGCCGGTGATCCTGAAAAACTCTCGTGCTTGCGGATCATCCAGGTCAAAGGCAATCAGCTTTAAATCCTGCTTTGCCATCGGCACTAATACCTGACCACAGTAGGCACTGAACTTATAACCGGCGTATTGTACTGCTTGGTTGATGATAGTTGATTCCATTTTAGTTTCTTTGCTCCGTTGCTGTGTTGATGAACTCGCTCGCATCCATTCCGCGAGGAGTATTTCTGATTGGCGCACCGTCTTTAAACTGTGCACCGGCGCAGGCATACGGCCTGATTCTTCTTAGCGTTACCCAATCAGGGTTTTCTCCGATTGAATCTCTTTCATACTTGTCGTGTTCGTTAAATAGTTTGCTCATGGTGTTTCCGTTGTTGTGTTACAGAATACCGACCTTAACATTTCCATCTTAACCAGTTCTGTACCATTCAAACATTAGCATCTTCTGATTTAATCGCCCTTGGACAACCGCTGTTCATCCGCAGCAATTAAGTCTTCTCATATCGAAGCACCGCAGTATCGTGCGTAGACCAGGTATTAGCATACAGGTTCTGCTACTTCACCTATTACTTTAGGTAAATCCATGATACAATCACTAAGTTACATAGAGTATATCATCATCTTCCTATGTCCTTTCTTGCTGTTAGCGATAGGATATCGCAAGCGATAGGCTGTTCGCGGTCCGCTGCTGTATCGCGGAATCGCCCAAGGTTGTAAGCATCTAATCGCGGTACACTTTATAATAAAGGTTAGTCTTCCTCTGGCTACTATACACATAGAGACAACCATGATGGTGAAGGAAACAGTTGTAAGCGGTAATCTGAGGGATATCCTCTCTCCACACACACAGCCTCCTCAAGCAACGACCTGGCCTCGGTTCCCTCGACCAGCGTGACACAGAGAGATAGCCTTGATGACCTACCCCACCCCATTGCCTAAAAATACATATATATATATTCTCCCCATACAGCGGATGGAATATAACCATTCATAAGAGATTACTAATATGAGATTACCTAAATACAAACAACATGAAAGAATGGGTGAAGGTGATCCTTTAAGAATGGCTGGTCTTCCTATGCAGTCTAAAGGAAAAGGTCGTCTAAGCAAGACTCCAAGGAATAAAAGGTTAGGCCCGGGAAGATTAGATAAAAAACGCAACTCTTCGTATAACTTCCAAGACCCATGGCCCGGTTTAGGATGGTATCAAGGTAAAGAGATTTAGATTATGCCATACTACGGAAACCCACATTTAGACGAGTATTTGAGTGAAACTCAAGGAAACCCGCATGGAGATTATACGAGTATTACACCGGCACTCTTAGCAGGGCAAAGACTACTTAATGCGATGGCGAATAAACCGCAAACTATAGTCCATTCTGGAAAGGAGGAAGAGGAAAGAGAGAGACTTAGGAAACAACTGAGTCAGTATCGGCGGAGGCTAATGCAAGCACGACAGTCTAGGTACAGCAGACCAAATACTATTCCAGAATCTCTTTGGAAAGCATATGTTCCTGATGAAGGCATGAGTAACTACTCTATATGGGATGATAGAGGTGGATATGAAGGTCTTGACGTAGGAGGATTACTTGAGGCGATTGGTGTTCGGACAAAGGTGGACCCAATCACAGGTAAAGAGTTTTAAGAAAACACTAATATGGGACTACTAGACTTCAAACCTGACCTAGAGTTCAAGACTCAAATAGGAACTCTGGCAGATAACATTGATCTTGATCGCTTATTCAGGGCTGAATCTTCTGGTAAACCTGGTAAGACATCCAGTAAGGGAGCCTATGGTCTTGCTCAATTCCTTCCTTCTACATGGAAAGGATTAGAGCAGGATGCTAAAATTACTGGTGTTACCTTCCCTAAAGAGTTAAAAGGAAAGAAGTTCAAAGATGTAATGGATAGTGATATCTTTGCCAAACTAGCAGCAAGAACTCTAATGAAGTCTAATGAGGTATACCTTAAAAGACTAGGTGTACCTGTGACAGAGAAGAGTCTATTAGGTGCATATAATATGGGTCCGACAGGATTCAAGAAATTCATAAAAGATGATCCAGATAAAGGATTCGCTTTATTTAGTAACTGGAATAAGAATTAATGAACGAAGAAGAACTAGAACAGTTACTGGGTCATTCTCGAATGCTCCATCCTTTTAGTATTCCATATCGGAGCAGCAGACCAAATACTTTGCCTAGCCCAGGAATTACTGGATTACTTGGTGATTACCTGTCTACTTTAGACAAAATAAATAGGCTAGGTAACACTGGGTTACTGGATACTCCCTCAGATGATCTTATAGAAAAGAATGTACTGGGTATAACCACTCCAGGTGGTGGAGGTGGAGGTTATAGTGGTTATGAAACACCTGGATTATCCGATTGGCTAAATGAGAATGTCCCGCCATTAAAACCAGCACCTGAAGTACCTGAGTATACTCCACTAGACTACGAACCAACTCCATACGAAACTGAACCTTGGGTATCGTATTTTAGACTGGGGATTGGGACTGGGTTGGGCGAGTGGGATTTATCACCTATTTCGAAATATAATATGGATTACAATGACTCCCAAAGCGGCTATATACCTTATGCCCCACCGGGAGAAATACCTGCTGGCCTCGGTCATCTTAATTTACCGGCAAATCCGTGGCCCGAATATGCAGATGCAGAAGGATATGCTGAAGAGGCAATGCAACCTTTTTCGCGTGGCCCAGACGGAATAACTCCAGTATGGTCTTGGGAAATAAAAAATGAAGAATTAAGAAAACAACAAGAATTTGCAAAGAGAAAACATAGAGAAGAATATAATTCAATGGTAGCAGAGATGGTGGAAACAGAAAGACTTAGGCAGGAAGAGTATGCCGCTGAAAGACAGCGCTATACTGATATGTACAATGCTGATTCCTTCTTTGATAACCTGGACAAAAATGCACCTCCTTCTACTTCTGGAGGATTTAATGTATTTGATATGATTCCCGGTACGTTTGAATCAGTTATAGACATGATTGACCCGGTAAATACAACTCCTACCGTAAGTCCATTGGGTGGCGCACTACTAGATCATTTTGGAATAGATCAGAAATACGAAACTCCACAAGGAGATATTGACGCTCTAATGGGTGATGTTTTAGCAGAATAACCATGACAGAGAAACAAGACAGATTCATAGAAACATATGTCTTAACAGGCAACGCAACTAAGGCTGCGGTGGCTGCTGGCTATTCTGAAAAGACTGCTAAAGTAAAAGGCTCTCAACTAAAGGCTCAGTTCCAAAATGAAATACATAAAGAGACTCAAAGAATTATTGCTGACAAAGTACCATCAAGCATTAAATGGCTTACGGAGCTTGCGGAAGGAGCGGAGTCCGAGTCTGTTAGACTTGGGGCCATCAAAGATATACTTGACCGGGCTGGATTAAAACCTGTGGATAAGATAGAAACTACCAATATAGACCAAATGAGCGCAGAGGATATTGAAAAGGAATTAGCTGCTCTTGGATACAAGCACTAGAGCCTTAGAGTTAGTACGGTCCCTGAGAGACCGTGAGAGGTTCAACAGGATCAATCAGTACGATCCCTACCCGTACCAGTGCAAGTTCCATAAAACCGGCTCAGAGGCAAACCAGAGGCTCCTGATGGCTGCTAACCGGATAGGCAAGTCCTTTTCCGGTGCATCCGAGATGAGCTACCACCTTACAGGACTATATCCTGACTGGTGGGAAGGAAGAAGATATACACAACCTATCACAGCATGGGCTGGCGGTGTCTCAAATGAGACAACCAGAGACATTGTTCAGTATGAATTACTGGGTTCCCCAGATGATCCTGCGGCATTTGGATCGGGCACTATTCCTAGAAACAAAATAATAAAGACGGAACGTAAACCGGGAGTACCAAACGCCAAAAGTGTTGCACTTATCCAACACGTTACGGGCGGGAACTCATCTTTATTCTTTAAAGCCTACGAGATGGGCGTAGATAAGTGGCAAGGACGCAGTGTAGATTGCATATGGCTGGATGAAGAACCCAGTAGAGAACTGTATAGTCAGGCTGTGACACGAACATTAGACCGTAAAGGTATGGTTTATATGACGTTTACACCTGAATCTGGTATGACTGAGACTGTTGCCAGCTTTATGAACAACCTACAGTCAGGACAATCTCTTACAAATGCTACCTGGGATGACGCATCTGAGTCTATTAACTCCATGAATGGAGAAAAAGGACACCTGAATGAGGATGTAATGACCCAGATTCTCTCCAGTTACTCCCCACATGAGAGAGAAATGAGGCGATATGGCAGGCCCAGCATTGGTTCTGGCCTTGTTTTCCCAATACAGGAAGACAAAATAATGATTGATCCCATAATAATTGAGGATCACTGGGCAAAAATAGCAGGAATCGACTTCGGATGGGACCATCCTACGGCTGTAGTGTGGGCAGCGTGGGATAAAGACAACGATGAGATATATATCTACGATTGTTATAGGCAATCTAAAGCATCTCCATCCTCTCATGCAGAAGTTATAAGGAGAAGGACAGATTTTGTACCAATAGCCTACCCACATGACGGTAATAGGCGTGACAGTATGGGTAATCCAGGCTTGGCTGACCAATATAGGAACTTAGGCTGTAATATGTTGCTTGAACACTTCTCCAATCCACCCGCATTAGGGCAGAATAAGGGAGGAAACTCTGTAGAAGAAGGCTTAATGGATATGATACAGTATATGGAGCAAGGAAGGTTCCATGTATTCAGCACTCTTGGAGACTGGTTTGAAGAGTTCAGGATGTATCATCGAAAAGACTCTAAGGTTGTAGCCTTTAAAGACGATCTAATGAGCGCAACAAGGTATGCAGTATTATCAAGAAGATTCGCTGTATCTGGTGGCGACACATCATGGACTAACGAGATAGAATACAAACACTATGGCATCATCTAAAATAACAGACGAAGAGTTACTAACCAGGGTTCAGTCAGAGATATCTGACTCTCTGGGGTATAGTGATACAATCTCCAAGCAGAGAGAAACTGCTATGGACTATTACTATGGACTTCCATTCGGTAATGAGGTTGAAGGTAGAAGTCAGTATGTTGACTCCTCTGTTATGGATACTATTGAGTGGATCAAGCCATCCCTTATGCGTGTATTCGCATCCGGTGATGAGATGGTTACATTTGAACCGCATGGCCCAGAAGACGTAGAGACTGCTGCACAGGCAACAGACTACGTTAACCACATCTTTACCAAAGATAACAACGGTTGGGAGATTCTGTACACATGGTTTACTGACGCTCTTCTTCAAAAGAATGGTATCGTTAAAGTCTGGTGGGATGAGTACGAAGACTGGAACCGTGAAGAATATAACAATCTAGACGAGCAAGAGTTTGATCTTCTTGTCATGTCTCCTGACGTTGAGATCGTAGAACATACTCCTTACATGGATGATTACGGCGCAAAGCATGATGTTGTTATTAAACGTAAGTCCTATACAGGTAGAGTAAAGATAGAGAATATTACTCCTGATGAATTCCTTATCAGTAGAGAAGCTAAAACAATACAGGAGGCTAGGTTTACCTGCCATCGTGTAATGAAGACTCTATCAGAGTTACGTCTTATGTATCCTGACGAAGACCTCGAAGCAGAGGACTTGGGCGGTGGTGATGACATGGACGCCTTCTCTGCGGAGCGTCTTAGCCGTTATCAGTTTGATAAGTCTGCCGATTACTTTGGTGGCTGGGGAAGTATGGAAGAAGAGGATGCTCTAAGAACCTACTGGTTGCATGAGTCTTTCCTGAGAACTGACTATGATGGAGATGGTATTGCAGAACTAAGAAAGGTCTGCTCCGTAGGTAATAAAGTCTTAGCTAATGAACCTATTGATCGCATTCCTTTTGTAAGTATTACTCCAGTAAAGATACCGCATAAGTTCTTTGGTCTGTCAATAGCCGACCTTATACTCGATCTTCAACTAATAAAAAGTACGTTGATGCGAAATTTAATGGACAATATGTACAACCAGAACTTTGGTAGGTACGCAGTCCTTGAAGGTCAAGCGAATCTGGATGACCTCCTATCACAACGCCCAGGCGGTGTAGTAAGAGTCAAGTCTCCCAACGCTGTCATGCCTTTGGCTACTCCTCAGTTAGAAGCCTCTTCATTCCAGATGCTAGGCTACCTAGACGAGCAGAGAGAGTCCAGAAGCGGTGTAAACAAGTACAGCCAAGGTCTTAACGATAACGCCCTGACGAGCCATACAACGGCCACAGCGGTCAATGCTACCATGACAGCAGCACAGTCAAGAGTAGAGTTAATAGCAAGATCATTTGCTGAGACTGGTGTACGAGACTTGATGAGAACCATCTACGAACTGGTCCTGAAGAATCAGGATAAAGAGCGTATAGTCAAACTACGCAATAAGTGGGTTCCTGTACGCCCTGATATGTGGCGCGACCAAATGGACTGTACGGTTGCCGTAGGTATCGGTAATGGTAATCGTGACCAACAGTTGATGCACCTTACAACCATGCTACGCTTTGCCGGTGATGCAATGCGTGGCGGCTTGAAAATTGTCAACGAAAAGAATATGTACAACATGGGTGCTGCTCTCGTAAAGAACATGGGATTCCAGAATGTCGATGACTTCTTGACCAACCCAGAGATGGCAGAGTCACAGCCTGATCCTGCCGAGCAGGAGAGGCAAATGGAATTACAGTTAAAGCAGAAAGAGTTGGAAATTAAAGCAGGCGACCTTCAGTTGAAACAACAGAGACTACAACAGGATGCCGCAGAAGCAGCCGTAGAAGCACAGTTAAAAGGTGCTGAATTACAACTAGAAGCCGAACAGAAGCGACCAATAGCTATAGGATGAACATTGCCATCTGCGGTATGGCCCAGCATGATAAATCTGAAGTAGACAATTTTAATGGTGAGATTTGGGGATTACCTTGGGACGAAGGAAGATGGCCTTTCTTTGATAGGTACTTTGAGATACATCCTCTTGATCTCCTGAGAAAACCAGAAGCACAGCGAAGAGATGGATATGAAGACAGACTTAAATCACTTCCCATCCTGTATATGCAAGAAGCCTATGAAGACATACCTAATGCTATCAGGTATCCAGTTGAGAAAGTTGTAGATAACCTTGGGTTTGATTACTTTAACTCATCTATATCGTACTTAATGGGAATGGCTCTCCTAGAAGGAGCAGATAAGATAGGTATATGGGGAGTAGATATGGCTGATTTAGAGCCTGTTCCTGGCGATCCATCCTATATATCTGAGTTTGCTTACCAAAGGCCGAACATGGAGTACCTTATAGGACTTGCCAGAGGCAGAGGAGTAGATGTTTATATTCCAGAAAGATCGCCATTGGCTAAGTTTCATGGAGAAGGTATACCTTTAGGATTGATGTACCCATCATATCCTCAACGCTACGGATATTTATAATGAGCAATGAACTAAGAGAGGAACACGCCAAGCGCCTCCTCACCGATCCTTTGTTTGTAGAAGCATTTGAAGTATTAGAAAAGAATTTATTAAACTCTTGGAGTTCTTCAGGAGTTAATGAAATAGATGCCAGAGAACAAATCTGGCTGTCATTAAGACTCCTTGAACGGATACGCCTACATCTAACCTCCATTGTGGAAACAGGAGATATAGCGAAGAAGTTTAAGGAATACCACGTTTAGGAGATTATTATGGTGGATACGCAAGCAGCCCCACATTTAACAGGTGAACTACCAAAAGAACCCGGTAGTATATCCGAAGCCCAAGATGCACTGCTCGGACTCATGGACTCAATTGAGAAACCGGAAGAGGAAGAGAAAGCATCGCCGTCTGAAGAAGTAACTGAAGACGCTTTAGAGGAAGAATCTGATGAAGTTGAAGAAGAGGTTGAAGAAACCGAAGACGAAACTTTGGAGGATGATGAATCTGAGGAATCCGATGAAGAAGAAGTTGAAGACGACTCGGAAGAGACTACTCTCTATACTGTAACAGTAGACGGAGAGGAACATGAAGTCACGGAAGAAGAACTCGTCAAAGGCTACTCCCGACAAGCGGATTATACAAGGAAAACTCAACAACTTGCAGAATATCGAAAGCAAATAGACCAAGCAGTAGAACAGTACAAAGGTGAAATTGCCCAGACTCAGCAAGCCAGAGAACAGTACGTTAGCGCAGTCGCACAAGCAATTGAAACTAACTATTCACATCTACAGCAATTCCAGAACATTGATTGGGAAAGGCTTAAAACTGAGGATAGAGAAGAATACCTGACTAAGCGAGATGATTATCGTCAAGCCCAGGAGCAGATTCAATCTCTACAGACAGCACAAGGAGAAGCCCAGCATCAAGCAGAAGCCGAAGCTCTAAAAGATCATCAGCGAATGGTACAGGAAGAGCATCAAAAGATGGTTAGTATTATCCCTCAGTGGGGAGAAGCGGAGACACGGCAGGCAATAGCCAAGACCGTATCCGAATTCGCTCTCACTAAAGGATATACTCAGGAAGAGTTAAATCAACTTGTCGATCACAGGTCAATACTTGTTTTAATGCAGGCTAAAGCATATGAAGATATGCAGAAAAAGCAAAACACTGTCAGGTCTAAGAAGGTAAAAAATAAACCTAAAGTGGTTCGCGGTAAGGCTAAATTAGATAAACAAGATAATGATAGCGTTAAACGTAAAAAACAAATGAAACGTCTACAGCAGACAGGAAGGGCAGAAGATGCCGCAAGTCTGTTTGAAGATTTCGTACAACTATAATAATAAAGGAGGCCAATTATGGCTATCGCAACAAATACTAGGACAACCTATGGTGCCATCGGCAAACGGGAAGACCTAAGTAATATCATTTACAATATAAGCCCAATGGATACACCATTTCTTTCTGGTGCAGGCAAAGGGTCGATTGACAATACGTTCTTTGAGTGGCAAACGGATTCATTAGCCGCAGCCGCTGCTAACCAGCAGATAGAAGGAAATGACTCTATGGCCGCGCTGGCAGTTTCAGAGCCAACTCGTCTGACCAATTATGCTCAGATTTCGTACAAAACAGTTCAGAGTTCAGGAACGGCTGAAGCGGTAGATTTTGCTGGTAGGAAATCTACTCAGGCTTACCAACTCGCTAAACGCGCAAAA
>Ga0080013_1005565_pt1 | contig 11665 bp, 13 predicted proteins | sample ETNvirenome_6_85_FD_69236 | JGI IMG/M metagenome (GOLD analysis project Ga0080013, IMG submission 69236) | Marine viral communities from the Pacific Ocean - ETNP_6_85 (SPADES assembly) (version 2) | ecosystem: Environmental > Aquatic > Marine > Oceanic | place: Pacific Ocean | collected 2013-06-19
TGTCCTATATTGTCGTAGTTGCCATCCATCACCGACTCCATGAAACCGGACACCCGATCCTGTGGGATAACACCAGACGAGCCGAACATCTTGCCCAACTCACCGGCTACCATCGTGAGAGAAATATTCTGGTTGCGCGTTAATTCCTCTTCAGAATCCGGCTGGTACGCTCCTGTCTGGACGGCCATGTCGTAGGCTTCCGACACCACCTCTGCGGATACATCCATCAGATAGTCATAAGGCACACCCATCCCAAGCGATTCCACAGCGTTGATCTCTGGCACGATCAAGTTAAGCGATATCATGGCGAGGTCTTCAACAACGTTTTCCGATCCTTGAAGAACCTCCATGAACTGGTCAAAAGAGTCGCCATACATCTGTTTTTTCGACGAGGCGATCATTTTTCGTGCCGCGTCATTCACGGCTTCCTCGTCAACTTGCAATGCATCGCTCTGAAAAGGGGTTTGGATCATGCCCTGTTCAGGGGGCATCCCTTGCGGGGGCATCGGCGCTTCTGGCATAGGGGGCATCTCAGGAGGCATACCCTCTGGCATCTCAGGAGGCATTCCCGGCGGCATCTGGTCGTTTATCATAGGAGTAATCCGTCTGGGTACATGGGTTTACCGCTCCCCGCGTAACGCTCATTCCCGCTGGGCTTCCAATTTCTGACACGCTCTTTTTCTTCCTCATCGGCTTTCCCGGCTTGGTATTGCCCCCACGCGCTCATCAACAATCCAGCACCTTGAATTCCCCAGCCCATCTTCATCGCCGCCATGCGTTCGGTATGCCGAGTCGCGGCATCTTCCCGACCCGCTTTGATCTGCTCGTTCATCAGTCCAAACATAGATTGGGACTGCTGGGCCATGGTACCAATGGTATTGCCATGATCCGGTTTGGTTAGTGTTCCATCAGTGGCGACAGTAGGCACGAATTGGCTTTCTTGAGCATCACTTAAACTGGCCTGATCCTCCAGAACATTTGTTGTAGACCCTGTAGTGTCTACCGGCGTACCGCCAGCCATATATCTGGACTGATTGTATATTTGGCCATCTAACTGAGTGACTTGTTGTTGCGTTATGGGTGCGCCAGTATTCCCCAACAGGGTTTGCCATGCGGTGGGGAGATCACCACCGGACTGCCAGAGATTTGTGGCCTCTTCTACACCGAAGCCCACCGCTGTTTTCAGAGTACTCCCCGAGCCGATTGCGTTAACAGCGGTTGTGCCAGCCGCGATTTGACCGGAAAGGGGGAGCGCGTTTTGACCGACAGAGGCCGTGTACGAGGCTTCAGCAAATGCGACGGCATTCTTCGATGCATTACCCGAACCCAATCCGCTTATAAAAGACTTCCACACTCCCGCTGACTTTGTGAATGAAGTTGCGGCTGATACACCAGCCGCCGCCGATCCACCCCCCATCGTTGTCATCAAATAGGAGCCGCCAAAATATACAGCCGCCGCTACAATCAGCACGGGTAAGATTTTCTTCACAACCTTGCCGATTTTTTTGAAAACCTTTTTGACTGACTTGAATATTCCGCTCATATGTTCAACCTGTAGACTCCGCCGAGTTCTTTGAACCCAACTGCTTGATAGAGTTTTTCTGTTCGTTCGGTGTTACCGAGTTCACTGGTAACTGCGAGTGTGACATCTTTAATAATGGGTCGAGAATCAACCCACTGCTTGAAAGTTCTTAGAAGGAAGCCAGCAGTTCCCCTGCCTCTCCCATTAGCGCATAAGAAAAGATTCGTAGCATAGTGCCGCTTACTGAACCAGAGTTCCTGACTGACTACCCCTAGCGCCGCGCATATCTCCCCATCTCTTTCAATTACCCAGATTTTGTGCATGGGCGAAGAAAGCATGGCGGTCAAGTTTGCAGTTGCAATCTTGTTCTGAAAGGGTATGTCTTTGTAGCCGCCTTCTTGGTGGAAAGGAGTGATGAACTCAATCAGACCGGGGATGTCTTTTAAGGTGGCCTCTCTAGCCACAAGCCGCAAGCATTGATTTCAGATTATTTTCTGCGGCCTTCAACTGGTGATCTCTGGATGCCTCGTTAATCTGTGCGGTGGCGTATTGAGCCTCAATCGCCGCTACTACGGAATTAAAATGCGCTTGCGCGTTGGTGTGACAGGCATATTGATTTTCACCCTCACCAGCCGCTATTTGCATACTCGCTAAGACCTTCTGCAAGGCGGCGTTGTACTTATCTTTCCAGATCGTTAACTCACGATCGAATGTGTTTTGCTGTGCTTGCCAGTAGCGAATTAACGCCGATTCATTTTTTTCGTGCGCTCGTTGAAGCGCGGCATTGTAGGTCGTGTTTTGCGCCCCAAACTCTGTTAATTGAAAATTCGACTTCATCAGGTAGTCTTGCATCAAAAACTCATTGACGGCTTTTTGATTCTCCAGACCTTGAGTAAACAGGGTTGCCGCGTCCTGTTGCGCTATGGGGAGAATCGATTTCAACGCGGCATCCACGCCAGCAGATGCGGCCATGCTTGTGTTGAGCATCCCACTCTGATTGGCGTGTTGTTTGGCCATCGTTACCGCTTGCGCCATGTACGCATTATCCTGTTGCATCATCTGCGTCATACGAAACTCGACCAACTCTTGTGGGCTTACGGTTCGTTGGGCGGGATCAGGAATATCCGGTGGAGCGCCGAGAGTCGGCGCTCCTGAAACAGCCGATTGCCCATATCCGGTTTCATCAGTTGGGGTCGGCGCAGTTGGGGGCGTATAAACCGGATCGGGATTTGTCGTTGTGCTGGTGTTGGTTGCGGTGTTGGTCGCGGTGTTGGTGTTGGTCGCGGTGTTGGTCGCGGTGTTGGTGTTGGTATTGGTTGAAGTTGGGCCTGTCAGATTTCGCCCTTCTGACTCCCCGGATTCAGACCAGTGAAGCCGCCCGAACTCTTCTTTCGAGGTCGCACCCTTTGGTGACCAATATTTGTACTCAGTCGAATTCGTGTCGCTGTGGATTTTATTCCAAACCGAGGACAGATCGGAGTAGTAGTCAACGTAACTTGAATAACTCATCGCGCTGTCTTCTGTAAAATGTTTTTGTTAAGAGTGGAGGCTCGCTTTTTCTTATGTATTTTTCGATACCCATCCCACAACGATTTCCGTTTCTGTTCCTTGGCCTTTCCTGACAGGTACTTGCCCGTAACGGAGTCATAATCCCACTTGGTCTTTTGTGCGCCCGGCGGCACACCTTCTGGATAGCCCCCCATCGTGAAATCTTTCGCTTCGGCGGATTGCTTTGCAGGCTCTTTTTTAGCGGGGGCGACTCTCAGGGTCGCTGGTTGCTCTGCCTTTTTCCGCGCCTCGTATATTTCCTTCAAGGTCGGCTTCTTTAGAATTTTCTTTTCAACTACTTCAGGCATATTACTTTCCTCGTTACTCGCCTCATCGTCCAAGTCACTTGGACATCAGCCTTTCTTCCATTTTGTCCATTCTCGATTCAAACGATCTCAGCAGTCGGTCAAGTGCGCCCTGTAACTCACGGCGGCTGACCGAATCACTCTGCAAATCCGAAACCTGTAGCCTGATGCTCTTATCTTCCTGTTGGAGCCTGTCGAGCAAAAAAAAGATTCGTTTTAGTACCCACCCGCCCAAGAGGGCGACGAAAGCGAACATTAAGTCCGTCATAACTGAAGCGTCCATCTATGTACCTGTTCCTTCGGGTTCTGGTTCGACGGGAGGCTCATCAAACACGACGAACGAGTTCCCCGGACTGGCCCGACCCGACCATGCGAGGCAGGCAGACTTATCGTTTGGCCCATTTTTTAGAATAATGATCGAACTGCTTGACCGATCCGGTGAGGCAAAAATCGCAAACATCGCTTCGGGTGAGAATTCACCGACTGCAACGATTTGCTCTGAAAATTTTTCCTTTAAGAGTGCCGCCATCTCACCCATAGTTTCGGTGCAAACGATACGGAGTTGGACTACGCGAGGCTCCGGTTCAGCGAGAGCGGGCATAAAAAAACCACCCAGGAGGGTGGCTAGTAGGAAGGGTAGTAGTTTTTTCATTGGTTTGGTACGGTTGGTATTTCCATCCATCTGTTTAGCCCATCCCTCAAATTACTCATAAAGTTTTCATCAGAACCTGAAATATATTGCGTACCTGTAAAAACGGGTATCGCAGCAATCCAATTCCCAGCAGCTCTGGTCCCCGCTCCAACATCCTGACCGGCTAACATCCAATCTAGGAACCTCTTATTTGTCCACAGTTTTGACCCGGCATAGGCACTCCCTACTGTCATGGCAGTGGTCACTGGTTCCATTACCATACCCGTGGCTGCACCCGTCATAGCTAATGCTTTGGCCGTCCCAGAGGGGTTGGCAAATTTACCGCTTGCGCTCAGCCGGTCGGATATTCGAGCCAGACTTGCCAACTGAGTATCAATCCCACCACGTTTTGCATTACCCCCAAACAGAAGCTCCATCGGTCGTTTCGACGCTTTGCGTAGTTTGTTGTAGTTTGTCAGGAATGTGCGCGGTGAAAACACTTGGCCCAAATAATCCTGTTGTCCGGCAGTTGCCTGACCCAGCCTCTGCACAACAGCCCCTCTGACCAATTTCCAAGTCTCGGGATCGGTCGCTTTTCTTGCTCTCTCAATGTTAGTGATGTTACCGCTTTCTATTGCCTTGAATAATTTATCTGGGTCAGCTTTCGCAACATCATCGAACGTCCTAGCCATAGCCCCACCATCACCAAATGCCATTCGCCAATATCTGCTGGCATTGCGCCAAGCTCGGCGTGGTGAACTATCACCAGTTCTTCTTGCAATGTCATCAACGGCTGCGCCCATATCCGTCATTATGTGACCATACAACGATTTTGCTATACCTGGATCGCCAGCATCAGTAGCTATGCCAGTTGTTTTGCGCCCTACCTGTGTACGAATCTCATCCAGAATATGCCAGGGGATGTCGTCGTGCTTTGTCAGAGCGGTGTTGATCTTATCCATGAGGTTATCGCCAAACACTTTTCTCAGGTCAGCGTATTCCTCTGTGTATCTTCCAGCATAGGTTTCCAGAAATTCTTTAGTATCATCGAGCCTGACTATAGTGGATTGGGGGATCAGGTCATTGGTTATACGATAGAGCGCCTTGGATCTTTCCTCATACTTTGCAACTTTAGCGGCGGCTGATGCCTGTATTTTTTTCCCGACCTCCCACGCATCCGTGGTCATATCCAAAGTAGTATCATCAGACAAATGCTTAATCGCATTATTGAACTGTCTGTAAATTTTTGTGAGTTTGTTATTAACATTTCCAGAAGTGATCGGAACCTCTTTTAATAACTGTTCCAACCCCTGCACGATTGAACTATCTGAAACAGTGCCAGGGGTATAGTCCATCCCCAACCCCTTGAGATCGGCTATGTTTCTTCGCACGTTCCGGGTTGCTGGAGCTCTCATTAACTTCGCACCGGCAGTTGGTGCTCCGGTCGCTAGGCCACCACCTAAAAGTGCCAGCACATCGGAACTGATTTCCTCATCCCCAGGAAGCACATTGCCCATAGCATCCTGGTCAAACCGCTTTCCTGTAAGGCCGCCGATCCCTGCTGTTACATATGGGGTCGCAGCCCTGGCGACTTGTAGTCCTATATTGGCAATTTGCCCTGCACCAGGTACTGGTGGCACTCTAGGGATACTCTTTTGAAACTCCTGTCCTACTCGGAAACCGGCGGCTGCTGGGGCAGATTCCCATCCGACTCTTTGGGCTAAACCCCCTAGACCACCATACCAGGGTTGTTCGGCCTCGACCTGTTGGCTTTGTATAATATGTTGATCCATCCATTCTGGATTAGGGACGCTGGATTCAGCCGATACCTCATCAATCGGTGGTTCAACCGGGGCGAGCTGATCCCCCGTCTTTTTCTGCCTCACCAGATATTCGTCTTCCCAGCTCATGGTAGTACTACCTCGGCTTCTGTCTGATTTGGAACATACCGGCTAAGTTTTCCGTTTGGTGGAAGGAAGTAAGAACCATGCGGAAGTGCATCACGCTCTTTCTGGGTTCTGACCTTTTTAGGATTCCACGCTGGGTGTGGAAGGTTCTCATACACCCATTGCGGATTGTTTACTTCTTCAAGCGCCCGAACGTAATCACTAAATGCGCGAAGCTTCCAGATAATTGTTTTTGGAGTATCCGTCACTTCGGGGAAGAATCTGGATTTGTAATTTGCTGCTTCCTCTACGCCAATGGCCGCGCCAGATTCAAGACGAAGAGCGGAGGCCAAAGCATTTTTCATTGCGGTCCAGGCCAGCCGACCTTCTCCCGGTAGATTAATCGCAGACTTAATTACATCCCATCTATCAGCCGTGAAGTTTCCAGACTCATCGAAAAAATATGAAGCCGCATCGTTCGCCCACTTCCTGGACATTTTAGCCATTGCAATCTGTCTGGCTTCACCCATCTTTTCACCCTGCTTGCCCAGATTATTAGTAATCTCAGTTTTGTTACGGGGTGCGATTGGCGAAACCATATCCCAATCTAGGGGGACCGGCGACCCGTCCATTAAGAAATTACGCGGGATACCGTTTTCATCATGCTGAACATATCCAAGGTGGCCTACACCCTCCTCGTCTATAAACCGCATTGAGTTTCCTTTAGACCCCCCCTCTAATTTCCCTACCCAGTACCCAGGCGGAGCTTGCTGACCCTCTCGTAAAGAAATGGTCTTAGTGCCATCTGTCCAGTTTACAAATTTTTTCTTCCCCCCTGTTTCAACAACACCAGAGTCAATAATCTTGATAATCTGATCTATCGGCATCCCATTCTTTTGCAACGCCCGGAAAAGTTTTTGCTTGCTCTGGAAGTCAGAATCATCGAGGTTAGATAGTGCGTACTGCCCAGCGTAAATACCGAGGCTTGCCATCGCCTTCGCTTCATACCGATCAGCGGCCTTACTGTCTCCCCCTAGAAGGGCGGATGTGCCGCGTATGATTGAGACTCGCTTTTTGATCTGGCGTACCGCATCGCTGAGATTCTCAGATGCGCTTTTCAATCTTTTTTCAGAAGGGAATGACACGCCTCCTGTATTACGACTGCGCGGTACACTGGGGAATCTTTGACCCTCCCCGTGCGTTCGTTCATCAAAAGCCTGCGCGTTAAAATTTCTTTGCCGAGTTGCGTCCGACAATCCGAAAAGTTCCGCAATGCGCGACCGATTGCCGGGTACGCCCGCGTTCTTCGCACCGGGGGCAACCGTAATCCCGTCCACAACTGAGGGCGGCGGCGCGGTCACTGAGGGCGGCTGTGGCCTTGGGGCTGACAAACCCCCTAAATCCTCCACTTGAGCATACCCCAGCGCTTCGTCATTCAGAACACTAGGACCAGCAGCGCTGTATTCTTTCGGGTCAACCATCCCTATTCGATGCATATCATCAGCCGTTAGGTTGGCTGCGCGGGCGTTTAACGCTTTCGTGAATGGACTATTAGATACCTGGGGGTATAAGTTCAATTGATTGAAGGGGTCCATTATTTGCCCAGTGGCTTCTAATGTATTCAAACTCTGTGGCCCGAACTGATTTCCCGCGTTGTACAAATATTTCAACGCTGCTGCGTTGTTAGCGTCAGCCGTAGCTTTATCAAACTTACCCGGCAGATCATCTGATCGCACAACTCCCGCTGACTGCGGGATTGAACGCGGAACCATTGTTATCAGACTATTCCGTCTAGCTGCGATGTCGGCTTGCAGCCGCATCTTCCTCCGCTCGGCTTCTCTGAATTCTTCCGGTGTCATTAGAAAATACTCCCTGGTCGTCTTCGGAACCCTTCAATCGGGTGGCCCAACACATCCCCGTATCCCGAGGGTGCTGCCGGTTTAACCCAGGCTGGCTGCTGCTGTTTCGCCGGTTGGACTGTCCGACTACCGAATGACTGTGCTTTTGGCGCTCGCGGGTTCATTGCTGACTGATACCCGGCGGCGAGATCATTGTTTGCCCACGCCTCGCCCAGGGCATTTCGGAACTCCTCGTCTTGCCAATTCCACGGACTGCTGGCTTGTGGGCCACGTTGCCAGGTTCTTGGGTCTACCCCTGTGCCAGCGCCAGGCCCACGATCAATACCAGCCGCAAGGCCGGGGTCAACCCCCGCGAAAGCATTACCAATTGGGATTTTTTTCAGAAATGGGGCTGGCCCGAATAATGACGAATTTGGCATTACAACACTCCGTAGTTAACGTGCTTAATCCCTTCGATCTCCATCACGGCATCAGGTCTAGTGATCTCAATCTCTTGCGCCATCACACCCCGGCTTCTGGCACTAGCGCCTTTGAAGTTGTAGGTGTAGACATTGTGACCATGCCAAGTTCCATCGAACTCGATGTTTTCCTTTAACCGAATGTCAGACGTTACAAAGGGAGCGGCGATGCTGGCAATCTGCCCAAGCGTCTGCAAACCAGATGGCCCTGGCGTTGTCTGGGTGGTCGTGCCGCCATAATTTCCTTGGATCATCGCCATGTAGTTTTGGAGAGCCTGTTGTGGAGCGGTACTCTGATATTGATGTCGAGCCATATCACGGTTAATTGTCTCCTGTGTCATCGCCCTCCTTGCATCTCCAACATCACCCATAGCACCGTACATTGCGAGTGGCGCAGACATGATGGATGGATACATTTGCGCGTAGTTCTGTGCGCGATCTTGAGCGGCCTGTTGTGCGCCGAACGTCATCTCTGAAGCCTTATTCAGCATCTGCTGGTTTGCAGAGGCGATGGCATTGGCTTGAACGATATCGCCGCGTGAACCACCACCCGGTTGATACTGAACCATTGATTGTCGGATTCCGGGTAAAACATTTGTTTCCAACTGCGACTTCATTTGTCTACCAAGCACATCCATCATCGGGTTGAATGTGGCTGTGTCGATTTGGCCCGACAATCCTTTCAGTAGGCGGTTCTCTGCCCCGGCCTGTTGCGCGGCGGCTCTTGGCCCCATCCCATATCCGAGAGCAGATGTGTGAGCCGCTGTCTGCGCTGGATCGAAACCCGCAAGAGTTTCCTTGCCGTAATAGGCGGGAGCGCCCTTGTTGTAAAGTCCTTTAGCTTGGTCAAACCCTGCTGTTAGGTAAGGTATCTGTTCTTCCCACGGTTCACTCTTTGCCGTGCTTACTTGTGTTCCGCCGCCCATTATTTTCCTCCTTCCCCGTAACCCGGTTCCTGTAATACCGCCCATTCTGGATAAACGTGCGGCTGAATAAATTGCGCCGCCGCTGTAACATTTGCTGCCGCTGGATTATTTTTTACTGCCGCCGCTACAGCGTTGTCTATGTTCCTTTGTGCCGCCGCTAATCTGTGGTCATAAGAGTTACCAACGGGAATATCAGGTGCAACGGGAAACTCCATAGCCTGTCGGGACGCAACTGATGGATCACCCCCTAAGACATTGACACTATGTTGTAGTGCGGGAGTTTCCTGTACTAGATTTTGGATAACGTGTTCTCGAACCTGATCTGCCGCTCTCTGCATATCGTAGTCGCTCTTGTGACCAAAAGAGGTAAATGGGGCGGTGTCAGTTGCTATAGCCATTAACCCCCCAAGCGTGTTGGCTTGATCCCCCATAGCATTACCAAGCATTGAATTTTGCCCCGGAGTCATTGTCATAGGGGTTTCTGGAACCCACCTATCAGGCTGCGGAGCAGTTTCGGTTGAGATTGTTCCCGTTGGGATCGTACCCGTTGAGGCTGTTCCTGTCGGGTATCCTCCGGTTGAGTAGCCTCCGGCTGGATAACTTCCTGTCGGGTATCCCCCGGTTGGGTAACTTCCTATCGGGTAGCCTCCTGTGGAGCCATAACCCCCTGCGTGAATACGAGGAGGCTGATAGTTGAAGATATTGCTGGGGATGTTGTTGGGATTAGTCCACGGCTGGTATTGCTCATGTCCGAATAACCCGCCTGCTGGCATATATCCTGACCAATTCAAAAGTCCGGGTGGGGTGTAATCCTGTACTAACTGAGGAAAGAATGGATTAGAGGCATAGGGGGCCGATGATCCACCACCTCCACCATCCCCACCATCCCTAATTCCAAACCCTGATGACAGGCCTAAACTCTCTGCGTAATCTGCACCCTCCGGGGTTTTATACCAATCAGATGACCTCTTCTTTTGCGCGTCAGTTGCGCCTAGGACAAAATCTCTGGTTCCGCCAGCAGTTGCCTTTTCTTTCGCAGCGTTTAGACGCTCAGTAAAATCACGCCATTGGGATTTTGTCAGATCATCAGCCGTGTTTTGCTCCATATCAGGGCCGTATGGATGGGGAACATCGCTTATTCCCAATCCCTTTGCATGCCAATAAATATCTTCCTGATCCTTTGTCCAAGCACCACCACCTCCAAATCCACCAGACATTATTCTATCCCCCACGGTGGATTTACCCTCTTTTTCTGAGGATAATTATGATTAGTCCACGGCTGGAATTGATCAGGATCAGATGGCATATCCCAAAGACTGTAGGGAAAGTAATCCTGAGTTGGTTGAGGGGGATATGGATTAGGGGCTGGAGGCTGGTAGCCAAGAAGCCCCCCGGATGGCATATTGGGTTGGGAAAAATTTGTTGGCCTGTAGGCGAATTGCGATGGGATTGCGGGAGCCGAAAGCACCCGTGGGTCTAAAAAGGGGAGGTTAGAGCGCGTCCGTAATCCGCTTTCATAGTCAGCGGCATTCAACCAGCCAGCCGCCCTTGCTCGCCTGTTTGCATCAATCTCCTGATCCGCCGCATTCAGAAACCCTGCCTCAACTGAGCGCCGATTAGCATCAATCTCCTGTTCAGCGGCATTCGCAAATCCAGCGGCTTGCGCCCTTCTGTTAGCGTCAATTTCTTTCTGGACAGCGTTTGCATAACCATCTGCCGATGCCCTTGCGTTTGCGTGCGTTTCTTTAGCAGCGGCGCTTGCATACCCCTCTGCCATTGCTCTCGCGTTTGCCGCTTGTTCTGCCGCTATAGAAGCCATTAGTGCATCCTCCCTTGTAAGTCTTTCGTATAGACTATATAGGTATCTTTCCAATCAGGCAGGAGTTTCTTCCACCCCTTCCTACCCCACATCTCTAATGCGGAGCATCCGGTTTTTATTGCGAAACTTTCTACCATGTTCTGAAATCCTCTTATCTTTTCAAAGTCCTCACCCGCTAGTGAGATGATCCTTAAAATAGTTTTTTGTGGGTACTCTATCTTCTGCGTAACCATAGCGGCTTCGATGTTATCTCTTTCTATTGCAATCCATAATTGCATCTCACCAAAGGTCAACGGTTTAAAGAAATCCTCTGGCTCTAACTCTCCTTCCGTATGTCTTGTTACCTTCTTTAGCAAGGGTACAACCTCTTCCCATACATACTGTATATCTTCTGGTTGAATTAGGTGTGCTTTCAAAATTCAAATCTATAGAGGGCTATGTATGATCCATCATTTCTGTAGTTCAAACCTATCGACTGGTTCTTCGTAATCTTCTTCACCGCGCCAATCTGATAACTGTCCTCCGTTGCCCTCAACTGGAGCGGCAGGTCGTATCTTGATACGGCGTAGAGGGTGGCTATCACGACTCCAGAAACGATCACTTCCGTTTTGTACTCCTTGTACCATTTCTCTTTCTGTTCTCTCTGACCGCAAATATTTACTGACCTTCCGTTTCCTGTGCCTACCGCCCCTTCCGCGCATAAACGATCTC
>Ga0080013_1005566_pt1 | contig 11664 bp, 27 predicted proteins | sample ETNvirenome_6_85_FD_69236 | JGI IMG/M metagenome (GOLD analysis project Ga0080013, IMG submission 69236) | Marine viral communities from the Pacific Ocean - ETNP_6_85 (SPADES assembly) (version 2) | ecosystem: Environmental > Aquatic > Marine > Oceanic | place: Pacific Ocean | collected 2013-06-19
TGCATACCAATAAGTTCCTTTAGTGCCTTTGCCCATCCCATCTTGCTATCAGGTACAGGTATAACAGAATCAGAAGAATGAAACTCCTCTGCTACTTCTGGTAGCTTAGAAACAAACTGACGCTCAACACTAAAACCTACACCAGTACCATTCATAAGAATGTATAAGACCTCATCGAAAGCTTGAACACGATCAATGGCAACATAAGAACAATTATACCCTGCTATATTCTCTCGTTTGAGAGCATCCCCCGCTGACATCAAGCAACGCATAGAAGGCATTACCTTTAAAGATAACACAGCTTCTTCTAATTCTTTTATTGTATTAGCAGTCAGATTAAAATTATGTAAATCTTTGACATGTTCTTTGAAGAATGAGAAATATCTCCCCACTGTTTCAGGCCAAGTCTCCCTCCTCTCTTCATCGTATAGCCAACGAGAATATCTTGATAGGTGTATAAATTCTTGGTAAAGCGTTGGCAGGTAGTTGTTAGGCATAGTTCCCCTCCTTATTTATAATATAGTTCTAGTATTAGTTCAGCGTAGTGTATGGCTTTTTCAATATCTTTTTTTCCTTCTCCCTTTGTTCTGTGTCTAGTAACATACTTAATTACATTGCCCTCAAAGTAATCTAATTGATTAGCATGTATGTACTCGACAGGCTGTATCTTACAATCTTTGTAATGATCTCCTCCTATTTGTTTATCTAATATAGCTTCATCAGACTCAATCACTACTTGTTCTCTATCTTCTTTCATTCTTCTTAAAATATAATTATCTCTCGATTCTGTTTTCATTTTTACCTCATGCAAGTAATTTACTTATTCGATTACGCACTGGTCCTACGTTGTCTGAGTTAATCACATGGCTTACAAAACTTCTCACATCTTTAGGAGAAAAGCCAGCATAGTCACACACAAACTCAAAATTCTCACACGTCACTCCAATAGAAGCAAAGAACCATGCAGAAGCCTGATTACGATTTAGTTTTGAATCTTCTGTTTCATTGTCTCTTTCTGGCTTTGAAGCGTCTAAGATAGCTTGAAAAATAACAGATATAAACAGGGATCTATAAGGATCTTTTTTACTATCATTATATAATTGTTCTAATATTTTAACTTCGGATTTACTTGTCTTCATACGCCTGTACTGGTCTAAAAAATTTACCCCCTACATAATTATTATAGTAGGCAGGTTCATCAGTTCCTTCTAAAGTTGTTGATAATACATTGTATTTCATTTGATAATAACATTCATAGTATCTAAGGCTACGCTTATTTTTAAACTCTGATATTATTTCAAACTTAAAAGCTCTCTTACCTAATTTTTTTATATCTTCTAATAAGTGTTTAGAAGAACCCATATATACTTTCCAATTTGTTTGTCGTGTTCTCTTTGTCTTTGAGTAATGCCAGTATTGTTTACATCCTATGTAAGCTTTCTTTGTTTTTTTATTTGTAATGACATAGACAAAACCAAACATATTTTCTACATTTGGATTCTTCTTATACTTCCAATGGGATCTCACCAAGCATTTACCTCTGGCACATCAGGGGTCTTCGCTACGCTGGTAAGATATCTCTTTCCATTTGCATATTGAAACACTCTTAATCCTTTACCTCCATTTATATCAGACCAACATTCTTTTTTATGCCGACAATATAAACAACCTGTTGCTAATTTATAATTACCAGACTTACCATCGGGTACTGGATCATAACATCTATTAGGCATTGTAGGGTTATTAACTATTTCTTTTAATGCTTTAACTCTACTCCCCGCATTAATCATCTCCATTGAATGCACAGGAGCTAGGCATATCTTACCAGTAGATTTATCTATAACAAGGAAGGCCGCTTTATCTACATTATTAGCTTCAGCATAAGCAGATATCTGAGCGATATAGCCAAAAGGATCATCGTTAACTAGATTATTAGAATTAAACTTTTCAAAACTCCTACCAGAAGCAGACTTACAATCCACAAGAACCCCATCAATCATTGCATCTTGATGTCCTAATACACCTTCTACTGATACCTCTGCTTGCTGTGCCTCTACAGTATGACCAGCTACTTCAGCACATAGTAAAAGTAATTCTTCAAGGATGTAGCCATATAAGAATTTAATACGTGTACTTGGGGGTAGTTGCTCTTCTGTAGTTTCAGTATTGACATCATACCATAGTTGTCTGTCTGGCTTACCAATACCAGATAACCTAAGATTACCACTATCTCTTGGTTTACTATACATAAATTCTTTAATATGAATTTTAATCATATCTCCAAACTTATCTATAAGATCATCTACTTCTTTCTCATCTCTTTCTATAGGACTAAGATTAAAAAGATCATAGATATCTTTTACTAATGTTTCTATATTTTTCATAAAGAATAGAGAGGAGTGCTTTTAAACACCCCTCCCTCCTTTCTTATTATTAAAAGGGTACGTTACTTTCTTCCTGATTTACATAACCGCCTTCGACTACATCAAAGTCATCGGTGTTGTACTCAACAAGATCTAATACCTGAACACCTTGCAAGTATCCTTTTACTCCTCCACCAAATTGATCATATGGTTTAGGAAAGTAACTGGCATTAACTTTGGAACCATTTCCAACACGTTTATCAGTTGGAAAAGGATTGCGTTGAGAATCCGTTACCTTCATGGGCCTGAAAGTTCCTTCTTGAGTTCTTGCATACTGCTTCAGTGTTACAAAGTCACCTCGTTCATCTCCTTTGTTTTTAAGAGTGAGGCCGTCAGCTTCAGCAATCTTTTTATTGGTAGCATCAAGATTGCAAATCTCAACAGTCCATTCACCATCGGGGTTAAATTTAGTATTCGGCGTCATGATATGCGCCCAATAAGCTTCACCAGAAATAATACTCATACTTAATTCTCCTTTTGTTAATAACGATTGATAATAACGTGTTGTCTACTACTACAACAAAAGCATTTTAACACAACTGTAATCACTTGTCAATGGGTTTCTGCCCATGTTTTACCAACTTTATAATCACAGTCTAGATCACATTGAACACTAAGAGTTCTCTGTGTTTGTCTCATGGCCTCTTTTGTAATACGACAGAACCTCTCTATATCAGGTACTGCCACTTCAAACTGGTATTCATCGTGAATAGAGGCCACCAGTTTAACATCCATCTCATATTTATAAACACGCTCCATGATATGAACAAGCCATTGCTTACATATGATTGCACCAGCACCCTGCAATAGTGTGTTAAGTGCTGAGTGTTCTGATCTTATTTGCAAAAGCCTACCATCTAATCCTTGTATAGTCTTATGTTTGCTAACCCTCTTTTGAACATTTTCTCTAAGTCTTTTTAAGGCTGGCATATTACTAAGAAACTTTTTAATTAAAGCTTGCCCTGCTCCTGCTCCTTTACCAACAATCTTACCAATCTTAGCTGGACCTGCACCGTAGAGAAAAGCATAGATAAAAGTTTTAGCTTGATCTCTAGTCTTTAATCCTGCAGCTTCTTGATTAGCTGTATGCACATCACCACTCAGTACTTCATTAGTAAACTCAGGGTCATTCATGTAGTGTGCCAAGCATCTTAATTCAAGACCACTGGCATCCACACCTACCAAGCGATATTTAGAAACATCATCAACCGTCCAGAGTCCCCGACACTCTCTGCCGTAAGGACTATAGACAGCGGGAACTTGTGCCATATTAGGTACTGCATGTGCCATCCTTCCAGTTATAGTACGTAGTGTCAGTACTTTACCATGCACTCTATCACTATCTGTACATTCTTTTATCCAAGATTTAAGAAGCCCTGTTCTTTTTTGTAAAAGAAAATATCTGTTAAACATCTCTGCTTCAGGCATTTTAATTTTAGAAAGAACAGCTTCATTAATTATAATGTTATCTTTCTCTGTTTTTAATTTAGGTTTCCAGCCCCTCTGTTCTAATCTTTCTGCAATTTGTTTACGACTAGCTATATTAAAAGGTATATACTTAGTCTTTGTTTTTAACTCAACCTTAGTTGGCTCAAACATCTCTAATGATTTACGTTCAAGCGCATCTTGTTCATCTGTTAATTCAGCAAGAAGTCCTATAGCTTTATCTATATTAAAAGCAAAACCATTTTCTTGTTGTTGATCTATGATGCCCCTTACTTTTCTTTCAAGGTCATAGGATTCTTTTGAGAAATCTTTTCCCTCTTCTTGTAATTCAAGAGCAACCCTCCTCGTAAGTTCCGTATCACGTTTACAATACTCCAGCATGTCTTCGTTGTATTCTTCAAACTCATTGAAATCTCCTTTGTTGTACCCCAACCTTTCACCCCATGCTGATAAGGAGTGTCCCCCATCTCTAACAGGATTATATAAATAAGACTCAAGTAATGTATCCCTTATTTGATTTGGTTTTATATTAGAACCTGTAAGTTTATTCAATACAGGAGCATCAAAACTAATACCGTTGTGCATAATGAATTGATCTATATTCTTAGACCAAGATGCAAATTGCTTACACTCCTCACCTACCCATGTAATAGCTGGGCCAGTAAGAGGATCAGCTACAATACAATGTATCTTTGTTGGAGTTAAACTATCTGTTTCAATATCAACGACAGCGGTTAACATTATTCTACCTCAATAAGACAAGCATCCTCTACTTTAATGTGGAAGAACTTCTCACCTTCTCTGATGTTTCTATTAGACACTTCTTTTACCTCACAGTTAAGTAAAATATTTGCGTCAATATGCCACGCCTGTTTGCAATCATTACGCCACACTATGAATGTGAAGAGTGCATCAGGGTATTGCTCCTTCCACTTAGTTAGTAAGCGGTTCTTACGGTAAGGTATTCGTATCTCTTTCCAGCTAGGATTCCACTCACCTTTCCAAGCATACTTTACCTCTACTTCATAAAGGTGGTGGGTTGATTCTTCTGCCTTACAAACAATATCAAAGTCTTTTCTCTCTGTTGTATCTACGGTGGTGTAGTTCATATCTTTGATGTGCTTCAAGGTAGCGGCCTTCGCATCTCTATCTGCTACTTCATATAAAGCTTTATCAAATTGTTTACGCTTGCCCATCGTTGTCATTTATTTGCTCCTATAGCTCGTTCATTTGATTGTGCTTATACCTTCTGGTTTCAGATAGATCATATTCAATAATTTCTAAAGCATCGTTAGGAAGATTATATTCATTTATAAATCTTGTTCTACATCTTTTAGCAGCACTTTTTCTTTCCCAAATAAGTCCTTGCATGTTTTTATTCCTATAAAATTTATTTAATTTAGGACTATATACTTTCCAAGCTTTACTCATTATTCATTCTCCATAAAAGGGTTATCAATTTGTGTCATTCTACCAGAATCTTTATCATAATGCAAGTAGCAAGCGACACCTGTATCACCAGTGTACCTGTTCTTGAGAACACGTATCGTAGTTGTGTTAGCTTCTACGTCATCCTCTGCTTGCTGGTTACGCTCCAAGGCTACAACGCTATCACTTAGATGTGCAATAGAGGCAGAGCCACGTAGATGCGACAATGATACCTCACGCCCATCCTCATGCCCACGATCACCACTTGGCCTTCGTAGGTGGCTCACCAGTAGCAGGGCTATGCCTGTCTCCTCTACTAAAGACCGTAGCTTGGTCATTAAGATATCTATAGACTTACGTTCATCGCCATTATCTTCCTGACCCGATACTAAGATACTAAGGTGATCTAAAAATATCCACTTACATTCTAATGCCTTTGCCATATACCTAACACGATCAAGGATCTCATCATTAGAGATAGAACCAAAGTGATCAAAGGCAAAGAACCTACCAGTATTAATAGTCTTCGATTGAAATTTTCTTAACTCATCCATAGAAAATTCATCACGTATCTCTTTAATGTATAGCCTTGCGTTAGCTTCAACACTCATAATGTTTAATGCAGTATTACGTACACTTTCTTCTAGCGCAAGCACACCAATATTATCTTTAGCATTGCCCATTATATGATGCATAAGCTCTCGCATGATGCTCGACTTACCCATGCCAGCACCACTGGTAAAGCACACAAGCTCTCCTGTCCTTATGCCATAGGTCTTATCGTTAAGACCAGACCAAGGATAGAGACATGTCTCGTAGTGAGACTCATCGTAAAGAGTATCTCCTAACTCTGCGAGATTTAAAATACCTGCTGGAGTATAGTGAGCCGCTGCCCAAAAGTCATTATAAAATTCTTTAGACTTACCTAACTTTAGATACTCATTAGCATCCTTGTGATGGAGAGTTGCTATCTTACATTTATGAGGTTCAAACAATGCTGCAACTTCTACGGCTGCTTGCTTACCTTGCTCATCATTATCAAAACATAATGTAATGGTAGCAAACGTATTAAGATATTCAAAAGCCTGTTTACAGTTTTTAACTGCTGCCTTTGCTCCATTCTTTATAGATACATAAGGATACTTTGATCCCATCATTTGATAAGCTGACATAGCATCAAGCTCTCCCTCACAAATGGTAATCATCTTACCACCTGCAGGAAAAAGGTTCTGACCAAACAACACAGAGTTTTCCATGTTCCCTTCAGACCAGAACTTCTTATTCTGTGTCTCTCTTATCTTATCACACACATGGTTTCCATCACTATCATAGTAAGGATAGATGTGGTGAGATATTACTGAGCCTGACATTTTAGTTTTAACATTATAAAACTTAGCTGTATCAATACTTATTTTTCTATCAGTAAGGGCAGCTACCCTTCCCTCTGTAGTTCCTCCAATCGGGCGTTGCATAGGCACTACCTCTGCTTCTACTTCTTCTATTCCATTTTTAAAGTGTGTGTCGCAACTAAAGCAATGTGAATACCCGTCAGAGTGTTGGACATTCGCATCACTTGAATTACATTTAGGACATGGGCCTCTCTTGCCCCAACCTTTTGTCTGCATGATTTGTTCCCCTTTCGATGCAGTAAGTTTTGTTGATGTTAGTTTTTAATATATAACATAGATTGTTTCTGTTGTCTAGCTCTTCTTTTGCCTCACGTTTTGATTTAAAAGAACATACTAAGTTATTGGTATCAATATGTTTTATATTCCACATTAATATTTCCAATCAATTACGAGCCAATCATTTTTATCAACAGATGCCATACAATTATTACAAGTCATGGAAGGCCATGAGAAATGATAGACACGAGTATCAGCATGACAGTGAGGACACATAACAAACTTACCGTCCTTACCTGCCCTCGTATAGCGATTAACATTTTTATATTCTCTCTCCTCTGGATGACGTTGTTGTTTAAGTTTCCAATCCATTTGTTGAGGGAATGGAATGCCCATTATATTGAACAGCCATTCACAAAAGTCTTTAGGTAAATTCATTGTATTAATCCTTATGTATCTTCGTAGGTTTGTTCCCAAAGTTCTTGTACAAAACTTTCTTTATCCTCCATGATTTCATTTATCTCCTGCTTGGCATACTTCTTAGCTTCTTTTGTACTGTAACCTTCATCTTGATACTGGCGAACCAATTCACGAAACATGGCTTGGCGTTCCCTTTGCCATAAGTTCTTAGTCATAGCTTCATATCCTCTATAAAATCTTCTAAATCTTTTGCATTGCTAGGATCATAACCGTTGTCATACATAAAGTAATATAGGTCGGCTGGCAATCCTAATGATCTACGTATCTTTTCTTGTCGCTCTTTCCACTTAGGATAAAACTTAATTACTTCTCCCATGATAATCTTCCATATCTAATTCTGCCCATGATTTATCATCCCTGTAACTGTTATCTTTCTTAGCAACAGAAAGTTCACGTCTTAATTGACGTATGGTTTCGTTAGCATCCGTCAGTTGTTTTTTAAGCAACTCTATTGACTGATGATACACACGTTCTTTAGTGTAAATGGTCAACTTTTATCTCCCCATCATGTAATACTTCTAGATCCCAATCAGTTCCCCGTGCTATTTTTTCTAGGAAAGACCAAGCCTCTCCTTCTGAAGAAAATTTAAGAGGTGATCCTACCTCATCAGTAAGAATATCAAATGATTTCAAGCTCATACCTTTTCTAAATCTTCCTGTACCTTGGGTTATAATGTACATACATATCTCCCTTTCAATTGGTATGTATTTAATTATACCACACTTTCAATCAGTACTCAAATGTTTATTCTGTGACTAACAAAATAACATTTATCACAAGAGATATGATTATAAAAGTAACCATTAGTTTTCCTCTATGGGGTCAGGTTTGTCGGAATCAAAGAGACTTACAACATCCCCATTCCACTCATCATCAACCCATACTTCAAGGTCTACCCATGCTCTATCTTCATCTTGATCCCCTCTATATGTGTAACTAAATTTTATTCCAAGCTCTTCTTGTTCGCTTAAAAAAGCATTGAGATCCATTAAGAAATCTAAGGTAGTACTGAACTTATCAAATGATTGCATCATAATCCTCGTATATATTTATTTCATCAATAACAAATTTATTTACATCCTCTACGTTAGAAGAGTTGTCGATGCAATACTCAAGCATTGAATAGCACCAGCTATCTGACATCGACGTAGGCTGTGGCCCAAAGTGTATAAAATTTCTAACGTCTTGCATAGATTTAAAAGTTGGTATTTCCATCGGCGTACTCCTTATACCCTTCTTGAAAAGAATTTAATTCGTAGTCTAAAAACTCATTTAGTTCTTTTATAAATTCATCATCAGCTTTTATGTTGGGACCAAACATATCAAAGTATCCTTCGACAATAGACTTTAACCATAAGTCTGAATCCCCTGTTAAAAAACTTTTAACTTCACCCACATTATTGAAGTGTGGTGATATGGTTTTTAATTTATCAGACATCTTTCATTTCCAATCTTGTGAAAATTTTCACAACTTTCTACGTTTATAAAACACATGAGATCCTATTTGTTTACATCTTTCCAGATACTTAGACCAGAAAGGATTTGTCCATACCGCATGGTAATGTGTAGCTTCCTCCAATCCTTTTACTTTTACTTCTGTTGAAGTGAGAAGTTTTGCAATCTCTACTGCTGTATACCATGCTTTAGTTTCAAAGGGTTTCTCTGGTTTACCATCACAGTAATAAGAGAATTGACAAGCATTACGAACAGGATTGCCACGCCAATACTTACCTTGTTTAACAACTCCACATATAGTATCAGGATACTTTTTATCCCTTACTCTGTTTTGTATAACAATCCCAACAGCAAGCATACCATTCCACCCTTGATCTCTAGCTTCAAAGTACACAGCTTCAGCAAGACACCTCTTATTAGTATCACCATATACTTTAGATGTTATTAACAATGATAGTATTACTGTTATTAATATTCTCATTACTCTACTCCAAATAACTATGTTTTTCTTTTAGTATTTTATTATAATGTTCTATAGATATATCATATCCTTCTTCAGGTGTCAACTTCTTATCGTACTTAAATATAAAACACATATCTTTTACAAGAGTACTGTTAGCGTACACAATGAATGTGGTAATTGTTGAAAGTATTTTACTGTTATTCAGTATGTAGTTTAACTGAATAATAAGTTTGTCTTTGTTGGGTAACTCTTTTTCAACAAAACATATAGAATTATTAGACATCTTTATAGTGTTCCTTCCATTCATCAGTGGCTGATAAGAGGTAGCCTTGGGCTGGCCCCATTATGTCTGCAATGTAAGTATCACCTAGTTCATAGCCACCATCAGGCATGTGTGGTGAGGTAGCCGCAACGAGCCATCGTGCATACTTATTGCTTGGTTCTTTATCAGGACGTTGGTATGTTTTTAATACCCGCCACTCCCAACCAAAGTCATTCTGATACACAGCATAAGGCTTATCTTGTGTTGTGCTTCTACCAAATGGATTCTTATTCGCCATCTCTCATCTCCTTTGTATAGATACCCATGTCTGGATACCAAGTTCCAACGTCACGTTTAGCTGTGCCGTCACTGTTGTATGCCATAGCTACACACTTTGGCATTATCTTACCCTCTTGTGCTACACCATAAAACATATCAATCCAATCACCATCTTTTAAATACTTACGCATGTTTCTGATGTACCCTTCGATGTCTGTTTGTTTAGCAAGAGAACCTTTCACATTCTGTCGTACATCTTTACGGATAGATACGAGCATATCTGAATTAACCTTGATCCATTCTTTCACCTTGTCAGGGTGTAGCCTATGGCTCTTGGGTAATTTCTCTAGGCTTGGGTGTATGTTACTCATCTCTATAATTCTCCCATAAAAATTCCACTAACTTAGCAGTCTTTAACTCTGTCTCTTCGTTATCAGGCGCACCGCCCTCTATTGCTTCAGTCATTGCCGCTTCAAATAACAATTCTTTGATGGCATCATTGTGTATATTACTCACGATCTTCCCTTTCATAGAGTTCATTAGTTAACCTGTCAACAATAAATGTTTCTACCACACAAAAAGGATCAGACATTTTTCCAGTTTCATCATAAAGACTACTCCGATTTTCTTTATATCTTTCAATGTCTTTATGTGTCAAGTTATATCTGTCAATAATATTATCAACTTCTTCAAAGATTATATCACCTACAATTCCGTCTAATCCTAACCCTTCAATAGCAAATGATATATTTGAGTGACGTTTATAATCTTTCCATTGGTCTTCTTTATTACTCATTATCTTTTCCTTATTTTTCCATTTGATTTTTAAAAAACTTTCCTACATCTAGGACTTGTTGAGGTGTGGCTGATGTCATAATCATATTAGCTAAAGAGGATACCCAAATTATATTACCTTTTATATAACCTTTTGAATTATCAATTCGGTCAACGCTAGGAGAGGTTGCTCTACCCCCTTCAGTTCCTACTTTAAATTCTATTCCTAATGCAGGACACTTATTATCTTTAGGATATATATCTTTAAGGTACTGCTTAGTCAAGTTAAAATCAAAACTTTTTTCTTTTGCCCTTAATCTTATAGTACTCAATCTATCTGTAAAGAAAGCATCAGAACCTAATACACTACTTTTTTCTTTCCATCTCATAGCTTGGGCCTTTCTTTGTTCAGGGTGTGTGGCATGATACTTTCTTCTTCTGGCTTTTTCTTTTTCTCTAAACTCAGGATCATCTTGGTATCGTTTTCTTTTATATTCTTTTTTCCATTTTCTTTCCTTATCTTTATCTACCCAAGCCATTGGTTGTCTCCTATCCTATAGTAAACCCAGTTGCTTTTAAACATACCAATACTAAAACAGCTACTACAATACCAAGACATACTATATATCCAGTTAAAGGGTTATTAAACATCAGTTATCTTCTTCAAGTATTTCTTCCAACTCTTCAGTATAATCTCTCAATACACGTTCTGAACTCATATAAATCATATGCGCTCCATGTACCATAGTAGGTGCTATTTCCATTGCATAATTCATTACAGTACACAGCGATAAATAAGTAAGCTCTGCTTTATTTTCATACTCTTCTTCAAGGAGTTTTAACTCTGTTAAAATTCTATCTTGTGCATCACTATTTATTTTATTATCAGTCATTGGTCATCTCCATTTGTAATCCAAACATGGAAAGCGTATTCACCCTCATCACTCACGAAATCTTCAAGAAATATATAGTTTATTTTGAGAGAACTCTTATCTTCTATTAGTTCATTAATAAGTCTTACTGCTTCC
>Ga0080013_1005568_pt1 | contig 11662 bp, 4 predicted proteins | sample ETNvirenome_6_85_FD_69236 | JGI IMG/M metagenome (GOLD analysis project Ga0080013, IMG submission 69236) | Marine viral communities from the Pacific Ocean - ETNP_6_85 (SPADES assembly) (version 2) | ecosystem: Environmental > Aquatic > Marine > Oceanic | place: Pacific Ocean | collected 2013-06-19
AGTAAACCATCGCGGCTTGATGGAGGTAGACTATAACGGCATGGGATTTATGTTAATTAAAAAGGGTGTCTTTGAAAAGGTTCCCTATCCTTGGTTCTGCCAATTAAAAAAACAAATTGGAGACTTGGAAGATTATTGCTCCGAGGATGTTGCGTTTTGTCATCTCGCAAAGCAGGCGGGATTTAAAATCTTCATTGATCCACAGATGGTTGTGGGTCACGAGAAGATGCGAGTGTTATATTAACCCGTTAACAATCCGTAGCTCCATTAAATTCTGGTAAAGTTTTTAAATGTTCGTATGCCTTGATAATTAAGGTCTGGACGGGTTCCATATCTGACAATGCCAAACCATAAACCCCACGCCCCTCAGGGCTCCAAGTTATAGTAGGTTCACCTTCCCTTCGAATCTCCAAATCATTTACGCGCTTCCCAGAATCATAGTCGTATACCTCCACATTAAAAGTTGCCCCCAAGTCCATAGCACCATCTTTATCTTTTTCGTATTGAGTACCAACTTCTCGCACGCGATAATAACCGTTGGATGTTCCACCGTCGTGATTTTTAAATGTTTTCTTTAATGCCATAATTATTACTCCTCTATGAACCTGAGATAAAGTGAACCATCCTCCTGCAAACCAGTAGATGAATATTGACCGTTTCCGCCACCAAAATAACAAATCCTTATCCGGTCTCCATTATAAATATTCCCCGTGGCATACAAGGCTAACCAAGTCACATCGTTAGTGTCACTACCGCTACATTCTGAATAAAGGTAACCATCACTAGTACTACTTGACTGACTAACGTTTGCTGTTCCCACGGGAAGAATAGAGGTAGTAGAAGGGTTACCCGTATATGTCGAGGAGGATATACCCCTCTGTGCTCCTACCCATTGCGAACCAGTGGCGCCTCTATTTTGGGTATACGCAAATTGCCATTCACAGGTGTTGCACGTAGCTATACAATTAATAACAGGATCACCTGTACAACCGTAATAGCCCCCGACTGCATCAGCGGGATCATAATTCATGTTAGTTCTCGTGTCTTGGCTCCTTGTTGTTGCCCAATCTCTATACCCGGCCTGAGTGTTGCCTAGCGCAAAATTCCAAGTACAAGAATGATAACCTGTTACTCTAACGGTACTTCCATCGGCATGTAAAATCTGAACTGCGGCTATAGGCAAGTCCCCCATCCAATCTGTTGGAGCGGTGTTACGGAATCCAATATATAAATCCCCATCAGCATACGAGGCAGAGCTTGTAACCTCTACCTGAACCTCCGCCACACTAAAGGGATTGGTATTGTTCCTATCCTCACCATAAAGTAGTGTTAATGGACCTATCTCATGATTTGCACTATGAATATCTACGTTAGCAGTAGAGAATGCCCACGCTGATTGGGTTTCATTATACAATTTACCAACCACCCTGCCGTTGGTAGTTGAGTTGGCTTCCACTAAAATTAAATCCGTACTGTCTGCGCTGCTCCAGTTTGCATAGGTGCATTGATAGAGAGTTCCGCCTCGCTCTACCAAAAGTAGATCAGACGAAGCAATGTTAGCTCTATCACCATAGGTTACCTTTTTGAGCGTGTTACTCCTTTCAACTAAAATTAAATCTGAATCTCGTAATCCCATTATGCTGGTAAATCATCTAGTGTTGATATGTTAGGGAGGTCTTCCCAATCTAGTCCTAAGTATGCAGTTGCCTCAATGGTTCCATTTACGTTTAATTCGGAAGCCGAGCTGCTACTACCCGGTTCCACCGTATCACTTTCGCCGAACCCCACTCTCACTGCAGTAGCTACAGTTAGCCTACCATCGACCGAAACAGCCATTGCCCCTTGGGCGTTAGAGTGCCCCGCATCCCCCCACCAAAAACCACGACCAGCAGTATCACTATTCTGAGCCGTTAGGACATAAGCAGGATTACCTGTCCCATTGCCCCCTAACCCCCCAAAAGTATAACCGTCCTCAAAACCCAAACAATAATTATTACTAGTGCCATATAATCTTATCTTTTGACGGGTTTTTGTTTGGTCCATGTCCAACCGGGTAAAAAGTCCCAAGACGGTATCTAACCCAATTGTTATGGTATCACTGGCTGCAGCCACAGTTAAATTCACGCCATTCCCCAGCTCTTTTAAAACAAAGGTATCAGTGTTTGTATCCGCCACGCATGTACCTAAGGAGGTACCAACAGAATTCTGGGCTTGCATACTTTTGAAGATGTTTTGAGACGAGCCCTTGTCTGTGTTGGCTATGGTTCCCGATGAGGTGATTGCACCTCCACTGAGTCCACCTCCAGCCGTAATGGAAGTAACGGTTCCAGCATTATTTGTCCAACTCGAATCATTATTAAATTTACTTAATTTTAATTCGTTGAAAGCCTTTCTTCTTTCCCCCCCCATCGATCCGGTGTTTAAAAGAATGACTTCATCTGTAGTAGCAATATCACCAGTCATATCCGTCAACCCCGCGAAGTCAAGGGTTATACTCGGATCTGGTGTTGATTCACTGATATCTAAGCCTGAATTAGCGGGAGTAGTTACCGAAGTAACCGTACCACCTCCGCCGCTACTTACGGCTGCCCATGTATTGTTTCCGCACAAATAAGTAGAAGCACTAGGTGTTCCTGAAGCTGAAAGCATTGCAATATCAACTGCACCTGTAGCAATCGTAGCAGCTGCTGTTACATTTCCTGATCCGCTAAATGCTGGTGATGTCCAAGTGACATCCCCTGTCATTGCTATTGTTCTTCCAGTAGCTAAAACCGTAGCGGTAGCAGCATTGCCACTAGTGTTTTGGGTTCCGGCACTGTTAACACCGGGTAAATTTATGTTCGCGGAACCATTAAAACTTACTCCCCCAATGTTTCTGGCCGTAGCAAGTATGGTTGCTGTCGCTGCGTTACCCGTAGTGTTGGTTGAGGTTGTCGCGTTGCCTGCTAAAGCTGCGGTCACGGTTGTAAACGTAGCAGTAGTACCCGTCAGCGCACCAAGCTTAACCGTACCATTAACATTAAGTTTGTATGTTCCCGGATTAGTTGTCCCGATGCCTACGTCGCCTTGTGCGTCCATCACCATTACATCCACACCAGCAGCAGAGTTAAAATGCCGCATTATTTTTAGATACGGGTTCCCACTTGACCCGGCCCTCCAAGCACTTATAGAATATCCATAATTATCAAGGGTGCTTGTTCCGAGGGTAATAGACGTCAACCCTGTGGTATTCGTCGTGGACGAAGGGATTAACTTTAAGAACGGAGTAGTAAAGGGAGCCGTAGTTTGCGCCCGACTAAACGTAGCACTAGTACCCGTCAGCGCACCTGTGAAATTACCTGTTCCTTTTACATCAAGTTTGTACGTTGGGTCTGCGGCACTAAAGTTTCCAATACCTACGTTGTTTCCTACAATGAAAAGACCGTCTGTTGGTCTGTTTATGGCTGCTGGTTCTCCATTGTATCCAGTAGCAAGAACGATCATTCCGCTACTGCTTTTTGCCCAAATGCGTAGCTCTGCATCACCGTCATCATGCTGCCTTATTCCGCATCTCCATGTTGTGTTTGATCCGAACGTAAGCGAGCCTTCATAACTGCCTGCGTGCAGATTCAACTGGCCTGTCAGCGTTCCCCCCGCTAATGGGAGATGGCCCACCTGTGAATAAGTATAAGCCGTGTTGGCATTAGCTGATCCTCCACTAGCCCACGTTACTGCACCGCTAAACGCAGCAGTAGTTCCCGCCAGCGCACCGTTCAGGTTTGTTGTCCCGTTTACATACAGCTTATACGTCAACGGATTAGTTGTCCCGATGCCAACAGCCCCACTAAACGTAGCAGTAGTACCCGTCAGCGCACCTGTCAGCGTCCCACCCGAGAGTGGGAGAAAAGAAAGAGCAGGTGTGTTTAATAATTTGTTATAGTCACCATACGGTAGCGTGTTGGATTGCGTTTGAACCACATTTTCAAATGAAGTGGCAAAAGATACACCCCATCCCGCATCTCCACCTTCCCACTCGCTTGACTGGGCATAATACCCAGCAAAAACATCCCTAACTACAACTTGAGGATGATTCCATACATCAGTCGTTTCCCCGATGTATACATAGTATTCTGTGCTTGACCCGCCGAGGTTGTTATCACCAAATCTTACAGTAAAGTTTCTGCTTACACCTCCAACCATTACTGCGCTCGTATATGACCAATGCGGATAACCGCCCGTGAGATAAGGATAACCAGAAATATATGCGCTGAAAGATTCGTTATTTCTGTAGTCATAAACATCAACCCAGAACGAAACCATCGCATCGTGAATGGGTGGAAGTTTAATTCTAATCGCACCCGTATGTACGTTCGTTTGATTATGGAACCAGCCGCCTTTCGGTTGCCAGCAATGAACGGCAATAGAACTGGCTCTGAACCAAAAGGCGGGGGACGATATCCCATCTGCGATATGCGCCGCACCGTTTACATCCAACAAGTAACCCGGATCAGTAGTCCCTATACCAACACTGCCACTAAACGTAGCAGTAGTACCCGTCAGCGCACCGCCGAACGTGGATGACCCATCCATATTAAAAGTAACTGAATTTGTATAAGTAGAATTATCAAGAGAAGTATAGAATCGTATTTGTCTGCCAGACCTTAGTTCAATACTTCTATTACCTTCTGCAAAAAGCCGTAAGTAGCCGACATCGCTTAATCCTATTCTTCCATAATAACCATTTACATCATCATATCCCCTGAATCTTATTCCATCATTATCGGCGGCTTGAGTAACGTAAACCATACCGCCCGTATTGAGGTATGAGCTAAACGTAGCACTACCACCGAATGTAGCTGCTCCATCACCTTTTATAGCAAGTAAATCGCTACTGGCTTGGTTGCGAACCAATAACGCATAATCACCACTATCCCCACCGCCTTCCATATAGGTTCCCCATCCCGATGTTTGTGTGTTTACAAATCGCGCAACAAAATTGTGAGGTGTTGATGTTTTTGCTTCTAGCGTAGCTGCTGGATTAGTTGTCCCGATGCCGACATTGCCGTCCGCCCTTATTACCATCCTCTGCTCTTGATTGTTGGATGGTGGGGATGTCCAAAATTCTATTCTTGATGGAACCCTTGCTCCCGTTGCCGCTCCATCCTGAAAGAAATAAATAGAAGCTGTTGTTTGCGACAAAGTATTACCACTAGTAGAGCCATGAACTGCTATTGTGCCTAATCGCTCGCCATCAGCGGTTGCTGCATATGTACCGATTGTACCGTTAGCCGATTTTGTAAAAAGTATTGTTCCGGAATGTGCATCTGTTGTTGACCAAGAACTGAATGTTCCATCTGATGAATTATTTGAACCAGCTACTTCTAATAGTGTAGTAGGCGTAGCACTCCCGATGCCGAGATTACCGTCAACCCACGCATTATCGTTGGGAGCCTGTAACTGTATAACAGGCTTTGCAAAAGCAGTAGTGTCGGTTGTATAAACACTACCAATTGAAAAGTTGTTCATCATGTTGTCAACTTGAGAACTGGAACCCCCAAAGACTTTTATCACTCCTCTCGCGGTATTGCCCGTGCTAACCCGATGAACAATTTGAATCCTGTAACGTGAATTTGTACTGTCCCATGTTACATTTGATATGGCAAAGTTGTCTGGCGTAGCGCCGCCCACATCTGAATACCTAGCTTCATTCGTATAAATGGCGTTGCTGGGATTCAAACCCACGTAAAACCTCTTGGTGACAACACCGGGACTGTTCTGATTGGAGTAAGTAGCAGTAAGACTAATTTCAATCCATCCCCAAAAAGATAAGTTATTACCCCAAGTTAAGTCGGCTTTTTGATTAGCTACGCCATTTGTAAATGCCACGTCAAATGTCCTGACCGCATAGTTTTGGCCACCGCCTCCAATTCGAACCCCAGAGTCAAAACGAGACGCGCCCGTCACTCTGAATGTTCCATCAACATGCAACAAGTAACCCGGATTAGTTGTCCCGATGCCGACTTTGCCGTCAGCTAATATAGAGACTCTATGTGTCCCCGCCGTTGTAAATCTCAAGACATTCTCTGCATCATTATACATCCCCGTATCGGCATCAAGCCTGAAGGTATGGGATGGAGCGGCAGCAGTACCATCACCAGCTTTAACAAGCCCCGGCCCGACAAAGGTAAGGTTGCCGTTGATAACAGTATCCTCAAAATAACAACTACCCCAATATGCACCCGAAGAACCAAGATTGCGGCCACCGTTACTATCTGGAAGTAGATCACCTTTGAATGTGGCTGCTCCAGAAGATTTATCAATCGCCAGTTTTGCAGCACCATTAATTCGTAATTCTAAATCGTTATCGTAGGTGGCATCGACCATATCAACGTAACTATGTCCAATGCCGAGGTAATGAGTCGCATTGTACGCACTCTTAACCATTGGTTGAGTCGTTGAGGTAAATGTGGCGTTAGCACCTGTCAACGCACCGCCGATATTAGCCGTCCCGTTTACATCTAACAAGTAACCCGGATTAGTTGACCCGATGCCGACATTGCCGTCATCTTGAATTCGCATCTTTTCAGAGAAGCTTCCTGTGGCACTAGTTGTAGTTGAAAACGTTAAGTGGGTATTACTGGACCCCGGCATGATACATCTAATGGCCGCCCAAGTATCATCATCGGTATTCGCACTTGTCCACGCCCAAGATATTCCCTGCCCAGCAGCGGGCGCACCTTGCCCCGTGGTTTGTTGACGAAAGTTAATTGGATCGACACTATAGCTGTTTCCGAATTCTCCTATCACGAGAGGATGAGCTGGGCTAGTAGCCCCGATGCCGACTTTGCCGTCATTAGTTATCCGAAGCCGTTCTTGTAAATTGTAATTTCCCGTGTTGCCGACCGGTCTCGTCCAGAAAGTCAAGTCTCCACCCTGCCAATCTGCATTAACACTTTCTCCTTTTTGTTGGCCTATGATGGAAGCGTATTGGCTATTGTAAACATAACCTGAACCCGTATCTTCCATTGCGCTAAATGCTATAGATGGAGAATATGCCCCCGGAGTGGTGTTTCCCGATGCCACGGCATTATACAAGCTGATGCCTGTTTTCGCTGGGTTAGTAGTATCGGAATTGTTTATTGCAATAGAGAGGATTGGGTATTGGCTTTGGTTTTGGCCACCATAAAGACCTAGTTCTTCACCTGTGGTGCTGCTTCCCCCTCTAGTCTGTCCCAGCCTCGCACCAATATTAGTACTTTGATCGGATACCGTCAGCGCACCGTTTACATTGAACGCCCCTGTTCCTGTTGTTATTGTACTGTTGCTGTCATCGTTTAACTTGAGGGTGCTTGCGTCAATTTTCAACGCCTTATATGCGCTATTGCCGTAGGAATCTATGTAGCTGTTATCGCCGTTAGCTTGAATATATATGCGGCTGGTACTACCAGCGTTGGCTCCCCCAAGTCTAATTGCGCCTCTAGTGTCTGACTCTTTGATATGGACGGTTTCGGCTGGCCCGTTAACGGTCAGTTTTCCGGTGACAGTTGTGGTTACTAGTGACGCCATTTAAATTTTTTCCTTTAACTCTTTCACTTCTTTATATAATTCCTTGAAGCCGTGGAGTAATACAGCGACAGCTCTACTGTAGTTTACACCGGCCGGATTGCCTTTCTCGTCCCGTTCGACCAATTCCGGGAACATTTCGGCTAATTCTTCAGCGACCAGACCAACTTCCTTCTTCTCGCTTTTCTTCTTGTTGTACCTCACGGGCCGGATCCTGTTTATCTTTTCTAAACTTGGGGAATAGGTCTCAATGTTTTCTTTAATTACCAAGCTTGAGGCTTCGGTTAAAGTTCCCGAAATGTAAACGTCACCTTGAACGCGAAGCTTGTATGCACCCGGCGCAGTTGTACCTATGCCAACGCTTCCCCCCGTGGTAATCAACATTTGCGGATCTGGGTCAGCCCCTATTGATGTATTGTCTGATGCTACCCGGTCAATGAGAAAGCCCATACCGCCAACATTGGTTTCATAAGCGTCTTCTTCGTAGAAGGTGATCATCCCCATAGACCCAGCATACAACCCATACCAATTTGTATTGCCTGACAAATAACTGTTATAAGCAAGATGCATGCGTCCGGGTTTGTGCTGGTTAGGCTGAATACCAAGCCTTTGGTTGTTGTCACTCCCTTTGACGTCAAATTTGTAATAAGGATTAGTTAGCCCAATGCCAATCTTGCTTCCGGTGTCAACAATAATTGAATTCCCAAGAGCTGTTCCACCCGTCCACTTTGGTATGTAGTCTGTGGTACCGCTTCCGCTTACCGGGCCTGTTTCAGTTGACCATTCAAGAACAGTTCCGCTTGAGGGAACCTTGAGGACTTGTCCGCTTGAACCTATTGCGGTCGGGAAAGTAAATGCACTGTTAAAAGTAATTGCTCCTGTCGAGGCAATAGAGAAACGAACTGTTCCGTTGTGATTTATGTCAAACCTCAGATTAGCTCCAGCATGAAGTAGCTCGGTGTAGGTAGGTTGACCGGGAGTTCCCCCTGTATTATTGTGACCCGTCAACCGAAGACTTGCTTGAGTATCGTTGCCTACATTTTGTATATTTAGTCCCTTGACAGTATTTCCAGCCGCAGCGGCAAAATTAGGTGCAGTTGTCCCGATGCCGACATTACCCGTAGAAGTAATTGTCATTCTTACCGCATTATTGGTTCCCAACTGAAGTGAGTAAGCTCCTGTTCCACCCACTGCTGTAGCGTATGGCGAAGTTCCGCCAAGCGCTCCCCCACCCGAACTAGACTCTCTATAAAAATAACTTACTCCGCCAGTATTGGCTGACTGGAAACCTGCACGATTAGTTCCTGTGGTGGAACTAAGAAATATATCTGCTCCAGCCTGCCTTATATCAAGCGCATAAGCCGGATTAGTAGTCCCTATGCCGACATTGCCGTCAGTAGCTATGGCTATACCCGCTGTACTAGTACCACCTCTAGCCCCAACAAAGAAAACACTTAAACTATCTCGGTATATACTTGCGGAAGTAGCGAGGACACCATCGTAAAATGAAACTGCTCCCGTAGTCAGCCCTTGGTTACCGATGTTTATACCACCGCTACGGCTAGTCCAATCGTAGCTAGTATAAAATTGAGCAGCTTTTACATCTCCACTAAACGTAGCCGTAGCACCCGTCAGCGCACCTGTTACTGTCAGAGTACTACTTAAAGTTGTGGGCTTTAACAGAGTAACGTTCCCTGTACTGCGGACTAACTGTATAGACCCTATATCACTAGAGGTAAGTGCATCTGCGTTGTTATGAACCCCAATGTTTAGTTTATTTCCAGAACCATCATAATGGATAAACGCGCCTTGAAAGTAAGGGCTTCCCGTCATTGCCGCTTCAGTAAGCCTGATCCTTCCGCTTTCAACTTGGTTGACCGCTGCCCCAGCAATGTTAAGAGTGGGGCTTGTTGAAATTATCGCTACGTTAGAACCAAAACCCCCACCACCAGCCGTCAGCGTACCCGAAACATTAACCCCGCCCGTAACTGTTTGTAGTTTATTTGCGTTGTCGTAGTAAAGTGAGACTGATCCATTTGGAGTAGCAACAAGTAAGTTTTCGGTGGAAGATTTTAATGAAATACCACTATTTGTTCCTATAATTAAATTACCTGTTCCAGTATCCGTAATATAACTATTAGAACCATCATGGTAAATGTTCAGATCATTGCCGTTACCAAACTTGGCCCTGCAATTGTCATTGTAATTGGTGCTGCCTAAAGGTGATAAGGCTCCCGTGATAGCTACTGTTCCACTAAACGTAGCACTAGTACCCGTCAGCGCACCGTTCAGGTTTGTTGTCCCGTTTACATACAGCTTATATGCTCCCGGATCAGTAGTCCCTATGCCGACTTTGCCGTTAATAAACTCAAAATTGCCAGCACTATAAAATACCATTTGGTTAGCAGGCGACATCCCGCTTCCGTAATGACCTACATAAGCCCTGTTCCCCGCATTTGCATCACCGAAAAAGAGATAACCATCATTACCATTTGGATGTAGTATGTGTATATTAGCTCTACCATTATTCTCTACTGTTAATCCTGTAGAATTATATGGTGACACGCCGGGAGCAGCACTATCTAAAACATGAAGTTTAGTATCTGGCCCAGTAGTCCCGATGCCAACATTACCTGTATATTCAAATATCACCCTAGGATCATTATTACTACCATTGTGGCAATGAAAGATCAGATCAGTCTTAGCGCCTCCAACCGCGTTTAACTTTGCTACTATTTTTGCGGTATGGGAGACGCTCCAAGTTTGAAAGGCTATTGCGGTTGCAGTCCCGGCTGTCGCGCTATCATTGATGCACTCAAGTGCCATTGTTTCGTTACCAGCAGATGTATCGGTAATATTTAACCTCCCTTCCCCATCAGCATACGCGCCAATATGGACATCGCCTCCCCCGTTGACCATAACCACATCACCCGAACTATCCTGCTGTAAATACATCTCATTGTTCGGATCAGCATTTATAACAAGATAACCGCCGTTGCTTCGCATGAAGGGAACACCGGGGTCGGTTGTAGTATCATCAGAATAAATCTTTAATGTATTGCCAATACTTACATGACCACTAAACGTAGCACTAGTACCCGTCAACGCACCGCCGATATTAGCCGTTCCGTTTACATACAGCTTATATGCTCCCGGATTAGTTGTCCCTATACCGACCCTGCCAGTTCCCCGGATGCTTATCGTGGGGGCAGCTACATCACTTCCTGCGCCATCATTAACACCAAGATTTAAAATTCCATAACCGGGCCATGAAGCCCAAATCTTCGCCGTAAAATCAGTGCTATTCCACCTATCAACAATTTTAATAGTTTGAGTATCCAGTTGAATACGCGAACCCCCTGCATCAGTTCCCGTTTGCACAACAAACCTGCTTCCGGGAGCAGTAGCCCCGATGCCGACTTGCTGATCTTTATTGATCGTCATCGCGTGCACAGGAGAACCAGCCGACGCAGTATAAAAACTCAGATCAGTCGGCATGTTATCGTTAGAAGGAGTTCCGTTAACTGTCGCTTCTATCTTTGCGCTGTTTTCAACGGAGTTACCATCGTAACCACCAAACTTGATAACACCCAATACGTCACCAGAATCTACTATCCCCCCATTTTGCGCTGCTCTGTTAAGAACTAACTGGGGAGCCTGACTATCTAAGTTGCAATTAAGGGTAACTCTTATTCCTGCGTCCGACTCCTGTGTGGCTAGTATATCTAAAAATTGTGTCGGTGCAGCGGTTCCTATACCGATAGCACTCCCACTTTGAGCTATGACCGAATCACCTATAGTATTTGCATCGCTCCATAACGGAACCTTATTCGCAGTCCCGCCCCCGTCTATGACGGTCGCGGGAATCAAATTAGTTAAATATTGCCCTGTGGTAATCAGGTTCGTCACGTTGGTAGCGACACCAGCCGTGTTCGTATCCACGATTGCGCCCGTTAAGATTAGGTTCGCCGTGTTATCGGCGATGGCCGACGCGTTGGTAACGATATCAACCGCGTTCGTAGTTCCCGTTGACGCTATCAGATTCGTTAACGTCTGCCCGGTCGCACCGACGTTCCCCGCAAGTCCGTTAATGTCCTATAAATCCCGCTCCTCCTGTTAT
>Ga0080013_1005569_pt1 | contig 11661 bp, 12 predicted proteins | sample ETNvirenome_6_85_FD_69236 | JGI IMG/M metagenome (GOLD analysis project Ga0080013, IMG submission 69236) | Marine viral communities from the Pacific Ocean - ETNP_6_85 (SPADES assembly) (version 2) | ecosystem: Environmental > Aquatic > Marine > Oceanic | place: Pacific Ocean | collected 2013-06-19
TACTTGTTCTCTGGTTGAGGGATCCATATAAGGACTTCCCATACCTTGTTGAACTACATTTCTGATTTGTGGACTCTGATTGGTAAGATTATTTCCAAATAATAATACATCATTTGGCTTAGCGCTTGGATTCCAAAAATCAAAATATGACCCTTGACCTCCTGGTTTAGGGATTTGACTTGTTAAATTTTGATTTTCGATAGGCATATATTTTTTATTAAATTATTTTAAGTTACTGTGTAGACTAATCCTACATTTCCTGTTGATCCTGCAGTTGCATTAGTATCATAACCTTCTGTACCAATAGCACCACCTGCACCACCTGTTATATCTGTAACAATAGTAGTTGCTGTTCCATATATTAATATTATAGCACCACCATTACCACCAGCACCACCGCCACCAACACCAGCTCTCCTATATGTCGTACCACCACTATCTCCACCAGCACCACCAGTACCACCTTTAGCTTCTGCATTTAGAAGAACTATAGTTTTAGCTGCAATAAATACACACCCACCAGATGAAGCACTACCACCACCAGCACCACCGCCAGAACCATTTATAGGTCCAGAACCACCACCACCACCGCCTCCGCCAGCAGGAGAAATTCCAAATTGAGTAATTGTATTACTAGACATATCATATAAATTATAAGCAGGGACAAAACTTTGTGGTGCAGAAAGTAAACTTCCTGTTTTACTACCAATAGCACCACCCGCACCACCATCTGTACTTCCTTCTGGACTATCTCCTCCACGACCACCTGTAACACCATCTTGATTTCCTAATGCTTTAGCTTGATTTTGACCTGCTATACCACCAGAACCAATAACACCAGAACCAGTATATTGATTAGAAGCTGCAGAAGCTACACCTACTAAAGGAATTGGTAATGTTCCTGAAGAATATGCTATTGCCCCAGCAGTTGCTGCAGCAGCAGAACCACCACCACCTGTACCACCATCATTGCCATTACCACCAGCACCACCATTACTTGCTATTTTTCCTGTACTAATACAAGTTAAATCTCCTTTAACAAATATTCTAAATCCATTAGGATTTAAAGTAAAAGTATCATTTATTGTTAAATCATCATAATACATATCTTTAGTTAAAGAAGTATTACTGGATATTGTTACATCTCCATCATTACCATCTCCAAACTCTATTCCTGCTCTAAAATTGTTATTTATATCAGCAGCTGTCATTTCTTCTCCTGCTACCCAAGTTTTTAATGCCATATATTTATATTATTTATTTATTTTTTATTATCCTAATCTACTTCCATTTAACACAAAAGCTCTTTTATTAGATTTATAATAGTCTTTTATATCATTTGTTGTTTTTCTATAATTTGTAAACATAACTTCATCTATTTTACCATTCCAATAATCTGTACTATATTTTCCTATTGTTAATCCTGTTGAAGCATCTACATAAGCTCCTACTAAATTATCTGCAGCTATATCTCTTAATACTCCATCTACATATATTCTTGTTTTATCTCCTTCTTTCCAAGTTATAGCTACATAATGCCAATTATATTTATTAAAGTATATATTTTCTACGGAAGCAGTAGATGATGTTACACCTGTTCTTGAAGCATATACCTTTGAAGTGCTACTATCATAATATACATTTAATAATTCGTGACCTGAAGCAGTATCCTGATAAATACCCATATCACTTGACCAATCATCAGAACTTATCCAAAACTCCATTGTACCTTCTGTTCCATATAAAGCCCCACCTTCATTACTATTAGGATTTGATAAATATTCATTACTACCATTTAAACTATAAGCCCCATCAGCATCAGCTACAAATCCTGTGCCAGAAGTTGGTGTATTATTTTCTATTAAAGCTAAATCACTACCCATTGCATATTCATAAACTGTGTCATTATCTTCTCCTACTGTATAAAACTTATCTCCATTAGATTTCATATAAATTGCTCTTGGTATATCTTCAGCAGAAACATCATAACTTACACTATCATAACTTGTACTATCAAATGTCCAAGCAGGAGAACAAGAGTATTGATAAATCGTTTCATTCTGTTCTCCAGCAGCAAATATTTTTAAGCCATCACTTCTCCAGAAAAAACTATGCATTTGGTTATCTTCTGTTGAAGTATCAAGACTACCATTAACACTTGCTGTTGAAATATCCCAAGGAGTACTTAAATCATATCTCCAAATAACATCTGTTCCAGAACTTTCATAGCCATCTATTTTATATGCTTTTGTCCCATCAGGACTTAAAGCTATTGCACTATTTTTACTACCTTGACTATCAGTTTGAAAACTTTTACTGTCATAGCTTACAGTTGACATATCCCAAGCTGTACTTAAACTATATTGGTATATAAAAACTTTAGAACATACCCATAATGCTGTCCCATCAGCTTTGAAAAATATTCCTTGGGCATCAACTGTTTCTGCATTAAAAATATGATTTACACTATCATAACTCGCAGTAGAACAATCCCAAGCTGTTGATAAACTATATTGGTAACACCTATTATTTTCCATTAAAATGTACATTTTAGTTCCATCATCTTTAAAAGAAATCCCATAACCTGCACCAACTCCAATATCAAAATCAAAACTATTACCTGTATAAGCTACTTCAGTTAAATCCCAATTATTTAATAATACTGCATCTTCTTTTTTAGCATCTGTACCAACAGTACCATTCATATGCCATAAAGCTAAAGCTGGACTACCTGTTAATGTACTTTCAATAGCATCTGTTGGTTCATAAGGACCAGCTACAAACTCTACATTTAATCCATCAGAACCATCTGTTGTTAAAGTTGTTCCAGCATTTACTGTTGTTAAACAACTATAAAAAAACCACCTATCTAACCAATTTAATGTTTCAAGTTGTGGGTGATGTAATATAGTTGTAACTACACTATCAGCTAAATTAACATCTTCATAATAGCTATAAACTTTATCTATTACTTCAAAACTTTTAATTTCTACTTTATTTGTATCAGACATTAAAAGGTTTTTTAATAAATCAACCATATCTATTGTTCTTGTAGAAATTAAAGAAATTCTATATCTCATTTCTGATGGTGTTTTTGTTCTTGAAGTAACTGACCTAATTACAAAATCTTCATTTATTCCATAAGCATCTGAATTGATATTTATTGTCATTCCTGCTTTTAACCCTGCTGTTTCTGTAATAAAATCTCCTTCTTCTACTGTTGTTGCATAAGCTACAAGCTCTGCCGTTGCTCTATCTCTTGCTTCTTGTTTTGTTGTAAGTGTTTTATCTGTAATAAGGTACTCATATTCTCCTGCAACTCCTTCAGCTGATAACATAGCATTTTGAGCTGAAGTATCGCCTACTTTAACTACTACTGGAACTTCAGGTTGTCCAGAAACTGATAATGTAGAACCAGCACTCGGTGTGTCTGATTTCTTAAATCTAATTACTTTTTCATTAAAATTATGTAAAGCATTGTGACTATCAGCATCAGAACTAAAATCAATTCCTATATTTAAAGGTTGCCCTGTTAATGTAGCTGCAAAATTCTTAAACTTATAAGGTAAGTTATATGTAAAATCAACCCCATTACACTCTATTGTAGCCGTCATTGTATTCGCAAAATAATTACCACCCCTAACTACAATACTATTTTTAATTTGTGAATTATCCTTTCTTATTCTTAAACTACTAAAGCTATAATTACCATTTGTATCTGTTAATCCGAAAGGCGCAGAAACTGTTGCTGGTGCTTTGAAATAAATATTTTTATTATAATCTACCCACCAATCATAGTTTATTAAGTTAGCTAATTTTTCTATGACTTGCTGGACAGGTTCATAATTAAAACTAATTTTTGTTATCACTTTACTACATACTACATTAGTTGTTGTTAAACCATACCCTGGGCAGTATTGAGTTATGATACTTGAAATAATAGCTGCAATAGTCATATTTTCATAAGTATTAGCAACTAATTTTTTTTGTAATAATCTTGTATAATCTACACATTGACAATGATAATCCAAAACCTTGTAATTTGAAGCCCTTGTATCTCTCCTAACTATATAACCTGCAAATACTCTTGTGCCATCATCTGTAACTATAACTTCTCTACCAGCTTGTGGCTCATAGGTTCTATCGCCATAACTTTTAGTTGTAAAAGAACACTGGTCTACTTTACTTGTTAATATATTATTTATAGTCAAACTTTTCCAATCTATAAACTTGGTTTTATCTACTCCATCTATTGTAACTGCTATCGCCATACATTATTATATTCTCATTTGTAATTTAAGTTGGTCAATTATATAATTCCCCATTTCTTCAGCTACAGTTTCACTTAAATATGTTCCACCATTTATATTTACTGTTACACTACCTGAACCTGAACCACCACGATTTTGCCAACTTGGTATTATTCTTTCTCCCCCGTGAACCATTGCTGGTACAGCTTGTCCTAAAGGTGCATTTACTACTCCACCTGATTGAAATCCTTGACTACTACCACCAAAAGGATTTACTTTTTGTGCCCATTCCCAAGCAGCTTTAGCTTTTTCTCCTAACCATCTAAAAGCTTCTGCTAATTTATCTACTGCTACAGTAACAACATCTAAATATTGCATAAATCCTATTGATAAAAATGTACCAATCGCTGTTAACCCAGCTAATAAAGTTACTAATACTTGTCCTAAAATTCTGAAACCAACTATAAAAGTAGATTGTAAAAAAACATATACTTTTTTCATACCTACCCATACTTTATCTAAAGTTTCTTGATTATCTATATAAACTTGTTTTAACATTTCAAGAGCTGGGATTAGCAGTAATGTAACCGTATCCCATATTTTCTGAAATTCATCTTTTAAAAAAATAACCATAATAGCAGTATTTTCAGAAGAACCTGTTATTTTATCTAATAAACTTTTTAATGCTTCCCCTGGAGATTTTATATTCTCCATCATTTCTGTTAATACTACAAATTTATCTCCTACCCAACCTAAAGCAGTATTTAATGCTGGTAATATTGCATTTCCTAATGCGAACATCACTACTTGAAACTTGTTTTTAGTAACCTGCCATAATGCTTCAGTAGTTTCTTTCTGTTTTTCATAAGCTATATCTAAAGCACCCATTTCTTCCCCCATAGCTTTAAATATTTCATTAGCATTTTCGCCTGTTTCACCTAATAACATCATTACAGCATTTAATCCTTCTACACTACCAAACATACCTGCCATTTTTTCTGTATCTCCTTCAACAGCATCTGACAACATTTGTAATGTAGAAACTAAACCATCTTCTGATAATTTAGTTTTAACATCATCAACTCCAATTCCTAACTCTTTATAAGCTTCTTTCATATCTTCTGTAGGTTTTATCATATTGCTTAATGCAGCTTTTATACCTGTATAAGCAGCACTCGCCTTCGTACCTGAAGTTGTCATAGCAGAAGTAGCAGATAATAAATCATTAAACTGAATACCCATTTCATTGGCAAGGGGTGCTACCTGACCAAAACCTTGTGCTAATTCTGAAACCGTTGTTTTACCACTTTTAACTGCTAAAAAAAATGTATTGGCAACATCTTTACTTTTCATAGCATCTATACCAAAAGCATTTATAGCTGATGTCAAAATATCAGTAGCTTCTTCGGTTGTTCCTAAACCACCAACAGCTAATTTAGCAGAACTCTCTAAAACATCTAATGCTTGTGCAGTATCTGAAATCCCTGCTGAAACTATTGAATAGGCACTTTTTCCTAATTCTTCAGCAGATTTAGGAACTGTTTTCATCATTTCTTTTATTCCTGTTTCTAATTTTTCAACAGCTTCCCCATTATCATTCATTAAAGTATTTATATTGCCCATAGCAGTTTCAAACTGCATAGCAGCTTGTACGGCTTTTGTTCCTAAACCAACAACAACAGCAGGAATAGCTACTGCTGCCATTGTTCCTAATTTTTTTGATAAACCTGTGGCACTCCTTGAAGCACTATCAAAAGCACCCTTAGATTTATCTTTTCCAGTTATTAGTACATTTACTTTTTCTGTAACTGCCATAATTTATTTTTTATATTTTTGCCTAATTACAAAAGACAATTCTTCTAAAAAGTTGGTAGAATTATCTTCAAAATACTGTCTTTCTGTCCAACCCATTTCAAGACAAACCATAGCTACATTTGTCAATCCTTTTTTTTTACAAATGTAGCAAAGTCATTTATAGTTTCAGATAACTCGGTTAAACTTTCCATATCAAACAACTCTAATGATTTAGTATTTATTGGTAATTTTTTTTCCTGTTCATCAGTAAAATTCCAATCTTTAATCATTTTTGGGATTAGTTCAAGACTTTTTTTATCATTTGGATTTTCCATATTAAAACTCATAGCATCTCCAACTATTAGTCCATCATAAATCTCCACTTCCGAACCCTTATGTTTAGAAAGATTTACAATTTTTGTCCTTCTAAAATCTTTTAATACAGGCATAGTTTTATTTAGTTAATTTTTAATAACTTGCTGTTTCATTAACAAGATAGCAATTATTTATAATATTACCGTTTGTAATATCATACATTGCTCTAAAGTTAATTGTTTGTGTTGCTATTTCATCATTTGGTCTTGCTGGTTCCCAAGCATCAAATGCTACTCTACTTAAATCAAGTCTAAAAGCAGGATTTGTAGAACCAATAGTAACATTAGCATTTACAATATCAATTCTCAAAGCTTTATAACCACCATCTAACATATAATCTTTATATGTATCATCTCCTAAGTCTAATGTTAATGTTCCTGTTATTTCAAACTTTTGATTTAAAATATCAATAGCTTGTACTGATGATAAAGCATAATCTCTCATAACATTTTTACTAAAATCAATTGATAATTCTTTAATGTTAAGAATACTTGCTGCGTCTAAACCAGCAGTTGCTGCAGCAATTTTAATGCTTACATCTCTACCAGTAAACTTATTTTCAGCTACATAGGAAGCAGAAAGTCCTGAAGTATCTTCTGAACTTTTACCTACCCAATTAGCCGTACATTTAACAACATCTTCTGGAACTGCTGTTATGTTTAAACTATTTATCATACACAGTTCAAAGAAAATATCATTACTTTCAGCTACATCTTCTACCCAAAATGTTAAACTATCGTGTTGATTATCATTTTGTAATGTATAAGTGTGTTTATAAGCACTATTAAATGCCCCAGAACTTACTGTTCCAAAAGTAGCTAATGCTACTAAACCAAATGTTTTATCTACTAAATCAAACTCCACATCTCCTTCTGCCCATTTAAGAGCAACTAATTCTTGATTACCTTCTCCTATTGTTCCATAGCTGGATTGTGAAACAGCTTTTTGGACTTTATCAGAAAAAGTAATATTTGATTTGGGTAACCAATTTGTAGCAGCAACGGCTGTTCCCCTACTACTTTCTTTAGCTAATCCCAAGTTAATCAATCTTCCAATTTTTTTTGCCATATAATTTTTTTTAATTATTTAATTTTTATTACCTAACTTATTAAGCTGGTATCTACATCAAGATGAATTCTTAATGTTATTTCTGCCATTCTATAAACCATCTCTCTGTCAACATATCCCCACGAACTTGGTGCAGCTTCCATATAAAGCATACTATATCCTGTTGATAATGTTAACCCTGTTAATCTCCAATTCTTATCAAAATCGTCTAATACACTATCTACTAACTCTCGCATAACTATATCTGCTGTTTTGTCTGTATAATAATTATCTCCCCTTGCTACAAATAAGAATACTGAAAACGCATATACTCTTTCATTGTCTGTTGTAGTTGTAAACTCTCCACTATTATCACTCGGAACTATTACTGCAGACGGTTGCCCTTCAAACTTTTCTATTTCATAATCATAAGTTTCTTGTACAAGAGTATTTGCTTCCATTATTGCTTTTATTTTTGCTATTAAGTTTTCCCACATATATTATTTTTTTAATACTGTTTTAACAAAAAGCTGTACTACTTCTTCTGCTTTTTTTGAAATATTTTGTGTTGCTACTGTAAAAAATGGTCTTGCTCTCATATATCTCGTACCTTCGTGAACATAAATTGAATATTTTGCATTTGATTTTACTATACCTTCTAAAGGTCTTAATATGGGTACAATTTTTTTCATTAAATTACCTGTTTTAAATGCTCTTATATTTCCTACCTTACCCCTGACTACATCTTTAGCTTCTCTTAAAGTCATCATTGTAATTTGATTTATAACTTTTTGTAATCCTGCTGCCATTAAAAACGGTTTTCTTTTCATTCTTCGTCTAAATTGTTTTAGACTTTGGCTTCTAACTCCTAACTCCATATTATTTTGTAATTATTAACTCTTGGTATTCTATACTACCTTGACTTCTTGTTGTAGCACCACCTTTTTGTACTGTATATATATTATTATTTTCATCTTTTAGTTTATCCCCATCTTTTACTGCTAATGCAGTATCGCAATATATTTTATAACTTTTACCATATACTCCTAATCCTAATGAAGCATCTTGTGCAGTTAAAGGTTGTAAATTAACATAAGCACTTGTAACAGTAGACATAGCTACTTTATAACCTGAAACACTAGTCATTCTACTTATTATTATTTTATGTGTTAATAAATGTTCAAACTTCATATACTTAAATTACGGTACTGGTCTAATATATTTTTTACTCCTAAAATATCAGCTTCTTCATCTATTTCTGCTAATGTAACTGAATAATCCCCCAAACTTTCTGACCTAATTACTCCACCAGATAATCTTTTATTTAATAAATGTGCTAATAATCTTGTTGCAGCTAATTTAATTTCTTCTGGACAAGCAGCAGACCAACCAAAAGTAGCAGTGATTTTTACAGCATATCTATAACTTGGAAATAATGTTACTTCTGCACCTGATTTTAAATAAACAGTATCTTTAGTAGTTCGGTTTAATGGGTATTTATCTACATAAGCATCAGTTATTGTAACATCATCTGCTCCATCAGTATCTAAAATAACTATTGCTGGTGTACCGTGAAACAAATCTACTAATAATTCTCTATCTCCATTACCATCATAGTATCTTGTTTCTGAAGAACTTTCAAAAGTTGTATTTGTATAATTATCTATCCACTCTTGAACTGCTGTTATCCATAAGTTTAATTGTGTTGTTAAAGTATTTGGTAATGATGTACCTAAATAATCTTCAACTTGTGATTTTGATGTATATGCCATATTATTTAATCTTTATTTTTTTATCATTAAGTTTCATCATTTTATCTTTAATGAAGCTTAACCAGTTATGACTTTTTTTCTTTTTTTTCTTTTTTCTTGTCATAATCAGGTGGTCAAATAAATTAACCACCCTATATAACAACAATTTAAGGAATAGTTTGTAAATGTGCACCAGCTTGGGATAATACTACATTACCACCAATTCTTTGCACTACTCTAATAGCTGTTTGGTCTTTAGTAAATGCTGTTTCTGTTGTATTTGAAACTGTTACTGTCATAGACTTTCTGTCGCCTAACCAATAACATAATTTCCAATTACCAAATAAAATATTTGCTTCTCCAACCCATTGATTTTCATAAACAGGATAACCTAAAATTGTAGGTGGGCTTCCAGCACTAACTGGCTCTCCCCAAATATAACGACCATCGCTATCTTTCAATTTGCGAAGTTCTTTAATATTTGTCCTGTGAATTAAAAATGAAGCATCGGTGTGATATTTCTGTTGTAAAAGATAAACTGTATTGATAATATCATCAAAATCTAAATTACCTGAACAAGCAACTGTTGGTAAAGTTCCTGCAGTAATAATTCCTGTTGGTTCTGTTGAACCATTACCAGCAATAATTACTCTGTCTTCTTCATTAGCAAGTGCTTCTCCAAATAATTGGATTATTAGATTTACAACATCAATTTCTGTGCTATCTTCTACTAACTCATCGGAAGCATAAAGAATAGCAGCAACTTTTCTTGCTGTAAGTGTAATTTCTCCAAAACTCGCAGTTGTAGTAGTTTTAGAAGCATTTTCTGCTGTCCAGTAAACTTCAACTGAAGTTGCTAAACTTGGGGCTTTCAAAATATCCCTTCTCATAGGAACAACCCTAACTAAACTACGCATACGATTTTGGTCAGCTAACCATCTTACTAACTCAGCTCTAAATTCATCTGGAAATAAGTAGCCACCATCTGCTGCAACGCCTTCAGATAATGCTTTACATACTGCTCTATCGCCTGTAATTAAAGCATTGTAGAAACCAACTATCTTTTCTTCTTTAGTTAAAGATTTTGTTTTAGATAAATCATCGCCTTTTAGTATATCCATTAACTTGGAATTACCTTTGCTTTGATTATCTAATAATTTCTCAACTTTAGAATTAAGGTCAGTAACTTTATCTAAACCTAATTTTGCTCTTACTTCAGAAGCAATTTTTTCTGAAACTTCATCAACTTTTTCATCAATATCTTCTTCTTCTTCAGGTAAATCAGCATCTTCTTCAACTTCAACTTCTTCATCAACTTCTTCAGTTGTTTCTTCAGCTTCAGCTTCTTTTAAGTAAACTTTTTTACCATCTAACATTATAAACTTTTTCATATATTTATTTTTTTAGCTTTCTTTGTAAATAACCTAACTGTTTGTTAAGTTTCTCAAGTGCTTTAGATATGACATCTTCACTCGGACGACCTTTGTTAATATTATTTAACCTAATATTTATATCTTTAATAGCTGATAAAACTGTATCTTTTTTCTTTGGTTTATCAACTGATTGTTCCCCTGCACCAACACAAGGTTTAGAACATATATCATAAGCAATAGCTGCAACCTGTTCATTTTCCATTTCTGGATTTTCATCTCTTATTTCTGGTATTTTTCTTGCTATACACTTATCTTCTGTTTCATTTTCCATTCTACAAGCTGGGCTTTTCTTTTTCTTTTTCTTTTCTACCCAACTCTTAATTTCTATCTCATCTTTTTCAGTAAAACTTTTACTAAACACTAAAGCATTAGCATTAGCTGGAACAGAAACTGCCGAAATCTCTAATAACTCATTTTTCTTTTCACTATCCATAAATCCTACACTAAATGCTTTCATTATTCCATCAATATACATTTGTTTTACTTCTCTTGCTTGTTGTGTTATATCGTGAAAAACAGGTTCAAATGTCATTTTCTTACCATCTATTCTTATATTTTTTGCTACTCCAACAGGTGGTAAATGATGCTGATGGGATAACAAAAGCACAGGATTTTTTCTGAAGTTTCTTAAATCCCAATTATCTTGTTTGATGCTATCTCCTTGTCTATCATTACTACTATCAGAAGCAATAGCTATCATCTTTTCGCCTTTTTTTTCAACTAATGCTTTTATTTTTTTCATATATTTTTATTTAATTATTTTAATACAGTGCTTATTACTGCTACTAAATTAGCAATTAACAAACTTGTAAACCACCATATTTTACTTGTTACTTTATCTATTGATTTCTGTATATGTGGTAAATGAGTATCTAAAACAGTGCCTACTTGTGTTTCTAATGTAGACAATCTTTCGTGTACTTTTATTTTATCTTTATTATTGTTTTCCATATTACTTTTTATATAAACTTTGAAAATATTTTCTACCATTTACTTTAAATATAAATGATG
>Ga0080013_1005571_pt1 | contig 11660 bp, 20 predicted proteins | sample ETNvirenome_6_85_FD_69236 | JGI IMG/M metagenome (GOLD analysis project Ga0080013, IMG submission 69236) | Marine viral communities from the Pacific Ocean - ETNP_6_85 (SPADES assembly) (version 2) | ecosystem: Environmental > Aquatic > Marine > Oceanic | place: Pacific Ocean | collected 2013-06-19
TGCCATTATCTTATTATATCTGAGTTCCTTTTAGTGTTATTAACTACCTCTTAATATAATGTCAGAACAGACTACAATCAACTGATGATTACAGTTATTTTGCTGAGTTCCTTTTAAAGTTCCTTATACTCAGCTACAACTCTAGCAATACCATACCCGAGACTGAGCGGTGCAAAGTTGTTTAAAGGTTGGTTAGGGAGATTTGTTTGTGTATCTAGGTGCCACCAGTTACCTGGAGAATATATTTCTGTATGATAATTAATATTTGCATTGTAAGCATACCAATACATTATAAAGTATTGGCTCCCGCCCGGGTCAATGGCAAATGTAGGGTACACAATAGGTCTAGGAGGCGCGCCCGGTGACGTCACAAATGCTCTTCTCGATAAATTCGCCGGAGGATATAATCTTATTCTACCTCCGGGACCTCTAACCTCTATTATAAATGCCGAAGAGAGAAGATCGGACCCGGCATTATAGTTACCCTTTCCTATTTTTTTCCACCCACGAGTTATATTAAATGGATGCTCAATACCTTCTTCTAAAAAGTAGTACCTATCGTAAGACCCGTCTTGTCTAAAGCACCAAACTATATCACCAGTCATACTATCTCCAGGCGTAAATCCGGGTGAGGAATTTATACCACTTTGACTCAAAGATATATCAGCAGGAAACCCTCTATTAAGCACATTTATACCTGGTGTTACATCAGTTTGTACTATTGTCTCTCTTACATATCCTCCAAACGTTATGTACCAGTCTTCTTCAGATTTGGACTCAAGAAATACTCCACCGTTAGGGGGGAGTGACAAGCTAGACATGTCCTGGTCGCCGCGGTGGACAGCGCGCCAGCCAACTGTTACAGGTGGAAAGACACTATCTTTATCATTATAATACACTCTTATATAGCCGCCCATATAAGGGACCCATATATTATCCGCTTCATCCCATAGCCCCGACACCAGTCCTGATTCATTATTTGGCCCAAATGCTTGTGAAATAGTTCTAGTAAGACTGCCGGTGGCATCATTTGAAACATTTGTAGCTAGCAAAGAGAAGGAATTACCCTTTATTACTTCAGTATGGAATCCTACTGGTACGGAGATAGATTGCTGGCTAGGAGCTAAACTCGAAACAGCTAAACTTATAAGGCCTAATAAGATATAAAATTTTTCCCGCACACAATTATTTATTACTCAGCGAGTTATTATTCCACTATATAATACTCAGTGCGTTTATCATATGTTGAACCAACAACAACAGTCCAGGTTTTGTTTATGATACCTATGCCAATTCTATTAAGGTGAGGTGTGTATAATTTAGGCCTATTATCTTCACTTGTCCACCAAGTACTATGCACGTCACGAGGTATTATAGAGCCTGCATGCAACACTTCTCCAAATGTACCTCCGTACCAATCAGCATCTTGTACACGCTGCTCGTAATCTTTCCCGTTCGATCCTTTATGTGAAAAGAATTCCCTCTTTACCATGTCATGTGAATGCTCTGTGCACACCCGGGACAATAGTTCATCTAGTCTATAACACTCTAACCCAACCTTGAAACGTTTATCGTTTATAATTTGAACCATCTTTCTAACTTCAGCTGAAGCCCATTGTTGCTTCTCATTATAAGAAGATGCTGCAGCATAGTTTTTTACCTGCTTATCAAAACTCTCAATTCTCTCTAGAGACCTCTTGAGGCTCACTCCTGCGGGAACGGCTGTAACCATCCTCGTAATAGGTGTTTTTTCATACTCACCTTCACCATCACACCATACTGCCTCTGCTCTACATTCATTAATAGCTGCACATGTTTCATATAAAATTGTATAATCGCTACTATCTCTTATTGTCTCCCAACTACTAACCATCTTTGGAAAGAACATATCACAGCACTCTTTAAACTCTTTTTGCATGCCCTCAAATGATCCAAACTGCTGCACTCTTCGCCAGTCTGTTTGTACCATCTGTCGACAGTTGAGAGCAGATATATACCACGCGGTATAATTCTTATTGAACGCTTTAAACATACCTGTGCTCTCATCTTTTGATAGGGCTGATCCTTTTGTTACTTCTTCGACGTGAGATTTAAGCTCTCCTAGATGGTAGTCAGCAGCTTTACTAATAAGCACTCTATATAATCGACGGTCGTCTGCTTTAAGCTCCCCAGCTTTAAACTTATCTCTCACCGCCTTATAACCAACCTGTCGACTCTTTGAATTGGACGATTTAAACAGGCTAAGTAGTTTGTCTTGTACTTTGGGACTCTCCAGTGGACTCGGTTTAACAGGCGCTTGTACTAGTACAGGTTTCACCAGCATCCGGGAATGTGGTGGTGGACTGTTACGCTGAGCATAAGCTACTGCAGCACTTAATATTAATAGTATAATTATTGTTTTCATAAAATTGGTAGGAGTAGCGGGAGTCGAACCCGCACTGGACGGATTTTAAGTCCGCTGTCTCTGCCGTTGGACTACACTCCCTAAGATAATCTGTATTGTTTGTTTTTAAAATCTAATAAAGCTTTTTCGAGTAGCTGGGCTACTATGTTTAAATCGTTGTCAATTTTTCTGATCCAGTAGCCATCTCCCTTTTGGCATGCTAATGATCGTTCAGCTATTAGCAGAGACTTTTTCGACCTGAGACCCTTTATGTGTCTCTTAGCCTCAAATCTTTTTTGTAAGTTAGTTAGCATGTTTAAATGGTGGTGCGCCCGCTGGGATTTGAACCCAGGACCTAACGATTATGAGTCGTGTGCTCTAACCACTGAGCTACAAGCGCTAATCAATATACCCTGTGTGAATTACTCCAACACCTTCTCCGCTACTAGCTACTTTAGCGCCAGTATTCAGATCAAATGCTACGAGGTCGTCATGATGCATTGAGTATTCTTTGATATAAGATAGCGCTTGTCCTAGTGTTTCTGTTAGTTCTAGGCGCTCATTTGCGTGATCGTTAATGATTCGAACTTCAAACCCTTGCAAAGCTTTTTCTTGTAGAACTTCTGCAACGTCGACGTCTACTTCTTTATTAGCCCATACCGTATAGTTAACATATAGGATAGTTAAGACAAAGCAGATAAAAATTCTAAGTTCAAAATATTCTTTTTTCATATTTTTATTATATTAAAGTTCCTTTATCCGATACTGATAACGTCACCGGTAGGGAGTGTGTGAGTTGTTTTTAATCGAGAATCTGGATCTGGAATTGAGATTACTATCGTGTCTCCATATGAGAAGGTACCGGGAAGGGTAGGGGGTTCGGTGTAGTCGTAGTACTCTACTAATATTCCATTACTCTTTTCCATCTATTATATTATAGATTCTCTTTTAGCTCTATCCACTCTTTAATTTGTTCATAGAATAATGTACCTAATAATTCTTCTAACTTACCATAGCCCGGAGACATAAACACTCCTATATTTTCCGGAGTCTTGTATTTGTTAACTTCCCACTGCACACAGGGACGATCATCGACACCATCATCGTAGCCCGTCACAATCCATTGAACTTCTTTACCGTTTATCTCTAGGCAGTCCCTTTTAAAAATAAACATATAGTTGTTTATTGTATAAACTCTTAAAACATCAGGGTGACTCATAGGTTTATTATTTATGGTACTCCCACCAAGAATCGAACTTGGATCTAAGCATTAGAAGTGCCTTGTTCTATCCGTTGAACTACAGGAGCGTGTGTGTATTATAATGTGTTTTCTAGATTTTCAATCAGTATAATATAAATAATGTTATGAGTGAATTCGATAAAGCAGCAAACAATATCTTAAGCAGGTTAGATGAAAACTTTATTAATAGCGCAGCTGACGCTATTCAGCATGCATGAGCAAAGACAATTGCACATCCAAGTTTGGGTGAAGAAGACGAAGAGTTTGCTGTTGTTGATCATAGCTTAACTAGTGATGGTATTATTGAAGAATATTATGTTAAGGTTAATGGAAAGTTAATTACAATTCCCGCTGATGAAGCTACTATTTTAGTGAGTGAACAGCACGGACATGGTCCTAAAAAGAAAAAAGAAGACGAAGAGGACGGGGACGAAGAAGAAGCTGAAGGTGACGAATAATGAGTCGCGACGAGGCCAGGTGGACTCGTACACTAATAGGAATTGGCATACTGTTTTTTTGCATTAGTATAATGGCAGAGTTAGCCGAACATAAGGTCGAAACCAAAAAGAGCCTCGATAGAATCGAGGCTCTCCTTATGAACAGATATTTCGACTAAAATTCTTTACCGACGACCTCGCCCCATTCGGAATAAAATACTTTTTGTTTTCATTCCAACTCTCCTCTGAAAGTATCTCAATTTCTCCACCAGTCTTATGGCCATAAACCATCCGACCTTTTGGTTTAGAAACGTCAGGGCCTGTATGCGCGCACGTAGCGCAATTTTTAAACCCATACTCGACTCTCTCTTTTTCAACATTTTTTCCACACCCACAAATTACCATGCCGCGTATACTGATTGAGGCGAATTTTTAAAATCCTGATAGTCCTTCTCCTTCTGCTCGTAGTAAGACTTCACCATCTCTTCTTCCTTGATTTGATCAAATTTAAAGTCTCGCATTTCTCCGAGAGTAAGGCCATGCTGTAGTGCGTACTCCTTATCAGATTCGGTAAGTTCCATTGTCATACTATTATTATAGTATAGTTCCTTATGCCTCTTCTGCCCTTTTAGAATACCAATCCATTATTTCATAATGGAAGGTCTTTTCGTCAATATCACGACCTACTGGTATATACCAGGCCGGTTCGGAACTCTCGCCTTGTTGATAAACATCAATTCGACTTAAGGTGCTATCTAATTCAAACGTGTATTCTCCAATTTTACCGTTCATATGTCTATTTCATTAAAATCTGCTTCAACTAATTTGGTTATAAATAAGTGACTTATTAAATCTAATTCCTCTCCTATATCGTTGCCAATTATACCATCGATGACGGTGTGAACTTGTAGTTTGGAAATTCTAATAAACTCTTTATCTAATTTGTAGTGAGCTTGGACCAACACGCCATCCCCTTCCGGGGACGGCGGTATGATCACTCTGTGAATATTTATCCTGCCCACTGGATCTGAGGCTCCTTCAGTACACGGAGCGCCTTAGTGGAGAGCGTATTGCCCATGAGGGACCTTACGAGCTTCTCAGGAGACTGCTTACGCTTATGAGTTTCAAACTCAGTGAATGCGTTCAGAGCATCCCAGCGTGACTCTCCAACGTTACCTTGACCCCCTTCGTAGAGCTCAACGATACCTTCCCGCTGATTAACCCTACGAGTGGACTCTTCCTTCTCAACCGGAATAAGCTTCTGAGTAAGCTTAACCATCTGGTTGCGTGAAAACTTAGTGTTCTTCAAGAACTCTACAGTGTTACCAAAGCCAGTGAAGTCTTTGATGTTACGGATAATCCTACTAATCATACCCTCAACGTTATCGTCGAAGGTCTGAGAGTGGCGGAGGTTATCACCGCGACGCTTTTCAATCAAGTGAAGCGCGTTATCACAAGCGATGCGCGTTGTTGAAGCAGCACACTTGTTAGAACCCATTCCAGTGTTATCGATCACAGTGTAGAAGTAACCTTCTACCTTGTCACCTTCAACGTCAATCGGCTCACCGAGCTTCGACTGCACCACAACCCTCTTACCGTCTCCAGCAAGCGTGTAGCCTGTATGATTGATACCGCCAGTATTGAACCGATTGCCAACCTTATTGCTGGCAGTATTGAGAATGTCAAACATCTCATCCATCTGAATTGGACGATATTTCTTACCGCAAGCACCGAGGTGTGCGCCGTTATCAGAGCGCTGCAAAGCAAATACTCCGTTGTGTTCGCCGTCTGAATTAACGAGCGGCTCTTTTACTACCTCAAAGCGAGGTACTTCTTCTAGTGTGTTGATTTCTGTTAAGAATCCCATTTTTTTGTTGTTGTTGTTTGTTCTACTCTCTTATTTTAACCTAGTTCCTTTAAGTTAAATCTTTTAAATTTTTCATCAGCTTTCTTATAATTATCATAAATCTTAATAATCTCACTAGTCAACTTCTCCTGTTTCCTAGCATCTCGCTCTTCTAGTGATTTATAGTAAGCATTGTAAGAAGTGAACCTTGCGACAGTTGTAAAGTTAAACACATATTCTTGAAATGCATGTCTTAATTCATGGAGAATGCTCCCGAAAAGATATCGTTTGTTACCATATATATCTAGATTCATTGTAAATTGACATCGACCATTAGTTCGCTCCATCGTTGATGTCTCTTTCTCTCTACTCTTCCACACCTTACAATAGACATTAATTTTTCTCTTAAACCCCTTTTCGAAAACATCAGTACAAATCTTACTTAAAAGTTCAAAGTCGATTTCTGTTTCCTGTCTTACTCGTCGGGATGGAAATAATCTAATCATCCAATTTGTTTAATGACTGGTTTGTAGTACCCCTCTCTTGTGAGTTTTTCGCAAATAATTTCTGCATCTTTATAATTATCAATGTGTTCCTTATAAAATCGTAATAGCCCAGCCTTATCTTCCCGATACTCGATAAGATACTTTCCATAAACAAATGGCTTTATGGGTGGTCTACGCTTAGGCATTTCCTTATTATTATAGTGGCGTTCCTTATCCATTCAACATAAATAATTATGTGTTAGAACAGATTATATTAGAAAATAGCTCAGAGAAACAAGCTAAGCTGTTGGCTCCGGCCCAAAGAGCTCACAAAAAGCCAGATATTGGCGTTGAGATTCAGAATAAATCAGCTTACTATGTTATTCGAGACTGCGCAATGATTACGCAAAAGTATCTCGTTCATCACATTTGGAGTGCATACCCTGACCCTTTTGAGGCTTTAAAAGGAAAGTTTACAAAAGATAATGTAACTGACTTCTTAAAGAGAGCGGAGAAAGACGATGCTGTTAAGCAACTAAAGCATACTATCATTGGTGATATTAGAGCGAAGTTTGATACAACTGTAGCTACGTCTACAAATTTTGATTATAGTATGGAGGAAGAAGACATCTACAAATACTATAGTGATACAGAAGGTACAGAAGACGAAACTGTCGTGGAGCAAGAAATGACTGAAGAGGAGATGCTCTTTAAGTTCTTTGATATAGATCCAAATAAGCTCTAAGCTCTATATTTTTCAACATAGTACTTAATTGTATCCTCAAGAAAGAATCCCTGCTGACAGTTTACAGCGTGTAAACTATACTTTGTAGAAAGCTCGTATTTAAAATCATGGCCTTTTCTATCCTTCACAAACTCTATGTACTCCAAGCGCGCCCCTTCTCGCTTTCTTTTATACTCCGGGTAATGAAATTCGATCTTCTCAATAATAGTATTAATTAATCTTATATTAGTTTGTACCATATTACCAGGAATATTGTATAATTGCTCTTCTCCTGTTAACAATACCTCTATAATAGCTTTAGCATGATCTTCAGCATGGACCCATTCTCTAATATTTTCTCCTGTCCCATACACTGGTATTAGATCTCCTTGAACAATAGCTCTAACGACAGTAGGGATTAATTTTTCATCTCCTTGTCGCGGACCATAGTTGTTACAACATCTAGTAATAGAAGCATCAATATCAAACGTCTCAATATAGGACTGTACCAGTAGATCTGAGCCGGCTTTAGTTGCTGAGTAAGGCGATCTAGGAGCAAGAGGACTCTCTTCAGTAAACGGAGGATCATCCTCTCCTAAATGGCCATACACTTCATCTGTTGATACATGAACCATTCTAGCTCTATGCTTTCTTACTAACTCTAATACGTTAGCAGTGCCTTTTAAATTAGAATCAACAAACGATAATGGGTTGTCAATGGACCTATCAACATGTGACTCAGCTGCTAAATGAATTACGTAATTAACGTCTCTAGATATAAACTCAAGCGGGTCGGCCATATGAAGCCTCCAAGCATCGCCGTTAGCAATATCCATAAAATGGTTCTCTATTCTTTTATCCTCTACAATATTCTCTTTAGAAGAACCAATACCCATCTTATCGATATTGTATATAAAGAGATCCTTATCTTTGCTTTTAAGAAGCTCTTTAATTACATACGACCCAATAAAGCCGCATCCGCCCGTTACAACATATGTACTCATTTTTTAAGAATATCAGGATTTTGCTTGATAGTTTGTTTAGTAATTTGATCCTTTAGTTTGGTAGTAGACCAGCCATGCGACCGTGTAGTGTAAACAACTCTCGGAGGAAGATCATCTCCCGTAAAAGGCTTTCCGATATAGTCCTCTCCAAGAATACGAATGTCCGGCTTCCAGAACTTAATTAAATCATATAGCTCTTCTTCAGTCTGGTATGTATAAACGTCGTCAATATACTTTATAGACATAAGTGCTTCGTATCTATTGTATAGAGATATAACAGGCTTGTATTTGCTCTTTCTATGAAGAGATGGATCTATTTGAAGAAAGACAATAAACCTATCACAATGTCTCTTAGCTTCTCTAAAGCACCTAATGTAACCCGGATGTAACAAATCAAAGTTACCTGCAGTAAAACCTAATATTTCTTTGCTCATATATTTATTATATTAGTCAGCGCGCTCTCAAGTGCAACCTTTTCTTCCCACATTTTGAAACCGTATTCGTTTTCTAATTTATCAGTTGACATCACACAGTTAGATCTATTGGCTATTGTTTCAAGATCACAAAAATGAACCCACTCCCAGTCAGGATTAACAACATCAAACTTATCCATTAGCTCTGTTACCTTCTTAGTTGAAAGAGGCTCCGGGTTAACAAAATTTAAAATATCTTTTTCTTTTGCTTCGAAGCCATTACTGACAACGTACTCGATAAAATCAAGAAGCTGAGGAATATATGTCTTAGAGTTGACTCTATCGATTAGATTGTCGTACTTATATATCTTTGTAATAAAAGATCTATCATGAAGAATGTCACAGAACGGCATTCTAACTCTTAGTATTAGTCCCCAGTCGCACCCTAATTCAAATGCATGTTTACTTTTGGAGTAAGTAGATGAGTCTTCATCAAATAAACCAAAATTAGGTTCGTCATCTTCTTCCCAAGGCATTTCATAACCAGTATAAATACATCCAGATGAAATATGAATATAGTTAATATTTTTAAGCTTACATACATTACTAACGCGTAAAGGGCCAAACGTATTAAGCTCAAAGCAGAGCTCCTTTTTAAGCTCGCCTTCATCAACATTAGGTCTTCCAGTAAAGCCTGAACAGTTAATGACGTAATCAGGCTTCTCTTTATCTAGATATGCTTCAAGACATTTAGTATCATTATAATTTAACAGCTTTCTTTTTTCGATTTTAACATCGTAGCTTTTTTTATCTGGTCCAGGAAAGAGTAATCTGTCATATAGATTCTTTCCTACGTATCCGTTTCCTAGTATTATAATTTTTTTACTCATTTTAAATCTCTAGTGTGTTTGGCTCATATATCTTACTATGAGTCTTAGTACATCTAACAAACGTAGCGCACTTACTTAAATGCTTTAGCTTAGAGGCGCCAGCATATGTGCAGGCACTTCTTACACCTCCTAAAATATCTTGTACAATACTCTCCAATGAGCCTTTATACGGAATAGCAACTCTCCTACCTTCAGATGTCCTATAGTCTTTCAGTCCGCCATTGTGCTTTTCATTAGCCTTCTTACTACTCATACCATAGAACTCAACATACTCCTTACCATCTACTTCAATCTTCTCCCCGCCGCCTTCTGTTGATCCAGCTAACATAGATCCTAACATTACAAAGTCAGCTCCTGCTCCGAATGCTTTAGCTACATCGCCCGGAGTAGTACAGCCGCCATCGGCAATAATATGGCCGTTAAGACCATGAGCAGCATCAGCACATTCAGCAATACAACTAAACTGTGGATAACCAACTCCTGTTTTAATTCTAGTTGTGCACACGCTACCGGATCCAATTCCAACCTTAACTACATCTGCTCCAGCTAAGAGTAACTCTTCGACCATTTCACCGGTGACAACATTACCAGCAAATATATTTGAGTCGGGGTATTCGTCTCTAACCTTTGATACAAAATCTACAAACGCTTGACTGTAACCATTCGCAACGTCTACACAAATATTTTTAACTCTTACATGCTTACTAATACGTCCTAATTTATCAAAGTCATGATCATTTCTTCCAATAGTAACAGCTACACCCTCTCTTTGGTTGTTTACAGTATAGAGCTTGAGTGCTTCTATTAGAGATCCTTCATCAATATTCTTCTTATAGCAGGTAAACAAGCCTAATGATGAGAGGGTTTCACCAACTTCTAGCTCTCCAACGCCATCCATGTTGGCTGCCATAATAGGTATACCTTCCCAATATGACCCGCCGTGTAGAAAGTTGTATGACCTACGTAGATCTACATCTCTTCTTGACGTGAGTGTAGATCTCTTTGGTCTAATAAGTACATCGTCGAAGTCTAACTTAAGATCAGTTTCTATGCGCATGCCTTATTTATTATAAGGTATTTTTTATAAAATCAACCTGATATTTGATCTCTTATGTTTTCTATAGAAACATCTCCGTCTTCTAGACCTTCCGCGATTTGATCTAAAAAACTACTTCCTAACTCTGATAGCTCGTAGTCGCCTGTGTCTTCCAGCAACTCCTTTATTTTATACAACTTATCGTATAGGTCCTCTATCTCTTTATCAAATTTTTTAAGAACTGACGATCGTTTCATACTGCTATTTATTTATTCGGTGCAAGTGACTTAATGCTCTTTGCCCCAAGAGTTGGAACCATCTCTGATCATGTGAAATATCTGAAAAGAATTTCTCGTACATGTTATCTCTTTCGGCTGGTCTCTGTGCATACCAACACCATGCCAGGTATTATCTGCAGGCGCAAAAATAATCAACCGGTTCGGTAAAAAATCTATATGCTTTGCGGGGGCTAAACTATACTTATCACTTACGATATCAGGTCTAAGGTCGATTAATTCTCTTGTCACTTCTCTAACAGAATTTACCTTACGCAAAGTAGGAAACCCAGTATCACTACCCTCTATCTCTTTATAGAGCGTCAGCCCGTGATCTGCATTACTGTCATCACGAGGCGTATAAAATAACAATGTAAATAGATTGCAGTGATGGTCCGGGTGTGGTGGTATGTTATAAGCTACTTTATCTTTCGTTATACATGTATGTACAAAGCGGTTAGATTTTTCTACATGTCTAGTCTCTTTTGTCACACCTCTCGTTTTTGAGAATTTAGAGTACAGTATAGAATAAAACTCATCGAAACTATCTCTTATTATATTAACAAATTCTTGTATTTTAGGAAACTCTGGATAAGAATCGATTATTTTAGAAGGCTTATACATACGCTGATCGTATTGAGTTGTGATCCCGTCTAATTCTATTTCATCCAACTGCTTAGCAAGTTCAGCATAATCTTCTTCCGGTAATAAGTTATCGATTAATAAATGCTCAAAGGGATCGGTAGCTATCTTACTCTGTTTTAATCTCTCAATAATAAAATCGTACATATTATATATATGTTGTATAAAACAAGATTCAACAACGATGTTGCAAGAGAGCCTCTACTTCTGCTTTCATATAATTTACATGATAAGATAAAAATCTATCGTCTTGTAAATAGAATATCACGCATTTTCTACATCTTT
>Ga0080013_1005572_pt1 | contig 11657 bp, 10 predicted proteins | sample ETNvirenome_6_85_FD_69236 | JGI IMG/M metagenome (GOLD analysis project Ga0080013, IMG submission 69236) | Marine viral communities from the Pacific Ocean - ETNP_6_85 (SPADES assembly) (version 2) | ecosystem: Environmental > Aquatic > Marine > Oceanic | place: Pacific Ocean | collected 2013-06-19
GATATTATGAATAAAGAACAAATATTTACAGGAATAATTATCGGTATATGTATCATGGCATTTTTCATGTGGTACTCTGAACCAAATAGTTCAGGCCATACAATAACAGATGATGTCACAGGCGCTTCGTCATATGACGAACTAAACGACAACTACGGAGGTCAGTGGTAAAACTATTCACCACGCTGACGACGTGCTTGAAATTCACGGAGTTCTTCTCGTAGCTCTTGAGCCTTTTCTTTGAACCCTCTTTTCGCGTTCCATTTAATAGAACTCTTTATCCCCTTGATATATTCTTGTGTATCTAAGTCATAAAAAAACTTAGACTTTCTAACGTCATATGTACCAGCACGACCGAACAGTGTATTCATAAGTTTCACACCCCAACTATTCTTAGTCGCTGTAGGATCTTGTTTATCAAACCACCTGTTCATGTCACTTAATATACGTATATTCCTTAATAGGGATATATTTTTTTTACGCATAGGTTTCCCCCAAAATTCTCCATATGACGGAGGCTTTCTTTCTATCGGTGAACGCTCACCTGTTGTCGTTTTAAAATATAGCGACTTATTAGCACTTTGTTCATAGATATTTTTTACCAAAGGAGTGCTCATACCTATTAGTGAGTCCAATGGCTGTGATAGCAAATCAATTGCAGAAGCATATGGCAACCAACTACCTAATAGGAAATATTTTGTATTACCCTCGTCATCTTTACCGATACGAATAGGTACATTCTCTGTAAGGTATGGACTCATATATCTCTCATCTGGAACCTCTACCCCAGATTCTATTCGTTCTACAAGTTTATGTGGGAGCGTATACTTAGCAGGCTGTGTTAATAGACCCTCTAACTGCACGGGCAGGTTTTTACGCGACCATGTATAAAATGGAATTGCCCGTTTTAAAATATTTTTCTCAAAAGAAGTCAGATCCGCATAGTCAAATAAATATTTCTTCACAGACTGTGCAGCTTTCTCATAGCTACCAGTTTTTTTGTACATAGAAATAAAATGTGCAAGACGCGCATTGTTCTCGACCATAGAACCAGTAGCCTGGTTTAATTGGAATGCCCAGTTCTGTTGACTCAGTGGGTTCAACCTTTTCTTCCAGCTCAGTCCGTCCGCCTTGTTTAGTACCGCGTCGCCAATATCAGCTGCATACCAACCTTCGTTCAAGACACCAAGTTTTTGTGCCTGCTCTAAAAGCTCAGCGTTACGACCTGGATTTTTTTGTAACATACCCGCAACAGCATAATCGGCAGGGTTCACACCAGCGATATAATTATTCCATAAGTTACCTGCTACATTTCGGATATGGTAAGACGGAGCAACTAAAGCCTGTCCCTTCCACCAGTTCTGAATTTTATCAAAATACTTTAAAGATGTTTTTATCTCCTCAGGCTTAATTCCCTGATAGAAATTATCTATAACTTTTGCCTGTTCAGGCTGAAACTTCATCCCCTTAAGAAGCGGATTAGTAACTTCAACACCACCGTCTTTAAGTGCAAACCTCGCTATGTCATCTGTAAACTGTTTAGATGTAATCGCCTTTGCATACTGCTCACCCTTCTTTGATAACTGTACAGCAGGGTTCTTTTCAAATATATCAATACCCCGCTCCACAAGATCGTTAATAGTCCCTTGCAGCTTACGACCCTTCTTAATACCAGCGTCACTAAACTCACGTGCACCGATACCAAAATCCTTGCCTAACTCTTTTAAAAAACTCTCCTTCGTTCGTATGTGTGGAGCGTAGTGCGTAATCTCCCCTACCTTTAAACCGACATCCCGTGCCTCTGTTAGTAATTCTTTATACGTATTACTAAGAGTATCAACCATCGTCTTAACCTCATCGGTAACACCAGGTCGAATTAAAGAATCAGGATTTTCCAGCCCCTCTACAATAATCTTCTGTATGTCGTCCACATTCTCACCCAATCCTTTGGCAACCTTTTTAATATTCTTTTGCAACCCTACAGCCTGATCGATAACCTGCCCCTCTCTATAGTTACGCAGATCTCTGAACTTACGCACAACAGAATCAAACTCCTTGTTCCCTGTAGTATTAGAAAATAACATTTTAAGCTTACGGGCTGGAGGGGCGTTCTTAATTGCCTGCCCCAGCTTAACAGCAGGCTCATCTAGTTTTGTAACCTTACCTATACCCTTTATAGTTTTAACTGGTGATATAACATTTAATGGATCAATTAAAAGGTCAGCACCAAACCCCATCGCCTTATCTAGCGGGTCATCAGCACCAATAGCTTCAAATTCTTTTGAGAAAGAGGTCTCTTTTTTACCAGTAATAACATCAATAACATCCTGTTGGGATCTACCCCATGAATCCGCAGCTGCCTGCAGACCTTCGCTAGCTGATACGCGCGGTGACGCTATCGAGGCTATATTACCAAGGAATTCACCAACCCCACGCAACTCAGTTGCGGCAACACCGACAGGTTTCATTAGCTGTTTACCAACCCATCGCCACATATTACGCTCACTCTTAGGCTTCTCCTTCTTTTCTTCACTCGGAGGGAAGAAAGAACCACCACTGGCAAACTGCTGTGTCATTGAAGGTTTTTCAACCTCACCTTGTTTTTGTTTCCATTCACTAAATGATTGCATATTTTTTCTTTAAAAACCTAAGAAGTCCTCAGGATTAAACCCCTGCTCTTTAATGTACTGCTCTTGCATTTCACGTGGCGCGTTCATAAGCTCTGGGCTTGCCAACTGTTTCCACATCTCCTGTTCTACCTGCCACTTCGGTGTAGTAGATTGTTTATATTGCTTCGATTTAAATTTCTCGTAAGCTCCTTCCTCGCGCCACTCTGCGCCAAGTGCTGTATCTATCACAGTGTCTGGTGTACCAGGGTGCTTTAACTTAATTCTGTCATAAACAGTGCCCCAGTTTTCACCCTTCTGTAATGAAGATACACCCTTTGTTATATCCGACCAGAACGCCTTATTGTATCCGCCAAGTGCCGACTGGGCAGCGATAATCTTAGCCTTACCAGCGCCCTTAACTTTTGTCGTATTCACCACTTTACCAGTCTCCTTATCTATAGTGGTATAGGTCACTGTCCCGTTATTGTTTGTAACACTAAAAGTCTGTGTATCAGGCCTGATCTGTTTTAACCCTTTATATACATTACCGCCAATCTCAATCTCTGTATCTTCTGGCAATTTAGATAATATACCGACCATTTTACCCTGCATATCCAGCTCATCTTGAGCACTCTGTGCCTGGGCAGAACGCTGCTTTGCCTCCTGTATATCAAATAATACATCCCTACTTATCCCTGTATTCTCTTCCCACTCTGCAAACTTCTCATCCGAAAAACTATCAAGTGACGCACCTTCGTCCAAATAAGACATTACATCTTGAATATCCTGCCTAACCAAATCGGCCTCAAACTTACTCTCAGCTCGTGCCTCTTGTGATTTCTGGAGTGCCAACCGCTCTTGTGTCACCATCTTACTGAACAGATCGTTCGCCTTCTGGGTCTTCTGTCGCTGTAACTCATCGTACCGACTCATCATCGTATTCAAAGACTTAAAGTCTGAATCCAACTTAGCCTGTCTAGCTTGCGATATTAACATCTGCTCCTCGGCATCTAAATCAGCTAACGCCTGGATACCAGCACGCTCTTCCGCACCTAAAATACCCTCCTGGATCTCAGGGGCATACCGCTGTCTACCAGCCCTTTGTCCGATCAATGTTAAACCTGCCTGTCGTCTCTTCGACGCATCCTTTTGCTGCTCTTTTCGTCGTGCATACTTTGACTCGATACTCCGTATCAAGTTAGCGTTCATAACGTTAGCGTTCTCCTGTAAAGTCTTTAAGCTCTGGACGATCGGATCGTTCGCATATTCCTGCTCAGGTGTAAGAACGTCACCCTCTACTGGTGACGCTTCGACAGTGTCAGGTGTAACTTTCGATGCCACTACCTCGTCTAACTTAGCTACGTCCTTATTTATCTGATCTTTCGCGTCCTGAGATGAGATCATTGACGGTTTCTTAGCACGCTCTTCTTGTAAAATAGCACTACCTATAGCTGCCTCATCCGTCATCCCAGGGTATGCAGTCTGGAAGGCCTGTACTTCGGGAGTCTCTTTTGTAATCGTCTTTGACCCACGATAAACTTCTCCAGGCCCCTGGCGGTTACCAAGGTCTGCGACACCGAAGATTTCAGGCGTATTAGCTGCGGGATTCGTAGACGCCGCTTGTGGTTGTGTTGCCATATATTTAAATTATTTTTATTTTTCTACTGCAAAAGATGGAAACCCAATGTATTTTGGATAATCTGTAGTACTACCTCCAAAACCAAACTTGATTAAGAATCCACTCGAGTCTGTGCTTGGTAGTGTAGTTGTAACAGTCGCCTCAAGTGTACCATTTACATAAAAACGTGCCTCGACACCTGCCTCAAACTCTATTCGATATGTATTTAAATTTGTCAAAGTTATACCACTTATAGCAGTTTCTGTACTAGAGGAATTATTACCAGTATGTGCATACAAAGCACCAGCCGAATCTACACTAAAGTTTACACTCGGTGTATTTGTGTCATAAGTTGTCATTGGCGTTGTGTCGTTCATCAACCCCCAGCCCATCTGATTTGTACCAGAAGTATTGACCGCCAACCCAAACTCTACAAAGACATCCTTACCGTCACCAAATGACATACCATCATTACTACCAAGCTGGACATCAAGCCAAATAGCCTTTGCTGTAATCATTGATCTTGCCCCTGATCCACTATCGCCATTAAACCACGAACCTGAGCCATCTGAATTATAACCACCCGCTGACCATACATCAGGACCACTAGCATCATGGTAGAAACCAAGGTCAAAATTCCAGTATGTCTTAACACGTGTTGCACTCTTCACACCTGGCATTAACTCCATCTCGCCATGTGTATGCCTTGCATCTGCGTCACTCGCAGTACCTGCCATCAATACGTTATCGACACTTAACATTTGGAAATTCGTACCGTCATACTCTAAATCAACCAGGGAATTTACCCCGATCGCGTTATCTTGCGGATCATCTGAAATATTAACTTTAATGCTCTTAGCACCTAAACTGTTCACGTTCAAAGTACACGCACCTGTATTGGCAACGTCCGCCTGTAAAGTAACCCGCATACCAACTGTATATGCCGTAGGCGCTGGGCTCAATGTGATAGCGTATGTGTCCGTACCGCCACTTGAAATACCATATTGCACCTGGTCTAAATTCCGTGTCTGATCGTTCGCTGTAACAAACTCATTACCTGTATCTGGCGTACCGCTCGTACCCGCCATAGCGTTACGCTGTGGCTTAGTGGTATACGAAGCGAAGTTCGGAGAGAAATCCATAGTCGTCGCACTAACCGCATGACCTATCTCAACCTCTACTGTACCAGCGCTACTCGCGACCGCTCCCGCTGTATCTGAAATATATAATCTGTCACCTTGCGTTAGACCACTCTGTCCGTCGTCCCGACCGACCAATAGCACACCACCTGTGATAGCACCGCCATCAGTTCCAGCACCCTGCGCTATACCAAGCTGTACGTTCTGACATGTAGCTGCCGCACTGGCATCCGCTAACTTCCATTCATTATCAGTTTCGTCTAAATATACAACCTGTCCATCTGCAACCGTTTCACCTGCTGTCGCTGTAACTACAATTCTATTCTGTGATACTGGCGTTCCTCCTGCCGTATCGTCTACATACTTCTTAGTAGCAAACTCCTCGTCATCAGTCGGTGCTACATAAGTGTTCAAACGTGGCATATCAGAACTTGTATATGTCCAAGTCTCAGCAATAGTTTCATCGTTATTCTTATTGGCGAATTCACCATAAAAAGCTGGCACATTACTAAAACGCACTGGCGAACCTGTACCATGTGACCGCACTAAACCTGAAGTCTCAGTATACGGATCCTTTGCCAATACCGTACTCACACCTGTCAAAGTAAATGTACCGTCGCCATTTGCTGTTATACCAGTAAATGAAATATCTTCAGCGATATTATCACCGTCAGGGTTAAGACGAGCGAACCCTTTCGTTCCAAAGTCCGTCATCGTCAATGTATTATTATAGATATCTACTAGACTATCCAATGTAATTGAAGTTGCAGCTGCAGCGGCACCGATAGTTAACTGCGTCTCTGAAACTCCGCAATATTTTCGCAGGTCGCTCATATTAGTTTACTTTACGTTTATTATCTAAATTATTCATTAAGGTTACGTTATACCCAAAATTTACAATCTCCCATCTACCGTCCGTACCACTACTCTGGAAACTTGTCTGTAGCCTACGGAACGGTCGTGACGGTACTGATATGAACCCTTCGAAATATCTCAAGCCGCTCTCCGATAACGTCTCCCCTGTACCACCTAAGTTACGTGTACCTAAACTGAACTGACCAAGGCCAGTACCTGCCGCCTTTAATACTATATTACCATTTTTACCGCTTATCGTAAAACTTTTCGTCTCTGCGCCAAAGTCATATGACAAGAACACCGTAACCTCCGTGTCTGGCTTTATATAACCCTCGACCATCATTGTATCGAACACCTTATGGTTATGTGGCTTGCCGAAGTCGTTATGCGCGTCAAACCATTTCGCCGTATAAGGTTTATCGTTATCGTTGTACCCGTTCAATAGCTGATACGTTTCAGGCTGTACCGAGCTATGTAAGTATAACCCCCCGTCATATTCAAATAAAATACCGCCGACCGTCCATGGCGATTGCCACAGCCCGTTCTCTACGTCCCATACTAGGACACGGTTATTCGCACCGCTACTAGTATTATTCTTTGCTGATATGTAAAAATCGTTACGATGGTACTTACAACTAACCTCATCGACGCCGTAAACACCTAATGTATTCTTGATAGGGTCAGACAATGCTACATTCTGAGGGGTGTTAAGATTCTCGATACTACCCAACTGCTCTATCGTCGGCTCGTTACTAACGTACACGATAGGGTTCTTCATCTTGTCAACACCCAAATCAAAAGACGCACCTTGTAATGATGTAGTCTTTAACCTTTTTATAATAACACTCTCTTTCGTCAAATCTTGGCTCAACTGAAATAGGATCTGATACCAATAGTCTCGCGTTGATATCGCCATACGTCTGGTAGATAGGTCACCGTCGCTATCGTCCAATGCGATCGCGGCCGTCGGGGTCTGGTCTAGTGTAAACGTAGCTGTATCACCTGGCACACGTGGACTTGACAAAGTACTAAAATCCGCATAAGAACTCAGGGCACTTACATGTACCTGACGACTGTTTTTATCGAACACAAATAACTGACTCCCTAGTACCGACACAAAATCATTGTCGAAACCGCTCGCTGGCGTATTAGCTGTCGTACGTAACGCCTGATGAACCACAGAACCGACCGCATGACCAGCCACTGTAGGGTCAGGTGTAACACCCGTCAGGGTTGTTGTATCTTCATCACCTGTATATGTATACGTAGTACCGCCGATTATCACCTGCCGTGTACCTGCCGTTAAAAAGCCCTCCTCTGTCCAAGATGTAGTTCCCTTTTTTGTGATAGTACTTGCTGTCGCGCTCGCAAACGTCGTGATACCACCGCTCCACATCCTTAAATTCGCGTCACCGTTTACGAATATCATCAGGTCTTGCGACTCCGTCGTATCGTAGATACTAGCACCTCTAAACACCGAGCTAGTAAAACCGTCCGCTAATCTATTCCATGTACTATTATAATAAAATTCAAGTTCATCGTCATAGCTACGCCATGGTATCTCTAACCCACGTGAAGTAAGCCAAGAACCGCCACCTTTGATACCAGTAGTATTAGCATTCGCTACACCTAATAGTGTATATCCTGACCTGTTAGATATTTTCTCACCGTCCAGTATAACTATATTCTGTGAACCTGAAACCGCCGTACCAGGAACTTCTTTCAGTACGTCACGCTTATCTCGGTAACCTTTTGAAAAGTTATCCGTCATCTTAAAATTAACTTTTTGTGAGTCAGTTGGCATATATTAATTCATATTATAATAAAGTCCTAACATACGTTTACGTTGGCTAGGGTACTTCGTCTCATATTCCGCCTTCGCACTGTAATAAGCCTGCTGTAACTGCTGCATCCGTTCACCACTGATAGGAATACTACGACCTGCCGTGATCGCGGTCTTGTAAACTGCCAACATATATTCTTCACCTTCCACATTTAAAATGTCTGTATCCACTGTAGAGTCTTCTATCCAGTTTGCAGACGTTGTCCGCCACATATACTGCGAATAATAAACATACTCGATAGCTTCACCAAGGCCTGCTATCAAACTATCAAATAAATAACCTGTAAGATCTGTCGGGCTAGTACTGAACACCATGTCAATCTTCACATAGTCGATAGCGCTAGCATCAGGTGTCGCTGTCTCCGTCGCACCGTCCCAGTCAAAAGCCACCAAGTTCCAACCTATCTCAAAAGAACCGCCATAAAACGGTGCTGTAGCTGAGTTAGACCAGTAGTTACTCGAGTCGCTACCCCAACGCATATCCACACTTGTCAGTGTCGATACCTCAGGTAAATAAACCCACAAAAACAGTTTACCCTTATCCTCTAATGTTGAAAGATCAACCGCTGTCAAAGTACTGTTCGTGATACTCATAGTCGTACCAAGGGCTGTCATGTCCAACGATAAAGACGCCGACCCTGTAATATAATTAAAAGTGTTCGTCTGTAGGTTAGTACCACTGTCAGTAGCTGTCCATGTACCGTTCGCTGTCAGTGAATCTAATTCACTCACCAGTATCTTAGAGCTGTCCACATCATGATTTATCTTGAACCAGTTCACGCCATTATTGTGGTCATATGTATATGTATTGGTAGTAAAATACCTGTTAAACTGCTCTAACGGAACTTTTTCATACTCCACATTTGATAGCCGCTTCTTATCCTTAGCCTTTACCATATCGATAAGGTTCTCACCTTTAATATCGCTCGGCGTAGAATATCTGTACACATCGTCATAAGCCACTTGAATACCCTGCGAGTGTCGAATAGTTGTCCGTAAGTCCATCTCTAACGCCAATTCACGTACCGCATTATTAATTGCTCGACGTGGGTTTACTAAACTAGAAAAATGGTTCCCTAGCTGAGTTTCGAGATCTGACTTTAAATTTGAATACGTAAATGCCATAGTTTTATTTTAAAATTTTCTTGATTGGATCCTTAGTGTCCAGACGCAACGCGTTTATAACTAGCCCCAATACCGCCAAAGCCAAGGCTGTAATACTTATCTCGTTCTGTAGGTATTGTATCACAAATTCAATAACACCCGCTAACGTTGTAAGGCTACCTAGCCATATTGTACGTGATGTGTACCATTTTTTACCTGCCATACTTTTCTCATTTAAATATTTATTTAATCTGTCCATAGGCTGTTTTGTCATTAATTCAACGGAGGCCTCTTCGTCCCCCATACAATCTTTAACATCTTGGAAATTCATATTATAAATTATTACCTTTGAAGTCCTGGTGTTCAAATAAATCAAATTGCTCTGTTGTTAATGTTCGTGTGTTTGGGAAACTCTTATTACGCATCTGATACTGTAATAGTACTTTCGGCAACTCATCTATAATAATCTTTCCATCAAGAAACAAGCCTGCCCTACCAGAACCCTCAGCCTCAAATATAAGTGCGTTCGGGTTTACAAGTGGCTTTTCCATAGTTTTAGACTTAATATTAAATCTCATAGACCAGTCGCTAATAGGGTAATCCCAAGCAACCTTCTTCAAATACGGTGAATACGTATCAAACGTCAACCAATATTCATTCCTCTTATAGCCAACAAGTAAGGTAGCATGATCAGCTGGTTTCCCATCCCAAGGGATAATACCGTCAACAGCTTTCTTTTGGGACGCATACCTCAAAGTAATCTGCAAAGGACTAAACCTTAAAGCATACATAGTCTGCTCTACCGTACCTGTACCAACCCACTCATAATGAATATCATAGCCCTCTAAAGACTGCTTACCCCTCTTTAAGACATCACTAGGTATGTCTTTATAGAAGTCTAACCAGTCATAGTCACCGTCATTATCTTGATCCTCTGCAAGAAAAGGGTAATCACTTTCTAGTACAAAACCATTGTCCCTAATCGCATCAGCTACCTTAACCAACCAATTTCCACTAGTTGTTGTACCAGACACTTTAGCTAAGAACCTATCAGATAGGTTAATATCACTATCAAAACGTCGTTTGTACATAGTCTCCAAGGCGTTGTTAGCCGAAAAACTTACACACGCCATAGAGTCAAACTTCCATTTCTCAATAGCATGTTGTGATTCTACTACTGGCAAGTAGTCTTTCCATTGACCATCTTGTTGCAATGCTTCATACTCCATCGCACTAAAACCGCCGAACCGCCAATCACTTGGGCCTGGACTCTTGATTATTAGACCTGTATTCATAATGAAAGGTTATTTTTTAGCTACCCGCCTAGCTTTTCGTGGTGTTGTCGAGGGACGCTTTTTCCTTACCATCCTTTTTCCTGTCCCTTTGTATACCATCTTTCTTCGTGACATTTTATTATTATTATTACTGAACCTCGAAACTATCCTGATACCAATCTAAAAAACTAACTAGTCGTCCTGTTAAGACCGTTGTGTCATTATAGATAATAGTTAGGTAAATTATTATGATCGCAAGTAGAACTGCAAGGGTGGTTAATAGCATAATCAGCAAACTCCATTTCATTTCATTCATATGATTGCAAATAATTTTGGTAACAAGATAAACCCTAGCCCAACTAACTCACCTATTATTATAAATAATAACGCCCACATTATTTTCTTTTGTGCAGCTATAAAGTTATTAATTGGCAATAGGTCAGTCTTTGGTACATAATCATCCTTTAAAGTCTTGTTAATCTCGCTAACCTTAGAGTCAATGTACTCTGTAAGGGTACTCATGCTTTTCGAGATAACCTTTTGGTAGTCAGATGGGTGCCTTTTTACCTCTAATAGAAGCTCAAGCATCTTTGTATCCACCTCACGCTTCCTAACATCGTACTCTGCATTACGCTCCTTCTCCCTAGACTCCAACACCTCTAACAAACGATTCTCATGTTGAAGTAACGCTATCTCCATATCTTTTTTTGTAGCATTACATTCACTAACCATCTTATAGAGTTTTTAATTTACTAAGGTTTGCTACGTGATTGTCGTACTCTTTTTTCATTCTATCTTCTTCAGCCTTTAACTCATTTGCACTTTTAGCCTTGTAGTTAATTTTACCTTGTTCGGCCTTCTTCTTCTCTTGTAAAAGCTCATCAGCTGTTAACTCACGTACAATCAATTTCTTTGCACTAGTAGGGTCAAGCTTTGCCGCTTGTAGAGCTGCACCAGCTTCTGCCTCGGTCTGATAGAATGTTTCTAATACTTTTTTAGACATATTATTTGATTTTACTTAATAAACCTTCGTTAATTTTGCTAAAATCCACATCAAAACCTTCTGTCATCATAGCATCAACCTCTTTGAGTACCTTAGACATATCCTTACCCTTTTCTTTCTGCATCTTACCTAATTCATATTTAGCAAAAGATACGTCATAAGTAATACTATCTAAATAATCAATAGCCTTTCTAATACCCAAAAACTCTCCC
>Ga0080013_1005574_pt1 | contig 11653 bp, 12 predicted proteins | sample ETNvirenome_6_85_FD_69236 | JGI IMG/M metagenome (GOLD analysis project Ga0080013, IMG submission 69236) | Marine viral communities from the Pacific Ocean - ETNP_6_85 (SPADES assembly) (version 2) | ecosystem: Environmental > Aquatic > Marine > Oceanic | place: Pacific Ocean | collected 2013-06-19
AAGCTCTTAATAAAATCATCAATTCCTGGGTTAAACAATGGTGGTCGGGGACAACTAATTTGAGCAAAAATAAATGCAATAATTTGGGCGCCTGGGAACTTGTTTAGCTCATCTAATAATTCCAAATAATTTTCTTGATATATATCAAGTAGTGCCAAAATATATTCATTCATCAGTGTATCAGAATTCCAGTCTTCGGCCGGCCCCAGCGGGGCTTCTAATTTTTTAGCTAAGGTTCTGCGTGTGGCGGGTTGGCGCTGTTCGGAGGCATGGACGGATACAAAATTACCTTGGCCATCGCTCCGGGCTTTTTCATCGCTTTCTTTTACAAAATCGGGGTTTTCCCAAGGACGAATAGCAGTATATCTCCCAAAAAATCTTCCTTGCTGCTTGTCTTTTTCTTCTTCTGTTCCTCCGCCTAATCCTGTAACTCCTATATCTGGTGATTGTGATTTATATGTTGTGGTGCCAAAATCAGGAGGAAAAAGAGATTTTTTAGCCAGGGTTTCTTGTACTTTGGCGTCCAATTCGGCCTGCTTATCTGGTGGAAGACCTACGAAAAGACGCCCAAAATCGCGGAGGGCCATGGCTTTCAGCGCGCTTTTTATCATTCGAGAAAGCGCTTCTTGGAGTGAAAGCCCGCCAAACAAACACTGTATGCCTTCTAATAGTAAATCAGCAAAGCCACACACTGCAATGCGGTTAAATCCTTTGGTAGAAAAATCATTTAACGCCTTCCATGGCGAGCTACCGTTTTTGATTTTTCCGCCAGCAAGTAGAAGTTTGGCACATATTTGTGTGTAAACTTGATCGCTGCTGTCTACTTCTTGGAATGCCTGGGTTCGCGCTAATGCGTAGAGGCTCGGCTTCGTCCCAGATGAGGGCGCCACAGCCCCGCCCGACGCGGCACGGGCGGCAAGAACCTCCTCTATATCACTTTGACAATTTTTCTTATGCCACTCATAAGCAACGGCGTCTGCAATACCAAAAAATTCACTCAAGATATCTTGACCCAGCTGCTTACCCTCTTGGGCTAAAGAATCTGCAATACAGGTAAAGACTCCGGCTGTCGTTTCACCTTCGTTTTTTACAAGATCGGCGTGCCCAGCATTAATCGTGGCATGAATGGGAGGATATGTAAAATTTTTCAAAACTTCGAGCCATGGCTGCTCTACGCGGGCTGACATGGCAGCATGTAATTCGCGCATGCGGGCAAAATAAGCGACTGCAGTGGCGTCTCGCCATGACTCAGTTGCGTTTAAAGAGGCCAATTGACCTTTCTTGAATGTAACTCCCTCGCATTCTTGAGTAGTAATCACAAGTCGCTTTAATTTAAACGGATAAACAGTCGTAGTTCCGTCCGCTGCTGTATATTGTTTGGAATCAAAGGTGAACTCTAGAGTTTTGACTGCATCACCACCTTGGAACCAGGCGCCTGTGTTGGGCAAATTATATCCCCTATTCACAAGCCATTCATCTAAATCATTGAGGACTCGTTCCATTTGGCCGGGTATCGACCTGGAACCAGGGACGGGCGGGGTACCATACGTTCTTAGATTAAACACGCGATTATCATGAAGATAAAGCAAATTGCCACCTTCCATGGTTTGGTACACGGCTAAATATCTTCCGTAGAGACCAAGGCCTTTGCGTACTCGAATATTATTTATAAGCGCCTCGTGCGCTGTATAAGATACTACAATTTCGCCGCCCGTATCTTCTTCTTCCTCCTCTTCTTCCTCTGCTGCATCCGGCAGATTGAAGAGCACATCAAACGGAAAAGAATACAATAATTTAAGATATGAGCCCGGCCGAGGATCCAAATAATAATTTGTATATTCTAATGCTTCTTTGACTGTTTCAATAGAGGGTGTTTTACTATCTTTGTTGAAGTGTATTAGCGCCTCTTTGATCGCTTCATCGCTATATTTGCTGAAAATCTCATCTAATAATTTATCGTTTTGTTTTGCAGTGTTTTCGGCTACGGCGCCAGTGGTTGTTTCAGGCGTGAGCCATCCCACCTGATACATACATGTTTGCTCATTCAAGAAAGGATGCTTTCGTTTTCCCTTTTTCCATTTCGGCACAATGGCGCTGGGATTGGGGGAACAATTTAAGCATGCATTGACGGCTGGCTTAACCACATCCGGACACACATCCGGCAACATGTCGCCATTTTTATCTTGCCATTTTAAAAATTTAGAATCTGCCATTTTCTTTCCTATGTGGTATAAACGTTGTAGCTGCCGATAAACTTGCGGCCGCCGGGTACCAAAAAATTACCCCTATATGTTATGAAGGCTGTGCGGGTGGCGTAAGAGGGGAGGTGGAAGTCGGTCATTACTTTAAGGCTGGTAAGCGCACCTATGACGGCGGCGGGGGCGCCGGTCAGAGAGGTACTAGCCCAGGTACTTAATGCGTTATTCGAGATTCCCAGCCAGTAAGCCAAATTCGATATCGCGCCAGCCTGGTGCTCAACAATCTGCACCAACTCAAGGAGCGCATCTTGCAAATTCCACCCCTTGACGATGGGTTGTAATTTTACAAGTTCTTCTCGCGGATTAAACAAACCTCCCCAAATAATTTCGTTGTCTGTGTTGTTGCCGGCAATAAATTCGATGGTTGGGGCTGGCTGCTTGAGTGAACCGTCGCGCGCTAATGTCTCCTTTGGCGTTACTCCATCGGATACTCCAGTTATCAGTCTAATGCCGGCGCGCCCAATAATTCTAACTCCGTCCGCCTTGATTCCAATAGCAGAACGATCACGATCGGAGCCCATGAGGCCTGGGGCCAGAGAAAAGGCAGAATCTACATCAGTTAATTGCGCAATATAAATTCGAGCGGAGTCGGCCGAAAAACTATTATCCACCCAGTTGACTTCCTTCTTTGCGTTAGGATTCATGTTGTCCATGCGCCCGACCACCAAATCAATGCTCGCGGCGCCGTCTCCACCCGACGCTCCTTTCCCCGAAGTTAGACTAGTGGGCCGATCTGTACCTAAAACAATGTAGGCGCCGTTATTTTGTACAATTTTCTCATTATCCGCTTTTTTAAAATTTGGTTGAAAGCGTCCTTTACTATCTTGCGATAATATTGTGTGTAGAAGGCCGGATTTCGGGGGATTCTCAGTGTATTGCCCACTGCTCACGGCCTCGAATGGCTTCGAGGGCCCAAGGGGGGTTTTGCCGCTGCTCATATTTATATATCCTTCAAAATTGAAAACTTTTTTCTATTATAATTACAATAATGTCTATTTTTTAGTATTAAATGAATTATCTTGCCTACGGTGTGCCTGGATATTTAAATTCAATGTGTATGGCACCATTATTGGGTTCTTCTCTCCAGCCGTAATAGCCCTGGCCTGGGCGGGTGTTGCCGCTTCCAGGGGCATCGGCACCACCAGCGACAAATCCGGTATCATTAAATCCTCCAAACATGTTGCTCAAATTGTACTGCATGCCGAGCATACTGCTGTTGTCATCAAAGAATGAACGCAAGAGGTCGCCGAGCTGCTGCTGCTTTGCTACAGTCGGGGCGCTGATATCAAAAGCAATAACTGATTGATTTGCACAACCTGCGCCGGCACAGTGATTACTCGACTCGGGCGAGGCGATGGCCATTCCATGGCCGCCGGCACCTCTGTTTGCTGTGAGTATCTTACGAAGTTTCTCAACCTGTGCTGCATCGTTGAGATCTCCGTTGTTATTCAACCTTGGATCGTTGGCTTTCTTCTGGTTGGCAAAGTTATAAATCATCTGACGGCCCTCCTGAATGGTGCGGCCGCGGGAAGATATGGTAGCCCATGATGGCCAGCGTGGATAATTTTGGAGGACGCCAAAGAACTGGGTGATGGCGGCATCGCGGTCAGAAGCCGGTATGACTGGTCCAGTACCGGTGGGGGCGCCGCCGCCAATTGGAACAGCAGAGCGTGCAATGTTGCCGAATAAGTCTATCAACGACGCGCACTCACCTTGGTCCTGTGGATTTTCGTGAGCGGCAACACCTATGATTTTTCCATATTTTACATTATATCTATAAGGAGGATCTCCCAGGTGATCAAACCTAACGTGTACTTTGTCTCCGCGGGTAATATTAAAACTATCATCTGTGCTGGTGGTATAAAAAAGCGTGTGGGCTTTAATTAGCCACCAGTTTGTGGCTTTTTGTTCCGGAGAGGTGCCGGCACGGGCGGGATCACATGGATCGGGCAGCCATGAAACGGGCGACTGAGGGCCCAGGGCCCTACCGTGAAATCCGTAACGCGGGTTTCCGCGACTACTGACACTGGTGCTGGCAGCATCGATACCCATCATTTGCTCGGCGCTTAAGGGAAACAAGTCTGTGAGAGCTACTGCTACGAAGTCATCTTTGCCCTCCAGTACGTCCACAGTTATTGAGTCGCGGATAGAACGACCTAACAAACTAAGGCCTGCATGACCACTCGTAAATTCGCTCCAATCCCAAGCTGACATCAGTCTTGCCCTGCCGGTGATTGTTGAATCATGTCAAAGAGATTGTTTTTGTCATCTTCTGATAATTCAAAACCCTGCTTTTGACCTTTTTGGCTTAAGCTGATTATTTTTACAAGCTGCTCGTTGGATCGCTGCATGGTTTCAATATGTTTGGCAGCTACAGGGCTGAGGTACTTGTTCTGTTCTGCGTCTATAGATATTTGATTAGCAATTTCATTTAGGAACTCCCGGGCCATCTTTCGATCGCTGCGGATGTTGTCGAGGGCCTCGCCGATCAAAGTATCTAAATTTTTAGCGCTCACAGTGCTCCTTTCTCCCAATCTTGTTTAAATGTTTGATATTTCTTTCTAAATTTCTTTAGTGAATTCACGATTTGTTTGGTATTCAAGCCCGTGATTTCTCGCAGATATAAATAAATAGCTTTCTTGTTAAAAATCTCAATGTCTTCCTTTGACTCAAATAGAATATTGATGGCTTGATATACTTTATAATCGTTTTCCTTCATTTGAGATGCATCCCACGATTGAATTTCTTTATAAAAATATTCCCAAAATTCATCTATTTCACGATTGCTTAGATAAGATTCATCCGTGGAAAGATATTGTTCTTCATATTTCTTGGCAATATTGTCATAATCAATCTCACGTTTGTTGCGCTTTTGCTGTCTTTTGACTTTATGAATAAACCAATTTTTGGTGATAACACTAAAATAAGAAAAGGCCTTGGAGCCCTTACTTTGATCATATTTATCTACTATGGTCATTAACCAAATTTTACATTCGTCGCGCAAAGAGTCAATATTGGGCAACGTCGTAAACTTATATGTAAAAACAATTTTATCAACCATTTCATTAAAAGCTGGTTGAATCCAATTCACATATAGTTCGGTTCTTTCGCGAATGCATGTTGTTTGTGCGTAACGAACGATTGCATCTTCGTGTATTTGTGTAAAATAATGATTCTTTTTACGTCTGTTCTTTTTCTTCGCTTTCGCTACTTCTTTGGTCTGATTCGACATCCTCTTCCTCTTCTATTAATGAATATATGTGTTCAAAAGTCTCTAAGTGTTCGTTGAACGAAACAGCGTGTGCTAACAAATTTTGGAGAGTTTGATCTCCATTAAATGTTTCTAATTCATACACCGTCTCCAGATGTTCCGCGAAAGAGTCCACCATTTGCTGGAGATCCCATAATTCTTCGGCAATGTTTAATAATTTTGTTATGGCAATGCGCGCATAAACAAATATACCTACATTCAACAACGCAGAAACCAAAAGGATTCCGGATAATACTAATTCACTTCTTGTCATACTTTTTGTTCTTTAACTCTTCTTGCTGTTGTTTTAACAACTCACGATTTTCTTCAATATATTCTTTTGTAATCTCGCCGATCTCTTGGGTAGGATCAGGAGATAATATTTTAGAACCATAAAATGGCACACTTAATATTTTTTTTAGTGTGTCTTTAGATTCACATTTGTCACAATCTATGAGTGCTTCTTTGTACCCATGAAACGCTTTGATGATTATGCCACATTGCTGACATTCATATTGATAGCGCGGCATTCTTTAGCGCTCGGCCATTTCTTCTAAATCTGTACTAGTGATTTCTGTATCATCTGTAAATCTCACCGTAGGGGGATTATTTACAATCAGGCCATCATCACTCTCTTGCAGTTCGAATCCTTTCAAAATCGGAACGATATCTGATTGAGACAACAGGGACTCTTGTAACGCCATCATGATGGCGCCAAGTGCTTGATTTGATAAGTGCATTTTATTCTCCTTTTATTTTTTACCGAATATTAACTCTTGTAGATCTTCATCATACATCATTCGAGCTAATTCTTTAAACTTAACCTTCGGTTGCCAGCCAAGCTTTTTCTGTGCTTTCGAAGGATCTCCCAACAAAAGCGGTACTTCGTGTGGTCTAAATAGACGTTCATCAATCTCTACATGTTCTTCTATACTTAAATCTGCGTGGTCAAACACTTCTTGCAGAAATTCTCTAACTGTGTGAGTTTCGCCTGTGGCTATCACATAGTCATCGGGCTCGTCTTGTTGAAGCATGAGCCACATTGCTTCGACATAATCTCCCGCAAACCCCCAATCTCTTTTGGCATCTAAATTTCCAAGATATAACTTATCTTGCTGTCCCATCTTAATGCGTGCAGCGGCAGATGTAATCTTGCGTGTCACAAATGTCTCTCCTCTGCGGGGGGATTCATGGTTAAATAGGATCCCTGACGATGCGTGAAGGCCATAACTTTCCCGATAATTCCTAACAAGATTGTGGGCAAAGACCTTCGCGCATGCATAGGGGCTTGCAGGCATCAGCCGCGTAAGTTCATTTTGAGGATGTACGGGATTGTCCCCAAACATCTCGGATGATGAAGCTTGATAAAATTTCACATGAGGGCAAACATTCCGCACTGCCTCAAGCAATCGCAATGTCCCCATCGCAACAATTTTTGCTGTTTCTTCGGGAGTATCAAAGGAAACACGCACGTGCGATTGTGCTGCCAGATTGTAAATTTCATCTGGCTGGTAGTCTTGCAGTGTACGATAAATATTTCCCGCATCGATCACATTTCCATATACTAAATCAAAATTCATTATATCTTCAGTACTCTCAAAAATATGATCGATTCGATCTGTGTTAATGAGAGATGTGCGGCGCTTCAGACCGATCACACGATAGCCTTTTTTCAATAATAAGTCTGCTAAGTATGCACCATCTTGGCCTGTAACTCCTGTTACCAGTGCAACTTTTTGCTTTTCGCTCATACGCTCAAATCTCCATTTTCTATATACCAATCATAAGTCTTTTTAATTCCCTCTTGAAAGGGCGTAAACATATAACCACCTACTAATTTTAAGAATTTTGTATTATCTCCATCTTTTCTAAATTGACCGTCCGTTTTGCCATTAAATGAAATTGTTACCTTTTTCTCAAGCTGTTGGGTGAGTGCTCTGGCCATTTGTAAAATTGATAAGTTGTGAGAGGGTGCGACAATCAAGGGTTCGCTTGTGTTGTGATCCGTTAATAATACCGGAAGCACTTCACACAGATCATCTACATAAAGCTGCTGGCGTAAAGGTAGGCCGGAACCCCATAGCTCAATATCATCTCCCCCTTGGGCGGTGGCAACTTTATGAACTAACGCTGCTACAAAATGAGAATTTTCTTTCCCGAAGTGATCGGCGGGACCATACAAATTAGACGGACTAAAAGTGGAATAATTTACACCATACTGTTTTCTGTATGCACAGCTTTGAACATGTAAAGCTCGCTTTGAAATGCCGTATGAAAAATTGGTTTTTGCTGGGGGGCCTTGAAAAAAGCTTTCTTCTTTAAAGGGGTAGTGATCCAATTGATCTGGGTAGGCACATGTGCTTAGCGCAGACAAAACTCTTTCTATGCCTGCTTTGTGGGCGGCATGTATTATGTTGGTATTCATCATTATGTTATTATAATAGAAATCCGCTTGATTGTTTATATTATCTTTTATGCCTCCAACACGCGCCGCAAGATGTAATATAGCATCAGGTTTTTTAGCAGCAATTGCCTTGTCGCATTCAGAGGGTATCGTTAAATCATAATCTTTTGAGGATATATAAGCCCACTCCGGTTGATATTTTTGAAGGGTACTCCCTACAAATCCCGTTCCTCCTGTCACTAAAACATTCATTTAAAATTTAAATTCCTTTTCGAAAAAGTCGCCGCATGCACAGTTTTCTTTAAAAAAGATCTTGGTTTCGTCATTAAACCAATCGTAAATCCAATTGTTCACCAATTCCATAAAGCGCGCATCATCTATTGTACCGAATCCATCACAATAATGCCACACTTTTATTTGTTTATGATCGCCAGTAAATAACTTATTATCTTTAACATAAAACTGATTCGTAAACTTACCCCATGGTTTTTCACCGGGCTGTCCACATATATTTCCCTTTGCTCGGGCATTATAAACAACTTTGCTTTCGTCATATGGCCCATCAACTATTTTGCACGAATAGTCAAACTGTGGAGACCACACCACTTCATTTAATGCGCCCTGTTCGTGGTATATGGGATATTGGGCTGCGAGTTTAAGAATAGAAATTATGGGCTTAGTACTGTTGAAGCAAACAACATCTGCATTTAGGTGTGTTTCACTGTCTGGGCTTTTTATTCGATGTGTAACCAACTGATACGGGTAGTCTAAGGTGGCTAATATGTCGACCTCATCGTTGTCGATGAATTCGTCTAGCCTACTACAAGTTATTGTGTCGCCTCCCAATACAATTACTTTTTCATACCCTCTTTCTATCATTAATTCGGCGGCTATCATATATTTGAAGGGGCCATGGCCCACTAAGTTTTTGTATTTTGCCGATTTGAAATCGTTAATGTTTGTGTCGTTTATGTGATATAAGTCGACATCTGGGTGGTGTTTTTTAAAGCTATTTAAGGCACAACCACCGAGTCCTTGATATTTTTTTCCATAAAAATATATTACACAAGCAACACGCATCACCATCTCCAATTGTTTTTATAGTGTTCCACTATTTTGGAAATCTCGTCGTCAAAGTTTTTTTGTGGACTCCAACCAAGTTCTTTTAATTTTCGGTCATTTAGCGCATAGCGAACATCTTGGCCTTCGCGCTCAGTATTAAAATCAACATACTGCTCCCAATTGTCGAGAGTTCCATAAAAAGCCTTAATGATCTTTTTAACCGTCTCAATATTTGTCTGCTCAAAGCCGCCGGCTACATTATAGATCTCGTTGGTTTTACCAGATTCAATAACTTTTATGACCGCCGCGGCAGTATCGGCTGCGTGAAGCCAATTTCGAACGGGAGTGCCTCCGTTATGTAATCTAATTTTCTTTCCTCTCATTAGGTTTTTTACTGCTAATGGTATAAGTTTTTCAGGATATTGGCCCACACCGTAGTTGTTGGTTGGTCTCATAATAATATATTTAATATCATAAGTTCGAGACCACGCGTGGATTAACATGTCTGCGCTAGCTTTAGCGGCAGAATATGGATTGCTTGGCTTCAGAAGATCTCGCTCGTCATGAACGCCAAACTCAATATCTCCATATACTTCATCTGTGCTTATATGAAAAAAGGTTGGCCTATCGTTGCAGTTGACCGGCTTAAACCTCACCAAATCTAATAAATTCTTAACGCCGATTATATTACTTTTAATAAAGTTATCACTATTGATAATACTATTTCCAACGTGCGACTCTGCCGCGAAATTTATCACATAATCACAGTCATAAAGTTTTTTTAAATCTTTAATATCCTTTTTCTCAAAAGAAAAATTTGAATATTTATTAAATTCATCCAGCAACTGAGGATCGGCCGCATATGTCAGTTTATCGACACCCCGAACAATCCATCCCTTTTCTAATGCTATGCGCGTTGCATAAGCGCCCATAAAGCCCAAACATCCTGTGATATATACTATCTTAACACTCACATGATCACCTTGTCGGCGAAGAATGTGTCTACGGCCTGTTTTATATAAGACAACTTTTCGTCAGTTAGGCCGATATAGGTGCCCAAAAAGAAGGAATTGGTTGTTACTAATTGCGCATTTGGGAAGGTCTTATTCATGTCCCCGTATGCTTCTGCCATGTGGGTGTATCCCGGATGTGCAAGAATGTTGCCTGAAAAATAAGAACGCGTCTGAATCTTGGCGGCCTCTAAGTGGTTTACAATATCAAACCGCGAGAATGGAGCGTCTTCCTTGATTGTCAGCAAAAACGCGAACCAACAAGGGTTAGCTTTGTCTGTGGCGGCGGGCATGTGAAAGTATTGCTCATAAGGCGCAAATATAGCCCCTAGCTTGGCCCAGTTCTCTCTACGGGCAGCATCTAGCATTGGAAGCTTCTTAAGCTGCTGTAGGCCCATTGCAGCCTGCAGATCAAGGGGTTTTAAATTGTATCCGATTTCGTCAAAAACATATCGATGGTCGTAGACCGCTTCGGGGTGTCCTGGGAGCCAATTTTTAAACCTCATGCCGCATGCTGTGCCGCCGGTGACATTTCCTGGCTTCATAGAGTTGCAGTAGCAGGCGCGCCCCCAGTCACGCAGGCTCGCGAGAATGGTTCTTGTCTTCTGACTGTTTGTCGCGACAAAGCCACCTTCTCCCATCGTCATATGGTGTGCTGGAAAGAACGAGCATGTGGACATATCGCCATAGGAGCCTAACTTCTTGCCGTTGTAATATGAGCCCAAAGCATCGCAGGCATCTTCCAGAAAAACTAAATCATACTTTTCAACGAGGGCCATCAATCGGTCCATGTCTGGTGGGTTTCCCAATACATGTGCGAACATGATGCCCTTAATATCGGAATCGTTTTCTAGAGCTTCTTCTACCTTGTCTAAATCTAGGTTCACGCTTGGTAGTTCCACATCAACAAATACCGGCACAAGATTGTGCTGTATAAGAGGATTAATGGTTGTTGGAAAACAAACCACTGGTGTGATGATTTTATCGCCGTCCTTTAACTGTTTCGTAAAGCGGCGTGATTTGGTTGCTGCAACCATCAAGAGATTTGCGGAACTGCCCGAATTGGTGAGGGCCCCATGCAGCTTACCCAAGTGCTTAGGAAATTCAACTTCAAAATTTCTACCTTGTTTTCCAAAAATCATCCAGCCGCTCAACAATACCTGAACTGCTGCGAGGTATTCTTTTTCGTCGAAGACCGGTCCAGAGTAGGAGACCCAATCATCGCCAGGTTTCCATATCTCTTTCTCGTGTTTGTCGGTGATATATTCGTGAACTAGCTCTAGAATGCTTTGTAATTTGTCATCGGTAGTGTTCATATACTTTTCTTATTCCTTTCTCCAAACCAAGGAGTGGCAAGTGTAAATCTGCTAATTTCTGACCTGAGCCTGTGTAAGATGTGCTCGGTGTCTTGTTCTTGATCATAACATCGTTGGGGCTGTCCGTCAAGCTTTTTATTTGAGTGGCTATCTCTGATAGGGTGTATTTTTCCAAATATGTCATATTAATGTCCTTGGGCAGTTCTTGACTATGGTTGTTGATGTAAAATGTGATGACCTTAAATAAATCCTCGATATAAAAAAAGTCCATTTTTTTATCTTGATGAACAATAATGGGCTTATTGTCACGAATATTCAAAAATGCGCTTCTTATAAATCTTTCAGGATTTTCA
>Ga0080013_1005576_pt1 | contig 11649 bp, 13 predicted proteins | sample ETNvirenome_6_85_FD_69236 | JGI IMG/M metagenome (GOLD analysis project Ga0080013, IMG submission 69236) | Marine viral communities from the Pacific Ocean - ETNP_6_85 (SPADES assembly) (version 2) | ecosystem: Environmental > Aquatic > Marine > Oceanic | place: Pacific Ocean | collected 2013-06-19
GATCTCAGGGAGTTCGTAAGAACTCACTCCCTTAGATCCGTATAAGGTTAGTTATTTTCGACCCAGTAAATCAAATCCTGGGCTTCCTCAAAACTACCAAGGTAGTTTCCTTCTTGATCTATGAGGTCGTAGCCGGGTCCGGTTATGGACACGTCTACTTGGTAATCAGAGACAAAGCTCACGTCATTACGCAAATCGAATAGGGTCATATTACTTCCTCCGCTATGTTTGTTTCCAAACGTCTTGCCAGAATGGCAAACTCATCTTCTGTGTCAAAGAATGCACAGAAGCTCAAATGATCGATACCGACATTTGCCGGATGGTTTTGAAGTTTAATCAAGTTAAACTTTTCAAACATGGCTATCAAATCCATCGAAATCTCCTAAGTTAATTAATCACTCTGTGCTTTCGTTATACTCAAGCACAGAGTTATTAATTACTACATCATCATCGCCCTGTCAAGCCTCGTCTAAATCCCTTGGATTTCATCAGGCACTTCAAAGCATAGCTTTGTTCATGCGTCTATAAAATCCTTTGGATTTTCAAGGGCTTGGCAGAACTCCAGGGTCTAACGAAGTTAGCCAGGAAGTATCAAATCACCATCCTTCGGATGATTTGTCAACCTTCCCCCAAACTTCGTTTGAACTCACCGATCCAACCAACTAAACTAGGATCTCAGGGAGTTCGTAAGAACTCACTCCTTGAGATCCGTTTACCCCCCAGAAATCCGGGGAAAATCCTCGCATCATGCAGGGGGGCGGGGGAAAAAAACCGTGCGCATGTATATATATATAAACAGACCTCTCAAATATTTACAAAAATCTACGGGTTTGTCATCAATAAAAAAAAAAACAAAGTGCCATTAGTATCATAGTACTATAATTACCTATATTATTTTTTTTTATTTTTTTTACATTTTACTATTGCATAATTAAACATTATAGTGTATAATATATATATGTATAATCTAGAAGATACTCCTCTAAACTCTTTTATTAATCTAAGAGAGCTACTTTCCTACAAAGTTAATAGAGAATCAAAGACAGACTTTTTAACTTTTGTACGCTTCATGGCACCTTTCCTGGTATCTGATTTCAGAATGGGAAAGCATATAGAGATCATCTCCAATAAATTAAAAGAACTAGAAGAAGGAACTATCAAGAGGTTGATGGTCTTTCTTCCACCCAGGTCTTCCAAGTCCGTGATATGCTCTAAACTCTTTCCTGCATGGTATATAGGAAGAAATCCAGAACATGAAATTCTTACTGTTTCTCATAGTGATCAATTGTCTTCTGACTTTGGGCGTTCTGTCAGGGATATTGTAAATACAGAAGAGTTCCAGAAGATATTTAATGGGGTCCAGTTAAGAAGTGATGTCAGGGCTGCTGGTAAATGGAAGACCAATCAAAATGGTACCTACTATGCAGCAGGTGTTAGATCACAGATAGCAGGTCGTGGAGCGCATGTGGCAATCCTTGATGATGTAATGTCAGAAGAGGATTCCTATTCAGATGCAGGTAGAAGGTATGTCAAGGAATGGTATCCAGCAGGTCTTAGAACCCGCATTATGCCTAATGGATCTATTGTGATTATCAATACCAGATATCATTATGATGATCTATGCGGATGGCTACTCAAGCAGCAAGAGAACATGTCGGAGTATGAAACAACTCCTTGGGAGGTAATTAAGATACCGGCATGGCTTGATGAGGAAGCAGCAGAGTTACTTGATCTGCCAGTAGGATCAAGTTACTTTCCAGAGTGGAAACCAGAGAGTGTACTAAAAACAGATGAGAATGAAATTAAAGCCAGTAATGGCAGTCGGTACTGGAATGCCCTCTACATGCAAGACCCTACTCCAGAAGAAGGAGGATTAATAAAAAAGAGATGGTTGAAGTACTGGGAAGATCCTGATCCTCCTGAATGTGATTTCATTATTCAAACCCTTGATACAGCTTTCTCCACCAGGACTACAGCAGACTTTAGTGTAATTCAAACATGGGGTATCTTCTATCTCTACGATCAAGATGAGAAGGGACATGAGAGTTATGCACCGCACCTAATTCTCCTGGGTAACATCAAAGGTAGGTTTGAGTACCCGGAACTTAGGAAGATAGCACAGAAGCTTTATAACGAACACAGACCAGATGTATGCATGATAGAAAAGAAAGCCAGTGGTCAGTCTCTCATACAGGATATGCGTAGGGCTGGTCTGCCGGTAATGGAGTATAATCCAGACAGGGATAAGGTATCCAGAGTTTATGCAGCTTCACCTATACTAGAAGCAGGTAGGTTGTGGATACCCAGAGGTAAGAAGTGGTCTGATGACCTCATCGAAGAACTAATACGGTTTCCCAATGCGGCTCATGATGATCAGGTAGATGCCCTGACAATGGCGGTACACTACATGAAAGAGTCCTGGCACCTTACCCATCCTGATGATCCAGAGTTTGAAGATGAACCCAGAACAGAAAAAAGTACATACTGGACTTTCTGATTTGCCAGATCTATGATTATGTGTTATAATATAATAGATGAAAAGTCTTTTGGGGAGATAAAGTAAGTGGGATTTTTTTCAAATCTATTTCAGAATTATCGTGACCAAGGTAGTGGTAGTGGTTTGCAAACTCTTTTAGGAAGTTCTGCACTTACTGGATATCCTAGAGGTTATGATGAGGATCGTGAAAGAAAATGGAGAGAGCGTTTTGGAACGGGACAAGAACGAACTAATCTAGATGCCCCTCAAACAGGTCTGTCTGCTGCACAAATTAATTTAAAGCCGGGTTTAAAAGGAAATCGTGTTACTCCTGGCATGTTTGGTTCTGTTATTGATTTTATGACAGGTAAAGTTTCTCAAAAAACTAATAATCCAGTAGAAGTTGCTGGTCTTGGGAATGTTGTTAGTGATCCAGATGGAAGTATGTATGGTACTGATTCTTCTCCTGCCCTTGCTGATTATATGGCTCCTCAAGAAGATGTAGCTATTACTAAAGAAGAAGTAGTAGATATTATAGAAAATCAGAATATGTCTAATCCAAAACCTAGAGGTGGTTGGTTAGGAGATAGAATGATTGTAGATGATTTTCGACCAAAGTCTTCTCAAGAATCAGGAAAACTAAATGAAAATATTCCTGGTAATATCTATGCCAAGCACGGTGGCTCTGTATTTAGAAATGCCTATGATCAGGCTTCTAGGATTATGTCAGGAGGTCTGGAAGGACTAAAGGAATCTATTGATATAAATGGACAGCCTCATAATCTTGCCTATATCAATCCCAGTGAAGCTAATCTCCTTAAAGTTCTAGGAGGTTCTGGTCAGAAAGTAAATGGTGTTCCTGCTTATTGGATGGGGGGAGACTGGGGTGCTGGTGATACAGGTGATGGTCCAGGTGATGGTCCAGGTGATGGTCCAGGTACAGGTCCAGGTGGTGGTGAGGAACATGCCGCACCGGGTGAGGGTCCAGATGATGAAGGAGATCTGGCTTATATGGGCGGTCCTGCGGATACTCTTGGATCTGGCGTTGGTCATGGTGATATGCCCTTTGCTGAAGATCCAGATAGTCCTTTAAGCTTAAAATCTTATCAAGACGCCCTGGCTCACGATAGGGCAGCAGAGGAATTAGCAAATATAAAAGATAAAACATCAAACCATCCGCTTGGCCACTACAATGATGGCAAGCCTGTGAGCGATTTATTTAAGAATAATTCAAATCCATCTAAAGAAGCTATAGATGCTGCATTACGAGATGCTCAATTAAATTGGATGCATGCTGTAACAACAGAGATTTCTAAAGATATGACAGAGGAAGAAAAACAGGGGTTAGCAGATAAGATTGGTGATACATGGAAAGAAGGAGGCGCTACTGCTGCTGATCATGTCCTTGCAACTGGTTATACTTATGAAGAATGGGAAGCAATGAATCAGGCTAAAGAAGATAAAGAAGCAAGAACCGATGAAATTAAAGAGGAGCTTAAAATTGGTGCTGATCTTTATGCTGATAAACCTATGGATTTAGATGAGTTAATGGATCTTAATGCAATGTATGTAGAAAATGAACAACATGATGCAGTACGAGCTTCAATAGCAGAATCTTTTAATGTAGATGTACAAGCAATAGATCCTATGAGTCAATTTCGAGAGATTACTGCATTTGACCCTATATCAATGTATCAGAATTATAAAGCGGGGATGCCTGGGTTGGAACAAGTAGCAAGAGCTATAGGTGGTTTCAATTTACCACTGGGTTTTGGTGCAATGCCAGCAATTGCAAACTATCTTGGTAAATTAATGGGAGAAGAAGTTATTGGTTCTTTTACAAAAAATGGTGTAAATTACAATGTTCATGAGTCTGGTAAAGTAACGGCTCAATCTCCTGAAGATGAACCAGGATTTGATCAAGACACATTAGATGCGGCATACTCACCTCCTATCAGAAAAGGAAAAGAAATATTAGAACACTATAAAGAACCAGAAGAAGAAGAAGAAAAACCGAAAGGACGATCAATAGCAGATCTAGTTATTAAGACGGATTCTTCAAGAGAAGGATTAACTAGTCTTAAAAAAATACTTGCAGGTATTTATGGAGAAGATGCTCCTTATATTGGATAAAATATTCACAAGGAATTAAAAATGGCAACTGAAAGAAACCCATACGATAAAATACCAGAAGAACTATCAAATGTAGTTCCTATGGTTGCAGAGACAGATATAGATGCTACCTTTGAAGTTGATACTGATGGTGGTCTAATTGTAGATCTTTCAGAACAGAGTGATGTTCTTATGGAACCTTCTGAAGAGATTGCAGAATGGTATGGTGATCTTTGTGAAACTCTAGAAGAAACAGATCTTTTTGATATTGCCTTGGATGTAATAGAGAATTATCAAGCTGATAAAGATTCCAGAGGTGAATGGGAGTCGATGTTTGAAAGAGGATTTGATTTGCTGGGACTCAAGCTTGAGCCAGGATCAGAACCGTTTGAGGGCGCTTGCACGGCAGTCCATCCTCTTCTCATAGAGTCGGCGGTTAAATTCCAGTCCAAGGCATCGCAAGAACTGTTCCCTTCTGCCGGTCCTGTAAAAGCTAACATACTTGGTAAGGTAACTCCTGAAAAGGAACTCCAGGCTAACCGTGTTCAGAACTTTATGAACTATCAAGTTACCGAACAGATGCCGGAATACTTTGATGAGTTTGAAAGAATGTTATTCCATCTGCCCCTGATTGGATCAGCCTTTAAAAAGGTATACTATAACTCCACACTTAAAAGACCCATGTCGGAATTTATTCCTATTGATCAGTTTTATATATCTTACTATGCAACTGATTTAAGAAATGCAGATAGATATACGCATGTTATTTATCGTAGTCCTGTTGAATTACAGAAAGATATTCAGGCAGGTGTCTATAAAGACATAACACTTCCTGAACCTAATCAAGCAAATATTACATCCTTTACGGAGAAGATGGATACAATTCTAGGACTGTCGCCTTCCTCCGATAAAGATCCTCAATATGTTCTTCTTGAACAACACTGTTATCTTGATATTGAAGGTAAAGATCAGTCTCTTCCCTATATTGTAACAGTAGAAGAACAAAGTAGAAGTGTTCTAAGTATTCGTAGAAACTATGAACAAAACGATCCGAACATGGAAAAAAGAAGTCACTTTGTTCACTATCGTTTTGTACCTGGATTTGGTTTCTATGGACTTGGCTTAATACACTTCTTGGGAAATCTGACCATGAGTGCAACAGCAGCAATGAGATCTCTTATTGATGCTGGTCAGTTTGCCAATCTTCCTGGTGGATTTAAAGCCAAGGGGTTGAGAATGGTTGGTGATAATGAACCTATCTCGCCCGGTGAGTTCAAGGAGGTTGAGGCAACTGGTATGGATTTGTCAAAGGCTATTATACCTCTCCCCTATAAAGAGCCTTCCTCTACTCTATATCAAATGCTTCAGTTCGTAGCTGCTGCTGGTCAGCGGTTTGCGGACAGCACAGAGCAGGTTATCTCTGATGCTGCCTCCTATGGACCCGTTGGAACAACAATGGCTCTTCTAGAAGCCAGTAGTAAGTTCTTCACGGCAATTCATAAGAGAGTACATAAATCACAGAAAGATGAATTTAGGATTCTTGCCAAGATCAATTATGATTATCTTCCCAATGAATATCCCTATGATGTTCCCTTTGAAGATAGAAGCATATTTAAAAAGGACTTTGATGGTCGTATAGATATTATTCCTGTTTCAGATCCTAACATTCCCAGCAATGCCCATCGCATGATGATGGCTAATATGGCATTACAGATGGCGCAGCAATCACCGCCAGGAATGTTTAACATGGAAGCTCTGAACCGTACTATTCTTCATGCAGCCAACATGCCGAACCTGGAAGAAATACTTCCTCCCAAGGTAGAACCAAAACCTCTTGATCCGGTCTCTGATATCATGGCGGCAACAAAGGGAGTTCCTATTGCAGCCTTTCCAGGTCAGAATCATGATGCACATATCCAAGTAAAGATGGCATACCTTCAAGATCCAGCCAATGGAGCTAATCCCATTATGCAGAGGATACAGCCACTTATACAGGCTAATATTCAAGAGCATTCTATTCTGAAGTATCAAGAACAGATGAATGGTATGACCGAACAGCTTATGACTCAGATACCGCCTGAACAAGCTCAAGATCCTGCTGCCATAGAAATGATAATGGGACAAGCTGCTCAACAGATTATGAATGCTAATATGGCAATGGGTCAGGTCCAGTCTCCAGAACAACAGCTTGTGGCCCTGGAACAGGCCAAGGTAGAGCTTCAGAAACAGAAGCTTCAATCAGATACTATGGTTCAGGCAGCAGAAATGGAATTAAAGAACAAGCAGCTTGAACTGGATGAGAATGAACAGATTATTGATATTCTAAAAACAAATGCTACAGATAACTTCAAGCAAGAGAAGTCTGAAAAGGATAGAGAGTCCAAGAAAGAACTCAAGGCACTAGAATTAATGACTGATATTGAACTTGCAGAAAGTAAACAAGAGGTTGAACGAGAAAGAATTTTAAAAGATCTTATAGAGAAGATGCAGAAGAACGATACTGATCTTGATACAAAGGGCTTAGATGCTCTAGTTAAAATGGCTATAGAACAAACAAAGAAGGAGACTACAGATGGAACAAGTTCCACAGATGAAGATAGGTAAAGGTTATATTACCGCTGAAAAGACACGCTCTGAAAAACCAGTAACTTATGGTGATCCTTTCAAGAGTGATTGTGTTGGAAATTGGGAAATGAAAGTTGACCTTAATGAATGGGATTATGGTGAGTTTAAATTTCCAAATCCTGTAAAAGGTAAAAAGATTTAACCAATGGAAATTTGGGATGAAGTTATTGTTGAACTAACTACTGAAATGGATAAATTAAGATTAATGTTAGGAAATGGTAATGCAGAAGATTATTCTCATTACCGTCAAATAGTAGGATCATTACAAGGCTTGGAATGGGCCAGAACAAATCTTACTGATATTATTAAAAAACGAACATATTCAGATGATGAGGAGTGACATGCAACAAGTAGAAATGGGTAATGCCATTAAAAATGATTCATGGATTACTGATCCAGAAGAAAGAAAAGATCCAGAAACTCTTCCTGATATTCCAGGTTTTCATGTTTTAGTACGACCTATATCAGTGAAGAGCAAAACTAAAGGCGGTATTTTTATTCCAGATTCAACCAGAGAAGATATGGCCTATCTAACAACTGTTGGAAAGGTTTTGGCTCTGGGTGATCTGGCATATTTTGACAAAGATAAGTTTCCTGCTGGTGCTTGGTGTACTATAGGAGATTATGTATGTTATGGTAAACATGCGGGTACCAAATTATTCTATAAAGGTACAAGACTTATCTTACTTTTTGATGATCAGATTACTATGAAAGTAGAAGATCCTAAAGATCTTGACCCTACTTTTAATCTTGGAATGGGATCTAATTAAAAAATATTTGTGAAATGAATATTTTTATGGTATAATATACTATACGTTAAATCGTTTGTTTCGTAAACAACGGAGGGAATAATGGCTGAAAAAGAAGAGTGGAACAAAATAGAAGTTCCGAATGAAGAGCAAGAAATTGAAATAGAGATTGAAGAAGAGGAGGTGGAAACAAAGCCTCCTATAGAAGAAGAAGAGATAGGGGTTAAACAAGAAGCAGATCCTCTAAAAGAAGAGAAGACACCTGAACTAGAAGGTATTGAAACTAAGGGTGCTGAAAAAAGAATAAGGCAACTTATTCGACAGAGAAAAGAACGTGACGAACATATTTCTACTCTCATTCAAAAAAATGAAGAGTTATCTCAGACTCTCAGAACAAAAGATAAAGAAGTATCAGATTTTAGTAAATTAACTTTAGATGCTTCTGAAAAACAATTGACTGATAAACTTGAGCTTGCCAGAACTGTATATATGGAAGCTTTTGAAGAAGGAGAAAAGGAAAAACTATTAAAGGCGCAAGAGATGTTGAACGAGGCGCAAACTGATTTAAAGGCTGTGTCTTCTGCAAAGCAACAGTACGAAGAAGTACCAGAGCCAGTTCAACAGCCCGAAGTTCCTCAATATACTCCTCCTCAACAGACAACTAATCCTATGGCAGAATCATGGGCGGCTCAAAATAGCTGGTTTGGACAAGATAATATAAAGACTGCTGCTGCTCTGGCAATTGATGCCGAACTAAAAGGAGAAGGTTATAATCCTGGTGAGGAAGAATTTTATCAGGAAATTGATAATAGAATGAATAGGGCTTTTAATAATGAAAGCCAAGACCGTGTGCAGGAAAGCTCGTCAATACCTGCTCAAGTAGTATCTGGGGGATCACGTTTATCCCAATCCAATTCTAATAAAGTTAAGTTATCAAAAGAAGATGTAAGACTTGCACAGAAATGGAATATACCGCTTGAACAATATGCTGCCGAAAAGCTTAAAGTTAGTGATGCTGACGGCAACTATACAAATGTTAGATAAACGTGGAGGAATGAACTATGACACGAAATGAAACAGAACGTAGTAATGCTACAAGGGAAGCTACAACAAGAGAAGAAGAATATTTCTTTGAGGAGCCAGATGCCCTCACCATACCAGATATGGTACAAGCGAGATTTGACAATGAAGAAATGTCTTTACGTTGGATTCGCATATCTGTAAAAGGTGAAGATGACATCATGAATGTTGGTAAGAAACAACAGGAAGGATGGATATTCGTAACTCCTGATGAAGTACCCGAAATGGCTATTACATCCTTCGTAAGGGAAGAAGGCCGATATCTTGGAGCAGTCTGTCGTGGAGACTTAGCATTGGCTAAGAAGCCAACTGTAAAGGTAAAGGCTAGGCAAAAGTTTTATGAGAATAAGGCTAATGAACAGATGGATGCAGTCAATGCACAACTCATGAAAAATTCTAATTCTCGTATGCCTATTAGTAATACAAGTAAATCTGTAACAACCAGAGGGCGTCAACCTTCTTTTCAAGATTGACGTATCTCTAATTTAATAAGGAGATGAACAAATGTCTACTACTAAAGCATTTCGTGGCTTCATCCCTGCTCGTAAAAAAGGCGGTGCCTATAATACGGAAGCGGTAACTGATATGATTACCCTTACGTCTACAGGACAGGCACAATCGCCTTCTAATAGTATTTTCACAGGTGATCCGGTTGTTATGCCGGGAGCAAACTTTGCTACTATTTCACCTTATATTGCTGCCACTCTTAAACCTTCCGGGGTTTTCATGGGTTGTCAGTATGTGGAAAACGGGGAGCAAAAGTTCTCCCGGTATTGGCCGGGTGGGACGAGCGCCACGGACGTAAAATTCTTTGTAATAACTGATCCTGATCAGGTTTATTACATTCAGTGTTCTCTTACTTTGTCTGCTGCTGAAGCTGCTATAGTTAGGAATTATACAGCAACAGTAAGTTCGACAGCTTCTTCAGGAAGTACTGTTACTGGACAGTCAAGCTATTATTTGCTGGCAGCGTCTGGTGCGGAAACTGAATTGGCTTGCCGGGTTCTTGGACGGGCGAAGTTTCCTGATGAGGGCAATAACGATGCATACCCAATCGTAGAGGTCTGGTTGAATACTCACCGTGATCGCTATGTGACGGCAACGGCATCAACGGCTTAGGAGGGATGAATCATGGCTATTAATAGAGCTAGTATTAGCAAAGAACTCCTTCCGGGCCTTAATGCTATTTTCGGAATGGAGTATGGAGAGGTCAACAATGAGTTGGCTCCTCTTTATGAAATTGAAAACTCAGATCGTGCTTTTGAAGAAGAAGTTCTTTTCACCAGCTTTGGCTCTGCGCCAACGAAGGGTGAGGGGGCTGCTGTTTCTTACGACGATGCACAGGAAAGCTATACGGCACGTTATACTGCTGAAACTGTAGCTTTGGCTTTTGCGGTTACTGAAGAAGCGATGGAAGACAATCTTTATGATACGTTTGCCAAGCTTCGTGCCAAAGGTCTTGCCCGTGCAATGGCGAATACCAAACAGGTAAAAGCTGCTAATGTCTTCAACAATGGTTTCTCTGATACTATTGGTGATGGTGTGGCTTTCTTCGCTAGTACGCATCCAACTGTAGGTGATGGTAATCAGTCCAACTTAATTGCTGCGTCTGATATGTCAGAAGCTACTCTTGAAACCGCTCTTACCAGCGTTCAGAAGATCAAAGATGATCGTGGTATTCTGATTGGTGCAAGTGCTGTTTCTCTGCATATCCCAGTTGACTCTTGGGCGATTGCGGATCGTATTCTTTCCAGTCCTGGTAATACTCAAACGAGTCTTGCTGCGGCTAATCCGAATATGAACGCTATCAATGCCACCCGTCATATGGGTATGCTTCCTGAAGGTTATCATATTAACCGTCGATTCACGGATACGACTTCTTGGTTTATCAAGACTGACGTACCCAATGGCACCAAGATGTTTGTGCGTACTCCGCTACAAACTAAGATGGAGCCTGATTTCGATACCGGTAATCTACGTTTCAAAGCCCGTGAGCGTTATAGCTTCGGTGTCTCTGATTGGCGTGGATGGTTTGGTAGCCAGGGATCGTAAGTACAATTGTGAGGGAGTAGCTTCGGCTACTCTCTTACTTTTAAAAAGGAATCGCTATGACAACTAATATTAAAGCAGCTATAGCTACTGGTGATGCTGTACTTACTTTTGTAGATGATGACAGTACGGTGGGCAGTAATGGAACGGCTGATGCAAATCTTCCGTCTACATCTCGTATTCTTGCTATTCATGCACTTGCTACTGCTGCTGGATCATATTCTATAAAAGGACAAAGACAGATTACTAATAAGACGGCTGAAGGAACTGCTATTAAATTTCAGGTAGCAGCTAATGAAGCTACAGATATTTATATAGGAGAACTAGGCGTTCCAGTCTATGGTGTTGTTAGTGTATCTGGACCGACTGATGGTTGTGTGCTTACAGCTTTTGTAGGTTAGTATGGCTACCTATTCATATTTAAAAACAGATATTGTTCAAACATCTGAGAATGATTCTACAGAATTTGCAAGTGCAATCTCTTATTTTGTAGATAAGAGTGAGCTACGTCTTCTCAAAGATTTGGATGATGTTGGATTAAATGAATATACTAGTATT